>Ga0247803_1000009_pt1 | contig 307230 bp, 271 predicted proteins | sample UWRJL014104B1_FD_180928 | JGI IMG/M metagenome (GOLD analysis project Ga0247803, IMG submission 180928) | Plant litter microbial communities from Arlington Agricultural Research Station in Wisconsin, United States - UWRJ-L014-104B-1 | ecosystem: Environmental > Terrestrial > Plant litter >... | reverse complement strand
TTTTCTTAATTTTTTACAATCTTGCCAGGCTTTCAATCTTTCCGCTTTCGCGGTTGACCCCAGCTTGGCAAGGGCGCGCACTATACGAATCTGACCGCGACCCTGCAAGCACTTTCTGGGGTTTATTCTCACTTAATTGCTTTTGCGATCACTTGCTCGCCAATAGAGACAAAAACTACGCAACCTCAAATAAGTGATACTTCTTTTTACCCACCCTGACGAGATAAAAGCGATCAAAAAAAGCACCTTCTACTGCAAAACAATTTGCAGATTGCATATTGTCATCGCTAGATTTAGCGGCACCGTTAACAAATACGGCGCTTCTTGCCAGCGCATCTTTAATTTGCTTGCCAGAAGCGGCCAACTCAGCATCAGCCAACAACTGGGTAAGCGGCATATCAGTAATTTCTGCGCGGATCAATTTCGACGAAGGCAAACCGTCCTGCTGCAGCTGCAAGAAATCCGACTCACTTAACCCCGATAATTCATCACTAAATAGGGCCTGAGTAATGCGCTGGGCACCCAATAGACCAGCTTCACCATGAACAAGCCTAGTAACCTCTTCTGCGAGAATACGCTGCGCCTCCGGCTTGCCTTGGCGAGCCTCATCTTCAGATTCTATAGCCCGAATCCGAGCAACTGATAAAAAGGTAAAATATCGCAGGAATTTATAGGCATCCGCATCGGCAGTATTTAACCAGAATTGGTAAAAGGCATAAGGTGATGTTTTTGCAGAATCAAGCCAGACGGTGCCAGTTTCAGTTTTACCGAATTTTGTTCCGTCAGATTTGGTCACCAGCGGCATAGTCAAACCAAACACATGCGCCCCATGCATACGACGCGCGAGATCGATACCGCCCGTGATATTACCCCATTGATCGCTGCCACCAATTTGCAAGGTACAGCTGTTGCGCACATAAAGTTCGGCAAAGTCATAGGACTGCAAGAGCATGTAAGTAAATTCGGTAAAGGATATTCCTTCACCTTCGCGCTCAATGCGCTGCTTTACCGACTCTTTATTGATCATGTTATTGATAGAGAAATGCTTACCTACATCACGCAAAAAACCAAGCACATCAATTTTACCTACCCAATCCAGATTATTAACTACTTCAGCCGATTGGCCACCACAGTCAAAATCAATAAATTGGCTCACCTGCTGCTTCAGCTTACCTACCCAAGCGGCGACAACATCAGCCGTATTAAGCTTGCGCTCTTGTGCCTTAAAACTTGGATCACCAATCAAACCGGTAGCACCACCCACCAGAGCGATAGGCTTATGCCCAGCAAGCTGAAAACGCTTTAACATTAATAGGGGCACCAAGCTGCCGATGTGCAAACTATCTGCAGTAGGATCGAACCCACAATAAAGGGTGCGACTACCAGAATTGAGATGTTCTGCAAGCGCATCCCCTCCGGTCGTTTGGGCAATCAGCCCGCGATCCTGCAACTCTTGTAGGAAATGAGTGTCAATTGCTGTCATAACGCACCAACCAGATTGTAAATGTGTTTCGATTAGGAACAAAAAAGGCGGCAAAGATACCTCATCTTGTTTCAATTACAAGACGAAACCAGAGGCATGTTGCAGCAAGATGAAATTTTGGGGTGTTAATGGCGTTTTTTTCTGCTATAAATGTTCTTTCTTGGATCACTTATCTATAAAAAATTGCGACTTTTTTACTCATGCATGAAATAAAAAATTACTACAAAATCGCCCGATCATCCCTGCTTCAATATGTGCCGCGCGAGCATCTCGCGGTAGCAGCAGTGCTATCCGTGGTTTTGATCGCCACTTTAGGTAGCAGTGTGACACCAGACGATGTCGCAACTGCAAGCGTCCCTAGTCAGAATATTCCAGGATTAGAAATACAAGGTACAGAGACTCAAGCAACTCCTATTTCCGTGCCTGATATTGAAACGATTATCCAGACAGTTGCCGCCGTTCAAGAGCCGGTAGTAGTGAAAGCCGAGGAGCCTGCAGCACCACAATGGAAAGAGTTTACCGTACAAAATGGCGACAATTTGTCGATTTTATTCAAACGTGCAGGCCTGAATGATCGCTCTATTTATGAATTATTTAGTGATGCAAAAGACGCCAAGGATCTACGTAATATTCGCCCCGGCCAAAAGATGGCCTTCCTAGTGGAAAATGGGCAGCTGCAAGGCCTGACTTACGTTATCGACGACTTGAATAGCCTAAATTTTACCCGCGAAACAAAAGGTTTTACCGGCAAAGAAATCGCGTTAAAACCCGATGTTAAATATGCCTTTCGCCAAGCCTCTATCGATAGCTCACTTTACATGGCAGGAAAACGCGCAGGCATGCCTAGCAACCTGACCATGGAATTAGCCAATGTCTTTGGTTGGGATATTGACTTCGCTCTCGATATCCAAAAAGGCGATAGCTTCAAGGTAATGTACGAAGAGCAGTTTTTGGAAGGCAAGAGAATTGGCACTGGTAAGATAATGGCAGCCGAATTTACCAATGGCGGTAAAACATTTAAAGCCGTACGCTATACCGACAAACAAGGCTCCAGCAATTATTACACGCCCGATGGACGCGGCATGCATAAAGCTTTTCTGCGTACACCCATTGAGTTCGCCCGCATAAGTTCTCACTTCAGCCTAAATCGTAAACATCCAGTACTACACATAATCCGTGCCCACAAAGGCACCGATTATGCCGCTGTGCGTGGCACACCAATCCGTGCAACAGGTAATGGCAAAGTCGCCTTTGCCGGACGTAAAGGTGGTTATGGCAACTGCATTGTGATTCAGCATGGCCAAGGCATTGAAACCTTATACGGCCATATGAACGCCTTTGCCAAGGGCATGAAAAATGGTGCGCGCATTACTCAGGGCGATGTGATTGGTTATGTTGGCTCTACCGGTTTGGCCTCTGGCCCGCATTTGCATTACGAATTCCATGTTAACGGCCAAGTTCGTAACCCTGTAACAGTGCCGCTGCCCAAATCTATCGGCATAGAAAAGACTGAATTGGCGCACTTTAACGAAACTACTCGTCCATTAATTGCAAAACTGGATCAATACAAATCATCCAGTCGTTTGGCGGTCGCCAAAAACGGCAATAACAGCAACTAATTTATCCTCCAATGCGTAAATGCCAGCTCTACCTAGGTTTGATGTCTGGCACTAGTGCTGATGCAATAGATGCCGTACTCATTGACCTGCAATCTACCCCTCAGCTGATCGCGCAACATACGCTACCTCTGCCCACTCAAATCCGGCAACAAATCCATGCACTTTCACTACCGGGCGATAATGAAATCGACCGGATGGGTGCGCTGGACGCCGACTTAGCGAAATTATTTGCTCAGGCCAGTGTGGAGTTGCTCGCAAAAGCTAATGTTAGCGCAGCACAAATAACCGCTATTGGCAGCCACGGACAAACAATTCGGCACCGCCCACCCGGCTCACCTGAAGGCACATTTACCCTGCAAATTGGCGACGCAAATTTGATTGCCGAATTGACCGGAATCACGACTGTGGCTGATTTTCGCCGTCGCGATATGGCAGCAGGTGGCCAAGGTGCACCGCTGGTACCGGCATTTCATCGAGCAATTTTTCATACGCCAGTTAGTGATCGCGTTATTGTCAATATCGGTGGTATGGCGAACATCACCTGGTTACCGGCATTAGGGAGCGTACTTGGCTTTGATACTGGACCCGGCAATGTATTGATGGACATGTGGATAACAGAACACTTGGGAAATTCATACGATCAGAATGGAGCTTGGGCAGCTAGCGGCCAAGTATGCACTTCACTATTGACCGAACTATTAACAACACCTTATTTCAAAATGCCCGCCCCCAAAAGCACAGGTAGGGAAAGATTCAATCGCGCATGGCTCGACGCAAATTTGCGCAAGCTGGCATCGACTCCGACGCCCGTAGACGTACAAGCAACGCTGCTAGAATTCACTGCCATCACCATCGCGGAGTGTATTAACGACCTGAGTCAATCGCCAAAAGAGATTTTCGTTTGCGGTGGCGGTGCTTATAACGATGCGCTGATGTACAGACTCAACACGCTATTACCGAATGACACTGTGGCGAGCACTGCAATATTGGGAGTGGATCCACAGTGGATAGAAGCCATGGCGTTTGCATGGCTGGCACAGCAGACTATTAATCATCGACCAGGAAATCTGTGCGAAGTGACAGGAGCAAAGCGAGAAGTCATTTTGGGCGGCGTTTATTACGCTTAATCAGCACCGCCAAAAGACGTTAATTAGACAGTAAACGAGGAACCACAGCCACAAGTGCTGGAGGCATTAGGGTTCTGGATTACAAACTTGGAGCCTTGCAGCCCCTCTTCATAATTGACTACTGCACCAACGAGATAGGGATAACTCATCGCATCCACTACTACTTTGACGCCATCACGCTCCACGATTGAGTCGTCATCGGCAACAGCCTCATCAAAGGTAAAGCCGTACTGAAAGCCTGAGCAGCCGCCGCCAGTAACGTAAACACGCAACTTCAGGTCAGGGTTATCTTCTTCCTCAATCAGGCTCCGCACCTTGGCGATAGCGCTCTCGGTGACGGTGACAACTTGGGGAATGTAGATTTCAGCGGTAGACATAAATACTCCGAATAACAACAAAGCCCGACAGGGCAATGTTTATTATCCCTTTACCCTAGTAAAACAGTCAACTATTAAGCCTTGGCGATAGCAATATCCAATACATTAGCGGACTCTTGTTGCTTATTGACCATACTGCCATTGACCTGAGCACCCTTGACCATCTCGATGGAATAATAATGGACAGTACCGGTTACGTTTCCCTTGGCTGCCAACTCAAGGTGTTTGCTGGAATAGATATTCCCCACCACCTTGCCATTGACAATAACTACCGGAGCACGAATTTCACCCTCCACTACACCACTATCGGCGATCACCAATTTTGCATCCTTTGCGTCTTCGGCGATGATATTGCCGGTAACTTTCCCCTCCAGCTGTAACTCGCCCGTGAAGTGAAGGTCGCCAATTACTTTGGTCGCACGCGAGATCAGGGTGTGATTATTGGAAAACGCCATCAGGTGACTCCTTAGCAAGTACTATTTAATTTCTGGCCATTCAAGTTCTGCTTCAACAGTTACCGGGTTGCGCCGCGAGTTGGACTTAACCGCCAACTCAACTCGCACAGGGGTAAAACCATCCGGTAACACGATTTCAGCATCGATATTCTGGAAAAACTTAAAATCAAGCGGGATATTTTCGGCAAGTGGTTCGGCATCCACCTTATTAACGACCAACTCATGCAATGATATTTTGCTCTCCGCACCGTCTTTTTGACCCACTACTACTATGTGTAGTTGGCCAGAGAAATCATCATCGCCTTCAGCCAGTTTTTGTACGGCCAGCTTGAATTGTTTTTTGTTGTCGGGCAGAGCCGTAACGGAGAAAATGCCGAAACTTATGCCCATGGGATTCGTGCTTTTGTTCGAGGTCAGGATGCGATACACCTCTACATCCCGCTGTAAGGCAGCTTTTTCGTCGCGCAAACCAAGTACCTGTTTACGCAACTCCTCGCCTGCCTGACGATCAACTTCTGCGCTTAATTGATATTTGGCCAGCTCACGTTTTGACTCACTCGCCTCTTGCGTCAGCTTGTCCAACTGCACACGCAACGCCTGCGCGTCTTGCGGTGACAATCGTTCACTACTGGCTTGATTCAGGGCGTAAGAATAGGTGATGGCAAGTCCAGCTCCGATTAATGCGAGCAGTACCAGAACAACAAGTACATCTTTGAGCGGCCGATGAGGCACCACTTTCATGCGGTAAACCGGGGAACCTTTGACTTTGGCCTTAGCGGGATTCATAGCTATCCATCTTATTATCCACGGGATGGTGTTACACCATCCCGTGTGGTTAGGATCGGGTTCTGCAAATTGGGATCAGGGCATCAATGCCACAACGTCTAAACCGGCTTTCTCATCAAAGCCAAACATGATGTTCATGTTCTGGATGGCTTGACCGGAAGCACCTTTAGTAAGGTTGTCGATAACCGACAACACCACCACAGTATCGCGCTGTTGCGGACGCAAAACCGAGATGCGGCAGACATTCGAACCCTTCACACTTCTCGTTTGTGGCAATTCACCCGCTGGTAACACATCTACAAACGGCTCATTGGCGTAACGTTGTTCGTAGAGCAACTGCAAATCCGGCACTTTGTTCGCATCCAGCAGGGTCGCGTAAAGCGTGGCGTGAATACCGCGAATGATGGGCAATAGATGCGGTACAAAGGTCAGCGCAACTGGCGCAACGCCAGCGGGTTGCACATCGCGCAAGCCCTGTTCGATTTCCGGTAAATGGCGATGACCAGCAACGCCATAGGCTTTATAACTATCGCTGATTTCCATCAACAGATTGTCAATTTTGGCCTGACGCCCGGCACCGCTGGCACCGCTGGCGGCATTCGCAATAAGACGAGTTGGATCGACCAGATTGTTTTCAATCAGCGGCAGATAACCCAGTTGGGTCGCAGTGGGATAACAGCCCGGGCAGGCAATCAATTTAGCGGTGCGGATCGCCGCACGGTTAACTTCCGGCAAACCATAAACCGCTTGGGCGACCAGATCGGGCGCACCGTGAGTTTGGTTGTACCACTTTTCCCACAGCGGGACATCACGGATACGAAAATCGGCCGACAAATCGATAATGCGCGCTTTAGTGCTCATCAGCGCACCCATCATATTTTGCGCAACACCATGAGGCGTCGCAAAAAAGATGACATCGCACTCGCCCAGCACCGCCACATCCGGCTCGGTAAACACCAAATCGATATGCCCACGCAGACTCGGATACATATCCGCCACCTTGGTACCCGCTTCGGCACGCGAGGTGATAACAGCCACTTCTACCTGTGGATGTTTGGATAATAAGCGCAACAATTCCACGCCGGTGTAACCCGTTCCGCCAACAATGGCTGCTTTAATCACCTCAATCTCCTCAATTCTTGTTGAATGTCATCGCTGTTAATTTGGTAGTGGCGACTCTGGTATCCTGAGCATGCAGAGCCTGACTCGGCGAAAAATAAGGACGGCTATCATAAGAGCCTTATCCATAAATCGAAAGTAAAAGCTGTCCGGCTTTTTATAATAGCCCTGTGCTTAAACAAAACATCAAGTCTAACAATGACTTAAACAGGAATAACGCGTGGCAACTGATTCACCACCACCGCTCACAACCCGCGCGCGCAAACGCCTGAACCTGCGCGCTGAATCCCTTCGCGACCAACTCGCCGGAGCCGACTCCCTCCCGCAGTTGGCGCTATTAGGGCTACTGACCGGAGTACTCGCAGGTGCAGTGATCGTCTTGTTTCGTTGGGCAGTAGAGATTCCTCTTGGCTATTTCCTGCCCAATAATTTTGAAAACTTTGAAGCGATCAGTTCGATCATGCACTTTGCGCTGCCCATAACCGGCGCTGTGCTCCTAGGATTAATCCTGCAATGCGTTGATAAACGCCATCACGCCACCAGTATTGGCCATGTGATGGATCGCCTGCAAAACCATCAGGGACGCATGCCGCCAGGTAATGTCGTGACACAATTTTTTGGTGGCGCCGCCTGTTTATTAACCGGTCAATCGGTAGGGCGTGAAGGCCCCGCCGTACACTTGGGCGCCGGTAGCGGTAGCTTGCTTGGGCAGTGGCTAAACCTGCCGGCAAATACGCTGCGCCCACTCGCGGGTTGCGGGGTTGCCGCTGCCATCGCCGCCTGTTTTAACACGCCTATGGCGGGGGTCATTTTTGCGCTGGAAGTGGTGATTATGGAATACACCATCGCCGGTTTTATCCCCGTCACCATCGCCGCCGTTGCCGGTGCGACCATGACTCGCCTCGCCTTTGGCCCCGAGATCGCCTTTATCAACGCGCAATCGGTCATGGGTGATGTGCGCGAACTGCCGCTGATGGGCTTGGTCGGATTAGTGGTGGCGGTATTTGCCGCCGCCTATATTCGCCTGCATGGCGCTAGTTGCCGCTGGGCATTGAATCGCCCTATTGCCCTGCGTTTTGCGCTGGCGGGATTGTTCACCGGCATTTGCGCGCTGTGGATTCCCCAAATTATGGGCGTAGGTTATGACACTATCAGCCATGCCATGACCGGTGAGATAGGTTTTGCGCTGTTGTTGGCGATTGCGGTCACCAAACTATTTGCTACATCACTCAGCCTCGGTATGGGCATGCCCGGCGGCGTGGTCGGCCCGCTATTATTTATCGGTGCCTGTGTCGGTGGCGCCGTCGGCAGTGCAGCGCAAATACTCATGCCCGGCTCCGCCAGTGCCATCGGCTTCTACGTGATATTGGGTATGGGTGCGATGATGGGCGCTACGCTCAACGCACCACTCGCCGCGATGATGGCCATCCTCGAACTCACCTATAACCCCAATATTATTTTTCCCAGCATGCTGGTCGTTATCGCCGCCTGCCTCACCACCCGCTGGGTGTTTAAATGCGATGGCTTGTTTCAAAACGTGCTGCGCATTCAAGGCAAATTCCGCAGTGCTGAAGCGATGGAGCAACTACTCAGCCGCACCGGTGTACGCGGTCTAATGGATCGGCACTTGGCTGTGACGCAACATGAAATCAGTAGCGCGGGGGCACAACAACTACTCGCCCATCACCCACACTGGATTTTATTACGCGACACCCACCAACTATTGCAACCCGCCGACCTACACAACTATTTACAGCAAGAAGAAAGCGCGGCGGATGCCATCATCAATCTGCAGGAAATTCCCGCACGCCGTTACGATCTCGCACGCATTACTGCCGATGCCAATTTATTTGAAGCGCTTGAATTGATGAATCGCCAGCAAATCGATGCGCTCTGGGTGGAATCACTTAGCGATTCCCATCAGCCACTGGGTATAATCAGCCGCGCAAAAATCGACGATTATTACCGCATTTAACATGTGAGATGCTCCTATGCTCTGGATAAAAGCCTTCCATATTATTTCTGTCGTCAGCTGGATGGCCGCGCTCTTTTATTTGCCGCGCCTGTTTGTGTATCACAGCATGAGCGAAGATGAGATCAGTCGCGAACGCTTTAAAATCATGGAGCGCAAATTACTGCGCGGCATCGCCAACCCGGCGATGATGGCGACCTATACCTTCGGCATCTGGATGAGCTGGCTGGGCTGGGAGTATTACTCCACGCAAATCTGGTACTGGTGCAAAATTGCACTGGTAGTTTTGCTCACGGGTTATCACCATGCCTGCATCGCCTACCTCAAACAATTGCGCGATGACCGCTGCACCAAAAGTCATAAATTTTTTCGTGTGTTTAACGAACTGCCGGTATTTTTATTAATCGGCATTGTCATTCTGGTGGTGGTAAAACCTTTCACGTCATGAACAATACACTCTACGCGATTACCGACTCACAACTGCTCCCCGGCGATGCATTATTTACTGGCGTTGCCGCTGCACTCAAAGGCGGCTGTAAGCTGGTGCAGTATCGGGACAAATCCGCTGATATAGCGCGGCGCCAATTTGAAGCAAAAGCGCTGCTCGCACTCTGCAATCAATATCACGCACAGCTGATTATTAACGATGATGTTTCGCTGGCGAAAGACGTTGGTGCTCACGGCATTCATCTCGGCCAAGACGATATAAGCCCCGTCGCTGCACGAATTATTCTCGGCAACCACGCCATCATTGGCGTCACCTGTCACGACTCACTTGAATTAGCGCGTAAAGCAATTAAGGACAGCGCCAATTACATCGCCTTTGGGCGCTTTTTTTCATCGAACACAAAACCCGATGCACGCCCTGCACCCATCGCTTTAATCAGTGAGGCACGCGCGCAATTTAACAATATTCCTATCGTAGTTATCGGTGGAATCACATTGGTTAACGGCAAACAACTATTGGATGCAGGCGCCAATATGCTCGCCGTATGCCACAGTTTGTTTTCGGCGGATGACGTTGCCGCACAAGCCAGAAAATTTATTGAATTATCAAATTAATTTTTAAAAATTTAAGGATTCACCATGAGCCGCTCTGAAGAATTATTTTTACAAGCCCAAAAAACCATTCCCGGTGGCGTCAATTCGCCGGTACGCGCTTTTAAAGCCGTAGGTGGTACGCCGGTATTTTTTGAACGCGCGCTGGGTGCTTATGTGTGGGATGCAGACGGTAAAAAATATATCGACTATGTGCAGAGCTGGGGACCAATGGTGCTCGGTCACGCACACCCTGAGGTAATTAATACCGTCATCGAAACCGCAAAATTTGGCTTGAGTTTTGGTGCCCCCACTGAACGCGAAACCACACTCGCAGAAAAACTCTGCAACCTGATTCCCAATATGGATATGGTGCGTTTTGTCAGCTCCGGCACTGAAGCAACCATGAGTGCAATCCGTTTAGCGCGCGCCTTTACCAAGCGCGATAAAATTATTAAATTCGAAGGCTGCTATCACGGTCATTCAGATTCATTATTAATCAAAGCCGGTTCTGGCGCACTTACACTTGGAGTACCCAGCTCACCGGGTGTACCCGCAGTATTAGCCGATCACACCCTCACACTCGATTACAATAATGCCGAACAAGTGCGCGAATGTTTTGCCAAGCTCGGCGACCAAATCGCCTGCATTATTGTTGAACCCGTAGTAGGCAATATGAATTGCGTACCACCCGTGCCGGGTTTTTTGGAATGCCTGCGTGAAGTTTGCGATCAATATGGTAGCTTATTAATTTTTGATGAAGTGATGACCGGCTTCCGCGTCGCACACAAAGGTGCGCAAGGTTATTACAAGGTGAATGCCGATATCATCACCCTTGGCAAAGTAATCGGCGGCGGTATGCCGGTAGGCGCCTTTGGTGGCCGTCGCGACATTATGCAAATGATTGCCCCCTCCGGCCCCGTATACCAAGCGGGAACCCTCTCAGGTAATCCGGTCGCTATGGCAGCTGGTTTAAAAACATTGGAATTATTAGAGCAAGACGGTTTTTACGAAAATCTCTGCGCACGCACAACCGAGTTGGTAGAAGGTTTGCAAACATTAGCAGATGAAGCGGGCATTCCCTTTACCACCAATCATATCGGCAGCATGTTCGGTTTCTTTTTTACCAGCGAGAAAAAAATCACTAACTTCAAACAAGTGATGGCCTGCGATATTCCGCGCTTCAATAAGTTTTTCCATGGCATGTTAACGCGCGGTGTTTATTTGGCACCAGCATCTTACGAGGCAGGTTTTATGTCGGGCGCGCATACAACAGAGGACATTAATGACACACTCAAGATTGCAGCAGAAGTTTTTGCAACGCTGCAATAAATTCATCGGCAGAATGAAACATAAAAGTGCAAATAATCATCGTGCATGCACAACGGCTGGGCATCAGTAATAGCAAAACTGCCTTTTTACCGGCAGTTATTTATTGACGCGACGGCCGGAATTTTGCCTTACGGCACGCATCTAGCGCGATGCTTATTATTAGGAGTAATATCAAACAGAATTCACAATCTGCATCTAAAGTGCTTATCTATATCAAGAAGATATAAGCTATTGGCGTAGACTATTTCCGCTGCTCGGCGCTGGCCGATGGTAACGTTTTACTAAATCCGGAATTAATGCGGTTCCAATGAGGGAGATGCTAGAAGATGACAACCGAACCCAATGTTTTAGTTCATGATGGAACTGCCATAGCAGAAAATATTACGCAAACCGAGAGCGCAAAAAACGCATCAGATTTACAAGAAATTTCACAACTTGAACGCGCAAAATGGCATTTGGATGAAGCAGCTATAGCAGAACGCGTGGCAGCTCATTCTGGCCCGATAATAGTCGATTTAGACGAGACCTTATATCTGCGTAATTCAACGGAAGAATTTATTGGTTTGGCGGTACCCAGTATCCTAGCTGCTTATTTATTACGCTTTCTCGATTTGGCATCGCCCTGGCGCTTTATCGGTGGGCCTAAGTGTCGCGATAACTGGAGAATTTTACTTGTTCTAATACTTTTCCCCTGGACTTATCTGCGTTGGAAAAAACATTGTCAAAATACTGTCCCAAAGTTTATTAACACAACACTGCGCGATGCGCTGCACACACATTCCAAGCACACTATTATTGCCAGCAATGGTTACCAATTACTTATCCGACCCATGCTCAGCGCATTTAAATTACCGGATGCTGCCTTGGTGTGTTGTGATTTATTTCGGCTCAAACATCGTCGCGATGGCAAACTCGCGTTGTTAGAAAAAGCAGTTGATCGCGAGTTTATCGCCCAAGCACTTGTGGTTACCGACTCCTATACCGATGCAGATCTTTTACGTGTATGTAAAACGCCGTGTTTGACCGTATGGCACGACGCATTATTTACGCGTGCATTCGATGGCTTGGTCTATTTACCTACCGATTATTTGAGCAAAGTTAAGCGCCCCAGACAGCGCGCCAACAGAACCTTGGTGATTTACGATATTTTGCCTTGGGTATTAGTCGGGCTTTCAACTTCGCCCAGCGTTGCAGAAGCATTGGGTCTTGTTGTGCTCTTTTTATCAATGTGGTCAATTTATGAAGTGGGTTATTTCGATAATGACCAATGCGCAGTCAAGTATGAAAAAGATCCTAAATTGACGCCAGAAGCGCAAGTATTTAATGGCCGTTACTTTAAAACCAAAGCCTGGTTAACCGCACTGGTATTAGGCGCAATTGCCATCGTATTAATTAGCCCGGCTGCGTTTATAAAATGGTACGCAATATGGGTTGCAACGCTGCTCACGCTCAATGCTACATATTGGATTTATAACCGCATCGATAAATCATCACGTGTATGGGTGTATCCCGCACTGCAATTATTTCGCTTTGGGGCGCTACTTACGGTAGTGCCGATTGGTGCAGTGGCTTATGCGGTGATATTCAGCCAAGTATTTTGCAGATGGGTAAATTATATTATTTACCGGCAGCAACGCTCTGCAGGCGGCGCGATCAAGTGGCCTAAAACTGCAGATCAAGCCATTCGTTTGGTGACCTGTTTTATGCTTTTGCTGCCGTTGGTAATCATAGGGCATTGGCAAGCATTTCTTACACCGGCGTCTGTGTGCCTGATTATTTTTGTCTACGGCTTTTGGAAATATGATTGGAAAACACTTCGCTCAACGTTTCATCGGCTCGATAAAACCCCTGAATAGCGATGCTGTGTTGTAATAAGTGAGCGTCTGGTTTTTACGCGATGCAATCGCAGGAAAACCAGCGCTCATCTTCCAGTCGCAGGGCGGTAAGTGCCCCACCCCATACGCAGCCAGTATCAAGTGCGTAAATATTTTCCTCATCCGCACGCCCTTCTAACGCGGCCCAATGGCCAAACAGAATTTTTTGCTCTGCCGTTTTGCGCTCAAAAAATGAAAACCAGGGCGCAAATCCAATGGGCGCCGCATCCGCACTCTCTTTGGTTTGCAATTCCAATTCGCCTTCGGCACTGCAAAAACGCATGCGTGTAAAATAATTAGTAATTAATCGCCAGCGCTCAACTCCGATGAGACTGTTGTCCCAACTGCCCGGTAAATTGCCGTACATGCCTGCGAGAAAATTTTCCAAACCATCGTCCTGCAAAACCGTTTCTACTTCGCGCGAACGCGCCAAGGCTTCGGTTAAATCCCACTGCGGTGGGATACCGGCATGCACCATGGTAAATTTTAACAGAGGATCATGGTGCACCAATTTTTGCTGGCGCAGCCAATTCACCAAGCTGGCGCAATCTGGAGCGCGCAATAATTCATCCAGCGTATCGTTTTTGCCACGTTTGCGCAGGCCGTAATAAACCGCAATAAAATGCAGATCATGATTACCTAATACGATGGTGATGGAATCGCGCAGTTGATATAAAAAACGCAGCGTCGCCAAACTATCTGGCCCGCGATTAATTAAATCACCGGCGAGCCAGAGCTTATCGTTAGTCGGATTAAAATCGATTTCTTTTAATAAGCACTGCAAGGGTTCAAGGCAGCCTTGAATATCACCAATTGCATAGGTTGCCATATCAATACCCGTTAACGATTGTTGCTGAGGATCAATGCACTGCGTGTGGAGGCACCAATGCAAACGTAGGAATAGTTGCATCAAACATTGCACCATCATCGGCGCGCATATGATAAGTACCTTCCATGATGCCGGTTTCGGTTTCGAGAATAACACCGCTGGTATAAGTGTAGCTTTCACCCGGCTTAAGATGTGGTTGTTCACCCACCACCCCCAGCCCTTTCACTTCCTGCAATTTTTCATTGGCATCGGTAATGCGCCAATGGCGACTGATTAATTGCGCTGGCGCAGTACTTTTATTCGCGATGGTGATGGTATAGCTATACACATAGCGATGTTCAAGCGGTATTGATTGCGCTTCAATATAGTTGGTTCGCACTAACACTTGGATATCCGACATGTTATTCAGCCTCCTGCAACGGTTTGCTATTAAGTGTAAGTTCGCCGAGCAAATTACTCATGGCAACGTATTCAGGCAAGCTGATCTCTTCCGGGCGTTTTTGCAAGTCGACCGGCAGTATTTCCATCTGCTCTGCACTTAATAATTGCTTAAGTGAATTACGCAGAGTTTTGCGGCGCTGCTGAAAGGCAACATTTACCAATGTTTCCAGACTTTTTATATGCTTGGCGACATGCGGTAAGGTCGTGTGAGGCGTTAAACGCACAATAGCAGAATCCACTTTAGGAGCGGGATCAAATGATGTTGGTGGGACATCGAACAAATCCTCCACCGCACAATAATATTGCACCATGATACCCAAGCGGCCATAAGCGCCATCGCCCGGTTGCGCCGCCATACGTTTCACCACTTCTTTTTGCAGCATAAAGTGCATGTCTTGCACGCGATTCGCATAAGTGAGCAGATGAAAAATCAGCGGTGTTGATATGTTGTAGGGCAAGTTCCCCACGATACGCAATGGCTGAGCATTTTTAATTAATTGGGAAAAATCAAATTGCAGCGCATCGGCCTGGAATAATTGAAAATTAGGATGCTGCTCAAATTTTACTTTCAACCAAGGCACCAAGTCGCGATCTAATTCGATCACACTTAAATTGTCGCAACTGTCAGCGAGCAATTGGGTGATGGCGCCTTTACCGGGGCCGATCTCGACAATCAGGTCTTCTTTTTTCGGATGCACTGCGCGTACTATCTCGCGGATGATGCCGTGATCGATCAAAAAATTCTGCCCAAAACGTTTGCGTGCTTTGTGTTGTGATTCCGCTTGTGATTCCCGTTGAGACGAAGGGTTCGACATTTTTTTCATGAAAAATTTCCAATAATTAGCGCGCGTGTTTTGCTTGTACCATCGCCAGTGCGTAACTCAATGCGGTGCGTAAACTGCCCAAATCCGCTTTTCCCGTTCCCGCCAAATCCAACGCTGTTCCGTGATCGACCGAGGTGCGGATAATTGGCAGGCCAAGCGTAATATTCACCGCTTGGCCAAACCCTTTGTATTTTAAAACCGGCAAGCCTTGATCGTGATACATCGCAAGCACGGCGTCGGCATGATCCAAATATTTGGGCGTGAATAATGTATCGGCAGGTAATGGGCCAATCAGATTCATGCCGCGATCGCGTAACTTTTTAAGTACCGGCTCGATCACCTCAATTTCTTCGCGCCCGAGATGCCCACCTTCACCGGCGTGTGGATTTAAACCGCACACCAAAATTCGTGGTTGGGCAATACCAAACTGCATTTGCATATCGCGATGCAAAATTTCAGTCACCTGCGTTAACTCATCGTCAGTGATGGCGGCAGCAACATCTTTCAACGGCAAGTGCGTCGTAGCAAGCGCAACCCGCAGGCCTTCGGTAGCGAGCATCATCACTACTTTATCGGTATGGGTTTTTTCAGCGAGATATTCGGTGTGGCCGCTGAACGCGATGCCCGCATCATTGATGATACTTTTTTGTACTGGGCCAGTGACCAACGCAGCAAAATGCCCAGCGATGCAGCCATCGATAGCGGCATCCAGTGTGCGCAAAATATAGGGCGCATTGTGCACATTGAGCTGCCCGGGCAACGCAGCTTCAGCGAGTGCGATAGGTAATATCGCCAACTCACCCGCAACACTGGAGCGCGGCGCATCCTGCAAATTAATCTCGCGCAGTTGTAAATTAAAACCGAGTTGTTGCGCACGTACCTGCAATAACTGCGGGTCAGCAATAGCGACGATTTCATGTTGCTGCGCCTGTTGCGCAAGGGTGATCACCAGATCCGGACCGATACCGGCAGGTTCACCGGGCGTAAGCGCAATTCGATAACAGGGAGTCATAAGCGTGAGCCTGAAAAATACACCACAAAAATGCGGATTCCAAAAGCACAGCGGCTAAAAACAAAATTGCACTATGTACCACAGAGTGCAATTCGTTTTTAGCCGCCGGTAAAAAAGAGCGCGGACTTAGAGCTTAACTTCGACGTAAGCCTCTTCGCGAATTTGCGTCAGCCAGAGTTGAAACTCTTCGTCAAAACGACGTGAGCGCAATACGTTAGCGGCTTGATTGCGCTTCATTTTATCGCTCATGTCTTCTTTGCGGCGCTCAAGCACTTGCAAAATGTGCCAGCCGAATTGGCTTTTAAACGGACGACTGATGCTATTGATAGAGGTGTTTTTCAACGCATCTTCAAATTCAGCAACAAACATGCCGGGCATCGACCACCCCAAATCACCGCCACTTAACATAGAGCCGGTGTCTTCTGAATTTTCACGCGCGAGCTTGGCAAAATCTTCACCTTTTTCAATACGTGCTTTTAGGCCGAGCAACTTTTCCCGCGCTTGGGCGTCATCCATAATTTCTGAGGTTTTCACCAGAATATGGCGCGCATGGGTCTGCTCTACTAACTGTTCACCGCCACCGCGCTGTTCAATATTCTTGAGGATATGAAAACCGGCGCCGCTACGGAAAGGTTTTGACACTTGCCCGACTGGCAGCTCGGCCATTTGGTTGCCAAACAATTCGGGTAATTGCGCGAGTTTACGCCAGCCAATATCACCACCTTGCAAGGCAGCTTGGTCGTTAGAGAAGCTGATCGCCATTTGCGAGAAGTCGCTGCCGCCCTGCAATTTTTGATAAATTTCATTGGCCTGCTTTTCAGCGGCAGCAATAGCATCAGCATCGGCACTGCTGGAAACAGCAATTAAAATATGGCCGATATGGAAATCCGGCGATGTGGCGTATTTGCCATCGCTGGATGCGAGAAAGTTATTGATATCCTGATCAGTCACTTTGATGCGGCTATTCACCACACCTTGTTGCAAATGGCTGATAGTCAATTCACTGCGCATTTGTTTGCGCAGTCCCTCAATTGTTAAGCCTTGGGTTCTTAAATCAGACTCGAGCTGCGCTAAGGTGATTTGGTTTTTTTGCAGCACGCGGCCAATAGCTTCATCAATTTCAGCTTCATCGACTTTAATTTCATAGCGCTCAGCCATGCCTAATTCGATCCGCTCCAGAATCAATTGATCCAGAATTTGTTTGTTGAGCACATCTTCCGGCGGCAACTGTTGATATTGCCCCTTCAAGCGCTCCATGATCGATGCTTTACGGCCATTCAATTCACTTTCCAACACCACATCTTTATCGACAATCGCAACCACACGATCCAGTGACACCGCATTACTTTGGGCAAGACTGAGGTGGCTAGTTGCTAACAGCATGCCACCCAATACGAATGACCAGCCCATACGCAATGAATGTGGCCTGTTTTGGTTCTTACTCATAATTCAATCACTGTTTTATTGTAGAGATGCTTCACGCTCGCCGTAGCCAAACATGGCTTTGTCGAGCAGGTTACTAATACGTTGACTCAAACTGCCGAAACCGCGCAATTGCACTTCAATGAAGACACCACGGTCATAATCATCGCTGCTGAGGTTCTCCATAAAGTCGGGACTAAAATCGAAATCCACCCACTGGCGTGCGAGCACGCGAATGCGGTAGCAGCAATCGGTGTATTCGAGCCCGGCAAAGGTGTCGAGTTCCGCACTGTAGGTAAAATCGTAGTTAGCCCGCGCAATTAATGCCCATTGGTTAGTCACTGGCCAGAGGGTGGTGATGTCTACCTGATTTAGTGTTTCACCAACAATGGGATTCGTTTCCAGCGGGCTAAGCGATACCGGGTCGCGGCTATAACGATAGCCCAGGTTCAAAATACGATACTGCTCATCCATATATTGCAGGCTGGTACTGAAGGTATTGACCTGATCTTGCTGATAATCGTAGAGCACATCGTTGTTGACTCGCAGGTGATCGCCGATCTGCGCGCTCACCTGCCCCGCCACTGCTGAACTGGTGCGGGTATTGGCGTAGGCGTCATCCTCGTTGAGGATGCTGACCTCACGATCTTCCAAGTAGCTGATCTGGCCGATGCTCATGCGCAATCGCTCGATACCCGTGTCACTCTCGACAAAGCGGCTGGTTAAGCCGAGCGCCAGGTGATTGGTGTCGTCAATGCGGTCGCCGCCAGAAAAGCGGGAGTCGCGGAACAGTTGCTCGTAGGTAAAGATCAAATCTGCAGTGTCGAAATTGACATAGCTTGCACTGGAGGTGAGGCCGTAGAGTGAATCCTGGTTTTCGTAATCGCGATAGAGATAAAAAGCGCGCGGCTCCAAGGTTTGGGTAAAGGCATCACCAAACATGGACGAGTCGCGCTCAAAATACAAACCCATATCGAGCGAGCCTTGGGGTGCAGCGAACTGCTGGCTGCTATCGACATCAGCGCGCAAGTTGGTCGCTTCCAATTCATAACCCAAGGTTTTCACGCCCACGCCCGGCTTGATATAACCAGCGGTGAATTCTTTATCCCAGCTCACTTTGTAATTAGTGCGCAACCGTTCACCGGTAATCAGATCTGCCTTATACAGCGCATTGGCAGGATCTTCCTCGAAGTAACGGTTCATACCAAAGTGGGTATATTCATTATCCAGTTCGATAACCCAATCGCTAAGCCGATACTGGCCGTCCGCATGCAAGCGCGGCAATTCACGATAAGGCAATTGGGTGCTGGTAAGCAGGCGAAACTCTTCCGCCTTAGCGCCAAATTGCCAATTTTTACTGCTATACCCCGCAGCGGCGCGCTGACGAATGTAGGCCTGGCGATTCACATCGACGGCACTGCCGTCTATATCGCGCAGGTAATCAGTATCGCTAACATCAGTGTAATCAATGTCAGTTGCCCAGCGCTGGTTGCGCCCGCCTGTTTGCAACAGGTTGTATTGCCAGCGATCTTTACCCAGATACAACTCATTGATTTCATCGTCGTCGCGGCCAGTATCACCGCTGCGATCATTGTTGAGCACACTGCCGCTTAACTTGGTATCAAAAAACTCTGCCTTGTGACGCAACTCAGTCTCTAGCATATAGCCATGTTCAGAGAGATAGCGCGGGGTAAAGGTAGCATCGTAATTGGGTGCGATATTCCAGTAAAACGGGAGCGAGAACTCGCCTATACCGTCATTTTCATCAAAGCCAATTGATGGAAACAGGAAGCCGGTCAGGCGATCCGGGCCAATTGGAAAACGAAAATAAGGTGCATACATCACCGGAATATCTTTGACGTGCACACGCATATGCTTAGCCGTGCCGTAATGTTTATCATTGTGCAGCGTAATGTTAGAACCCTGAATCAACCAGGTGTTATCGCCCGGCTCACAACTGGTAAAGGTGCCCTGATCCAAGCTGATAACCGTATCGCCAAACTTTTGCAGGCTTTCCGCACGGCCACGCACGCGCGTTTCGTAGAGCACAAAACGGGCATTTTCCAAACGCGCATTGCCGGTATTGGTATCTACATAGGCTTTATCCGCACGCAGCAATACCCCCGGTTCACGTACCTGAATGTCGCCATCCAGCTCGGCTTCGCGGGTGATTTTATCGAAGGTAAAGGTATCGGCACGGAACGAGCGACGCCCCTGAGTTAGGCGCACGTCATCACGCATGATGAACTTGGTCTGCTTTTCTGCTTCCGAGTAATCAGCTGTACCAAAAATGTTGGCGCGTTCGGGGTCCATATCAGATTCAGCATCGTCGCGCGGAGGCGCAACATAAGCCCCGCAACAGGCAGTGGGCATTTCGGCTTTCTGCTCGGGTGTCAGCTCTTCCATAGGCACCCAATCCAACTCACGCAGTTCGTGATTGGGATCTTTTTTTACTGCGTCTGTATTCGTTTCCGCCCAGGATAAAGGCGCTGCCAATAGCAATACACCTGCACATTGGGCTGCTACACACAAAGCGAGGCGGGAACGAAGGAATTTACTGCGCAGGTACTGTTTGGGATGATTCTGGGTTGGAGCCATTAACCACGGTCTCAAATGGGCGGGCTGTATTTATGCCACCGAAAAATTGCAGCGATTCTACTGTAAACCGTCTGTACTGGGAATGAATTGGGGGAAATGACCTGGCTAGGGTAGAATTCGGCCATCAGCGTGCCCCCACCACCAAACACCTAATCGCCAATTAACCCGACGCGTCAACAAATAACTACGGGAATCTGCATGACCAAGCCCCCCACTATTAACAACACCAGTACAGCAGCAGAGGTTGATCCCAGAAAGTCAGCACTCGCACACTGGGTAAGCCAGAACACACCAGTAGAACAGCACCCCATTGAACTGGTTAGCTTGGGCAGCGATGCCGGTTTTCGCCGCTACTTTCGCTATCAAACCCCATCACAATGGCTAGCAGTCGATGCACCACCGGCGACCGAGGACAGCACCCAGTTTATCGCTATCGCCCATTTTATGGAGCAACAGGGAGTGCGTAGTCCGCGCATCACAGCAGCTGATACCACGCAAGGCTTCCTATTGATCGAAGATTTTGGTGATCGCCTGTTTTTTCGTGCGCTCACCAACCAAAACGCGGATGAGCTCTACCAGCAAGCTATGAATAGTCTACTGAAACTCCACCGCAGTCGGGACGATAGCGCACTTATCCCCCGCTATGACCGCGCTCTGCTGCGCCGCGAACTGGAGCTTTTTAGCGAGTGGTTTGCAGGCAAGTTACTCGGCCATCCACTAAATGCCAGCGAGCAGAAGCTGCTTAATGAGTTATTTATCCAACTGGAAGACAAGGCGCTTGCGCAGCCACAAACCTTTGTCCACCGCGACTATCACTCACGCAATCTGATGCTACTCGACGACGGCGCGCTGGGGGTGATTGATTTCCAAGGCGCGCTCTGGGGTGGCGTCACCTATGACCTGGTCTCGCTGCTGCGCGATTGTTATCTGCGCTGGCCAGTAGCGCAGGTAACAATCTGGGCGCTGGATTATCGCCAGCAAGCAATCACTGCAGGCATTATTCCCACCGTCAGCGAAGACGATTTTTTGCGCTGGTTTGATTGGCTCGGCTTACAGCGCCATATAAAAGTCCTCGGCATTTTTGCGCGCCTGTCGTTGCGCGATGGCAAAAACGGTTACTTAAACGATTTACCACTAGTGATTCGCTACACCCTCGAAGTCGCCGACCAATACGCTGAATTGCGCCCTTTCGCCGACTGGTTTAAACACACCTTATTACCACTCGCGCAACAGCAAGCCTGGTATAGGGACTATCAAACTGCGGGAAGTCAAACAGCAGGTGATGAATGAAAGCCATGATCCTCGCCGCCGGGCTTGGCAATCGCATGCGCCCGCTCACCAATCACACACCCAAACCACTGCTCTGCGCCGACGGTAAACCGCTGATCGAATACCATTTGGAAAATTTACAGCGGGCGGGTGTTCGCGAGGTGATTATCAACCTCGCTTATCTCGGTGAAAAAATTCGCGCGCATTTAGGTGATGGCGAGCAATTTGGTTTGGAAATTATCTATTCCCGCGAACCTGAACCGCTGGAAACCGGCGGCGCGATTTTGCATGCGCTGGATGCACTCGGAACCGATACTTTTTTATTAATCAATGGCGATGTCTGGTGCGATCTGGAATTTACGCACTTCATTCAACAACCATTAGCTGAAGGCCAACTTGGGAATTTACTGCTGGTACCCAACCCCGAGTTTCATCCACAAGGGGATTTTGCGCTGGATAGCACCGGACAATTAATTGCAGATATCGATAAATCGCACCCACAACGCTTTACCTTTGGCGGCATCAGTTTGCTTAAACCAGAATTGATTGCGAATTACCCCGACCGACGCCAAAAATTTCCTTTGGTAGAAGTATTGCGCCGGGCGCTGGGCGAGGGGCAATTAACGGGGCAAGTACATCAAGGACATTGGAGTGATGTAGGTACGCCCGAGAGGCTCCAGAAATTAGAACATTATTTGGCGCATACACCGCACCGATAGAAAAGCACTAACCGAACACCAAAAAAATTAATAAACAAACTAAAGGAAGCAATATGTTAAAACCCGATTTCAGCTCACCCAACCCGATCAGCCTGGGTAAAATTATCCCCGCCATCGTTGTACTTTCTCTTATCACTGTACTCTACGGCAGTTGGTACACAGTTGATCAAGGCGAGCGCGGTGTGCATTTGCGCAATGGTAAGATTATCGGCACTGCCGCACCTGGTTTGGGCTTTAAAATTCCACTGATCGATACCGTTGTCAAAATTTCCACCCAAACCCACACCGCAAGTTATCAAGAGTTACAGGCCTACAGCCGCGACCAACAGCCCGCCACTATTCGCGCCTCGGTAACATTCAGTGTTCCCGCCGATAAAGCGGAAGAGGTTTATGAAAATTTCAAAAGCATCGATTCGATGATCGCGCGTCTTGTCGATCGCCAGGTTCCCACTCAAGTGGAAAATATTTTCGGTAAATACACGGCAATTTCGGTTGTGCAAGAACGGATTAAATTCGGCATCGATGTCACCGATGCCATCACTAAATCGATTAACGGCCCGGTTGTGATCAACTCGGTGCAAATTGAAAATATCGACTTCAGTGCTGCCTACGAAAAATCGGTCGAAGACCGTATGCGCGCTGAAGTGGAAGTGCAAACTCAAAAACAAAATCTGGAGAAAGAACGTGTCAGCGCACAAATTGCAGTAACTAAAGCACAGGCCGAGGCAGATTCACAGCTCGCACGCGCCAAAGCAGAAGCCGAGAGCATTCGCATCAAAGGTGATGCGGAAGCTTCTGCAATCAAAAGCCGCGCCGAAGCACTGGCACAAAATCAAAATCTGATTGAATTGACCAAAGCAGAAAAGTGGGACGGGCAACTACCAAAAACCATGTTACCCAACGGTACGTTGCCATTTTTTAATACCAACAAATAGCAAACTAATGGCATCAATAAAAACAAGGGCGCCCTTATCGGCGCCCTTTTTACAATCGGTTATTTATTCATTTCATAATAATTAATTCATCGCCAACAATTGCATAGTGCCCAACTCATTGATCTGCAACACCAGTTGGATATCGTTGTCAGAACTATCCACCACCTTTCCATTTAGCAGCAACTCCGTTTTAATCGGATACACGCCTTGCGGCAAACCTTCCGGCAAAGTGAAAGCGAATTCATTTTGGTAGCGTCCACCACTTTTGGTTTCTTCATTTACCGGTTTGGTGAAATTTCTTAGCTCTTTGGTATTGTCTTCGTTGTCGTAAATCGCGATGCGCTCTTCAATTAGCGCGGTTTTTTGTTGCGTACCTGGCACTACCACAATATCGGATTGAATAATCACTTCTTTGCCCGGCTCTACTACGTTGCCCGGTAGTGCCTTGGTTACATATTCGGTAGCAATAGGTTCGGCGGGAAGATTATTGTTTTTGGCTTTGTATTCCTCAGCCACTTGCTCCTCTTTGGCAATGCGTTCGGAGCGGTTTTTTATCACCATCTTAGTAATCAAAGTGACCGCCACCGCCACCGCCGCAATTTTAGCAGCGGCCTTTAAGCGTTCACGATTTTTACATCCCTGATCACCACTATCGCACTTGTAGGATTTATCGAAAGTGCGTTGTAGATCCTTAAGATCAAACGCATAACTTGAATGTAAAAAAGTAGCCGACAATAACAACACCAGAAGTTTTGATTTCATTGCAAGGCACCTGAAAAATGCGGAGGATTAATTATTGTGTAACGTTTATTTAATAGTAAAACCAGTTTCTTTTAGCTTGCGCTGGGTTTCTTGTGCGAGTGACTTTAATTCTTTCGCTTTTTTATTGTTCGCATCCAAATCCAGTGCCGACTCCGCCTTGGCAATTGCGCAGGCATAATTCTTTTTAGTCATGCAGCTATTCGCCTCAGCGATCAATTTATCCAGCTTTGTTCCCAGCGATTTGTCCTGCTGCTGCGCCAGGTTGGCGGACTGTTTGATTTCCACTGCTTGTGCATTGGCCGGATCGATCATTAATACATTCGCAGACAACGACAACGCACAATCGTAATCGCGCTGCAGCAAACAGGCTTGCGCAGCCTCCAGCTCGCTCGCAATCGATTGCTGTTGTGCCGCAATAACCGATTGGCGCTGTTGCTCAATAATGTTGAGTTTTGCGGTGAGCTGTTGGCTGGCTTGATGATTGGTATTGAGCTCGCGAGCTCGCGCAGCAAACAGCTGCGCGCAATTCAAATCTTGCTGACTCAAACAGGTTTCAGCCTCTTGCACCAGTGCATTTATTTTCTCTTCGTCGGCACGTTCAAGCTTAGCTGCCTGCGCCGCTTGCAACAATTGTAATGCGACCTGATTATCGGGCTGCAAATTGGTCGCCACCAAACTCTGCTCTATCGCACAATTAAAATCACTCGAGGCGAAACAGGTTTGCGCAGCGGCAATTTTTCCCGCGATCGTTTGCTCCAACTGCTGCTGCGCCTGATGCTGGTTGTAGCCAAACCAAGCGACGCCCGCAAGTGACACAAATGCCATGCCAATCGCTGCCGTCAGCATGAGCGGATTGCGTCTGGGGAATAACTCTTCCGCAAATTGCTTAATAGTCGCCGTGCGTTCTGCTTTCGTCAGCGACAACGCATGGCTCAAGGCCTTCCACTCGCGGGCACTGAGCTTATCCAACCGTGTGGGCGCCAGTTTTAGCTGGTAGGCATCCAACGCTGAGCGATTATTGTAAGGATGGCGCCCAGCCAGCATTTCATAAATCACGCAAGCGAGTGCATAGACATCATCACTGAAACCCAGGGGTTCATCTTTCACCATTTCGATGGTGGCGTAAGCAGGCGTTAGCGCGCCCAATTGCCCCACATCAAATTTATGTTTTTGCGCCTCTTTGGAAGCCGCACGGGCGATGCCGAAATCCAATACTTTGGCACTGCCGTCAGTATTGACGAAAACATTGCCTGGTTTGAAATCGGCATGAATTAATTGTCGCTGATGCGCATAGGCAAGCGCGGCGCATAAATCCTGGGTAATTTTCCACACCTGCTCTTTGGGCAAGCCTTTATTTTGCGGAAGGTTGCGCTGCATCTTAATCAGTTGATCCAACGGCTGCCCTTCCAGCAACTCCATGGTCATAAATAGGGTATCGCCTTCACGATCAAAATCATGCACGGTCACAATGTTAGGATGCGCCAGCGTTTGTGATTTTGCGGTTTCCTGCTGCAGAGTGACAAACGCATCCGGATGATCTTTAAAATCCTGATTCAACACTTTGGTGGCGATGTAAGGATTAGGATCCTCAGCCTCTACCTTACGCAGATCTTTGGTTTTATAAACGGTACCCATGCCGCCATGCCCAAGTACATCCTCCAGCAAAAAGCGCTTCTTCAATAGCATCCCTTTGCCACTTTGGGATTGTTTAACCAACTCACGTGCTTGGGCAAAACCAGCAGAATGGTTGTTGCGCGCGCTGTATTGGGTAAATTGTGTTGCGTCAGCGGGCAGCTCGCTTGCAGGAGGTTCATCCACAGGCAATGCTTGCGCATCCGGCACAGTCCGGAGGATATCAGCGGCTGTTTTTTTTGCACCTGCGGTTAAGCTGGGTCGCACAGTTGTTTTATCGGAATTATCGTTATCGGTCACGCAAAAATCCCCTGAGCTTTTGGCGTATTTATGGCCATCGATACTAACACGACGATGAATTTTTCGGCATGCACTACTCAGCTATCCAGCGTTTGAATATGCTGCCGCGCCGCAAGAAGGTGCTCGCAGCCATACAACCAACCCAACAAAGATAGTTATTTCTTTGGTTGACAAACAAATCGAACACGGCATAATGTCGCGTCCTTGAATCCCGACCCCTTTTCGACAGTTTTGTCCAGAATTTATCTATAGGAGCACTAAGGTGGCAAATACACCCCAAGCCAAAAAACGCGCGCGTCAAAATGAAAAAGCTCGCAAGCACAACGCAAGCATGCGCTCTATGGGGCGTACTTACCTCAAGAAAGTGCTTAGCGCAGTTCAAACCGGTGACAAAGAAGCAGCGCAAGCCGCTTATGTTTCAGCTGTTTCAGTGATTGATCGTATCGCTGATAAGGGCCTGATTCACAAGAACAAGGCCGCTCGTCATAAGAGCCGCTTAAACGCTAAAATCAAGGCATTGGCAACAGCCTAATTGTCCATTTGGTTTCAAGCGTGAAAAAACCGGCTCAGGCCGGTTTTTTTATGCCCGCCATTCCCCTCAGCGTCAGCTCCAGTCACCACAAAGCATAGCCTTAGCTCTATACACTGTCACAAAAACAGATTATCTTCGGCAGCAACTTTTGCTTGGAAACCTTTTCCGGCATCACAACAAAAGAGCTGGACTTGGGCGGCATTAACCAGCGGGCAACGCACCATTAAGACGCAGTGCACGCCGTTAGCGCCGATCCCAAAGTGCACATACTAATAATGGAGATAATTATGCTGCCGCGTGATCACTACCTGAAACAAACCTTTCAAGATGTTATTAACTTTCCCGATGGTTTTGAAAAAGGCGGCCTCTCGGATATCCAAGCGCGTTTGGTCCGAAAACAAGGCGCACTGGTAAATGCACTAACAGTAGACGAGGTCTCCGACCCAACTAGCGACGACCTTCATATTCTAAAAGTCATTGCCAATCAAAGCGCACCAAAAAGTCCAATTGAACAAGCCTGGATAAAATATCTCTCTATCGTAAAAGCCCGCCAAGCCTCAGCTCCCGCCAAAAACAGCAAAACCAAGGCCGCAAAAGCAAAAGCCGCTGAACCTGCAGGGGAAGAAATTGCAATCGCTGAACCCGCCGCAAAACCTGCAAAAGCAAAGGCAAAAACTCCCAAGAAAACGGCAAAAACAGACTAATTCACGCACTAAAAATTACCATCAAAAAAAGGCGCATCCATCAGGGTGCGCCTTTTTATTATTGCTTGATCTTTACTACATAAAATCTATCGCGGAATCAATACCTGCACTGAGTAACTTTTCCCCGCCTGAACATTTTCAATACATGCCCCAGCAAGCAATTCACCGTCGCAACGAATTTCGGGCGCCATTACATCTGCCCGTGTGATGGATACATGAAACTCCGCCCCGCGAAATTGCCTTACCGCAGTTGCACTTGGCCAGCTCGATGGTAATTGCGGAGCAATGCGCAAGCCTTTCTCGTTGCCCTGCAATCCAAACACACCTTCAACCAAACAGCGATAAACCCAGGACACAGTTCCAGTATTAAATAATTGCGATGAGCGCCCCGCAGTACGCGGATACTGGTGATAAGCGCCGCGATAATAGTTGGGGATAAATACTGGCAATTGTCCGCGCTGTAAATAATCTGCCTCTGTCGGGCCAGGAATCATTTGACGCAACAACTTGTATGCTCGATCGCTCTCTGCAATGGTGAATAAACTGTAGATATAAAATATCGCCGCGTGATTGTAGACCGAACCATTTTCCGCCGAACCCGGATGCTTTTGTGTGACGCGGCCAACATCATCGCGCATAGCGGTGTAAGCAGGTGCAAGCATGGTAACGCCATAAGGCGTTTCCAATTGCTGCTCAACGGCCGCAATCATTTTTGTGCGCTGTTCTGCACTCGCCGCGCCACCTAAAATAGCCCAACTTTGCGGATTTAAAAAAATGCGCCCCTCTTTATCTTTGCTGATGCCAAATACCACATCATCATCGGTAATGCCGCGCCCGAACCATTCGCCATCCCATAGATATTTATTAACAGCAGCATTCACTTCTTGTGCACCCGCAATAAATTCCTGCTGCAATTCCGTTAAGGATTTTTTCGCGCAGACATCCGCCCACAAATTCAATGCATAGGCCGTTGCCACCGACAACCAACCGGAAACACCCTTGCCTTTGTAACCCACCATATTCATGGGATCACACCAATCACCCTGCGCAATAAAACTCAGGCCACGATAGTCGCGCGCCTGTAACAACCAGCGCATCGCATTGGAGATACGATCAAAAACGGACAGCGTTTTACCATCGTGACCCGCCACCATTTCTTGCAAAATAGCGTAGTCATTCGTTTCATCAAGATACGTTTTTAAACACACGGGCAGCCACACACAATGGTCGGTATGCGGAATCTGGTTGATATATTTCAGCTCTGCACCTTCCGCTAACAAAATACCGTCTGGCATTGCACCCGACTCTTCCTGTTGGCCTAGCGCATGCAAAAATGCCGTGCGAGTAACACCGGGCTTGATAAAAGTCATGCCCATATTATCTTGCAGATAATTGCGCGTTTGTGGATCAGTGGTTAACCGATTCACGTCACCGTGATAAAACACTTGGCGCGGCAACCAATTGTTTACGAAATTATTCAGCTCGGCATCCGGCGTTTCAATTTGCAAACACCCGCCGCCAGTGGCGACGTAAACGGCATAATCAGCCTGCGCTTTAGCAAAGCCTGCCGCACTTAAATAGGTATCGCGCAGCTTTTCAATTTCAGCATCGTCAAACGCTGGACCAAAAATAAACCGATAATCTTGCTGCGCCTGATCAGGCATTTCCAAACGGTACTGCACTATCGCTGCAGGTGTTTCATAGCGTGCATCTCCACACGAAAGCACTTCAGATTGCAACGCCGTTGGATTATGCAAGCCACCTTCACCTTCAAAGGTTTCTTGCTTTGCTTCCCATGCAACCGGATTAACCTCATGCAGGAAAAAAGTTTTATCTTTAAAATTTTTGTTTTTAAAATAATCCACCACTTTTTGATACGGCGTTACACAAGTAGAGACAATACCGCCCAGATCAGCACGGTATTCTGCCGACTGATTCATCCAGGACATGTAACCGACGGGGAAGTAAGGATAAACGCTCAGCTTACGTGTACGGCCAGAGTTGTTAATCACACGCAACTGCCACAGCTCAACTACATCCTTTACCGGGAGGGATAAAGTTAACTCGGCACGAACACCATCGCACTCAATCGCCCACTGCAAATCACTTTTGCCAACCGAGAACGAGTAATCGCTGTACTCGGCACGCACCGGCTCATAAGGTGCCGAGAAAATTTTTCCACTTTCTTCATCTTTAATATAAAAAAACCGGCCAGGATGATGCGCATAATAAGGCTGCTCTGGCTGCATAAATGTTTTTGCTTCCAGATTCGGTGCATACGCGTATTTAGCGGGCTCTGGTTGCATAAATTGCGCGACGGCATAGCCACGACAGGTTACCTGGATCATCATCTGCTGATTCCACAAGAAACCCGCAGCGCGAGGCATAGCTGTAGGGGTTAACAATTCATAGCGTTGGCCATTATGCGTGGGACGCAACATAAGCAGCTCCTAAAATCTTTATCGAGAATGTATGAAGAAAACGCACAGAAAATCTTCTGTGCGTTATTAAGAGGATTAAATACTTGCAGCTTTACGGGCAGCTAAATCGCTTTGGATTTTTACCAATTGATGCTTATCAAGATGATAAAAAAACATAACAGCAACAGCGAGAAAGGCGAATGCAGCGGGAATCAATGACATTAACCACACGATACCCGATTGGGATTCAGCAGTCTGTACAGTATTAGCTGCATAACCCAGTGCAGTGAAGACCCACCCCATTACCGCCGCAGCTAATGCAGTGCCCAGCTTTTGCGAAAAGGTTGCCGCAGCAAAAGTCATTGCCGTTGCACGACGACCGGTACTCCACTCATTAAAATCCGCAGTATCCGCATACATGGAAAAGGCGAGTGGAGACTTAGGGCCAAGGACAAAACCGATTGCAATTTGCAAGGCAAACATCAAGGTAACTTGATCTTTAGGAATAAAATAAAATGCGATTGAAAGAACACCAGTGGTTGCCATAAGAATCATCATCAATATTCTCTTATCGACAAACTTGGTCATAAAAGGAGTGCAGGCAGCGCCCACAGCAGCAGCAGCCATATAGGCAGGAACAAAACTACCAATCAAATCAGGCTGACCAACATAATATTTGAAGTAATAAATAGCCGAGGAGGTGCGCAACGTAATAGTGATCATAATAATCAGCGCCAAAAAGAACAGCACCACCCAAGGCCTATTGCGGCTGAGATCACTGATATCCTGCCACACATTACTTTTTTGCGTGGGTGACGGAGCAATACGCTCGCGTGTATTAAAAAATGTAATAGTAAATAAGATACTGGCTGCAATCCCCCAAAAAACCATTGTTAATTGCCAGCCAAGTTGTGTGTCGCCTTGTCCTAACCACTTAACCAATGATGGTGTTGCCGCAGTAACCAATGCCCCACCACCAAACGCAAAAATAAAACGCAAACTATTAATAGTGGTGCGCTCCTGTGGTTCGCTGGTCATTACACCGGACAACGCATTGTAGGGAATATTGATGCAGGTATAACAAATCATCATGAATAAATAAGTGCAGTAGGCCCACACTATTTTCCCATTTTCAGATAAATCTGGCGTGGTATAGGTGAGTATCGCTGCGGCCGCGAGTGGCAAGGGCATCAAGATCAAATACGGACGAAACTTTCCAAAACGTGTATTGGTACGATCAGCCGCCGCGCCAATCATGGGATCAGTAAAGGCATTAACAATTTTAATCAGGAACATCATGGATGCGGCAGCGGCGGCCGAAATACCGAAAACATCGGTATAAAAAAACATTAAAAATGCGGCGATATTTGCCCAGAAAAAATTAAACCCAGTATCAGCCAAACCATAACTAATTTTTTCGCGCCAAGATAAAATGACGGCAGTAGAGTTATCGGAATTATTATTGCTCACACGTAAACCTCAAATCATTTTTTACTGCTAGCTGAATGTTATATGCGACTGGTTGACGCACGCTTTTTAATTTCGTAACCCATATCTACTTTTTTAGATTCGATTGGTTTGTCATTCAGCACTCGAATGATCATTTCCGATGCCTGCACACCCATCTCGTAACGCCCAGCGGAAACACTGGTCAATGATGGATTTACATACGCCGCCGCTTCAATATCATTAAAACCACAAATCGCCATATCTTGCGGAACACGAATATTCATGCGCTGCGCTTCAAACAAAGCGCCAAGCGCCAGATCGTCGTTTACGCAAAACACTGCATCAACCACGCCGCTAGTGGAGGCCATCAAGCTTTTAAAGAGCTCTCCACCCACACCTATTGATGAAGGCTCAGGCGTGGTGACAATGTAATTTTTCTCAAATTTACCCGCCTGCTCCAGCGCCAACTTGTAACCCTGCATACGTTGCTGCACACGCGGATCCATGCGCGCACCAATAAATCCTATGCGCTGATAACCTTGCCCCAGCAAATGCTTGACCACATCAAAGCCGGCGCGACCATGGGCAAAACCAACGTTCATATCGATAGGATCGGCAAGCAACTCCATGATCTGTACGATCGGAATATGCGCTTTGTGTAGGAAGTTTTGGCAAGCTTTGGTCTGGTCCCCCCCGGTGATAATCAATCCCTCGGGGGACTGACTTAGCAGGGTGCGAACCATTTTTTCCTCTTCCAACGGCGAGTAGTGGGTATCCACCAGTAACACTTTGTAGCCAGCCGCACCCATCACGTCATAGATTCCACGCAACACCTCGTTAAACACGATGTTACTCAATGATGGAATGGCAACGCCTATCACTTTGGATTTGGAAGAGGCCAGAGAACTAGCGTGTTGATTGGGTATGTAACCAAGCGAATCAATGGCTTTTTGGACTTGAATCCGCAGGGATTCAGAGACTTTTTCCGGCTGGTTGATAACCCGCGACACCGTGATTGCACTAACACCAGACGCATCGGCAACATCAACCAGGGTTATTTTCTTATCGGAACTTCTTTTTTTTGCTGTTTTCATAGGCAATATCTGCACTTGGTTATTATTTTTTGCTAACATACCACAAGCACAATGATTGCGCTATCATTAGCAGCACACAATGCTTCTGATCATTAGGTGTACACGAGAACACTCCATATGCATCGCTCAACAGCCATAACCAACCCTAACGCCGATACCAATCTCATTATTGTGATGGGAGTTTCCGGTAGCGGAAAATCATCGATAGCCAAAGCACTCGCTGATCACTATGGCTATGAATATCTGGATGGCGATGATTTCCATAGTCAGGATGCACGCGACCGGATGGCCAGCGGTCAGCCATTGACCGATGCGATGCGCCTGCCTTGGGTAATTCGAATGAGGGACTTTTTCCGCGATGCCGCACGCAAGCAACAGCATTCCACCCTCGCCTTTTCTGGCCTCAAGCGCGTGCATCGCGACGAACTGCGCAAAGCCGGGCTCAAAACGATTTTTCTATTTCTACACAGCGACAAAGACACCATCCAGACCCGCGTTAATAAACGTGCTGGTCATTTTATGGCGCCCAGTTTGGTCGATAGCCAATTCGACAGCTTGGAAGATCCCAGCCATGAAGCAGATGTATTCAAAATTGATGTGCACAACTCGCTGGATCATGTGCTGGCTCAAGCCATTGGTGTAATTGATCGCGAAGTACATTGCCAGGCGGATGCGTTACTTGCCTGATATGAGGCTTGGCATTCGTCTTCACACCAGCGAGAATGTGAACTCTTGAGCTAGATGTTGATCAAATGATCAACATCACCAACGGAGAATCGCAGATGTCGTCTTCAAAAGTCCTATTCGTTAGTAGCCTGTTCGTTCTTGCAACAACCCTCTCCGCCTGTGCTGGAAAAACCCAATACCGAGAGGCCTGCGATAAAGAAATTGAGGCGGCTTGGAGCGAGTTATCTATTGCCAAGGCCGACGGCTTTAGCGGTACTGTTAGCTACACTAAAGCACTCGGATTAATTACCTCTGCACGCACTATGCAAACAGTTGAAAATTTCGACAACTGCTATAACCAAGCCAAGGATGCGCGCTTCTACATTCGTGAATCACGCAAAGGCCAGTAAAAGTCAGTAGTTCAAAGACCAGTAATGCCCAACAAAAAAGCTCGTCAATGACGAGCTTTTTTTATGCCGCTAACACTACAAAATTAACTACTCCAACGAAAGTGCCTTGCGAATTTTTTCCCAACTAATGTATTTGAAATTCTGCGGTGCTTCCGGCATCACTTTATGACCATCCTGTACCACTAACATACCTTCACCAAAAACTCCGCCGAGATTGGCATGAGTGACTTCAAGGCCGTCAGTTTCAGAGACACCATCAATATCCCGCTCCGCATCCAGATCAACTCTTATCACACCGCGCGTTTTATAAGGTGCCGTTGCCTCAAGAATGACGTAACTATTATTTCCCTGACTGGATACCACAAGATAATTTTTATGTTTACCTTGATAGATGCCCATACCTTCCACATCAGCAACCAGTAGATCGCCTGCACGCAACACCAATTCAACTTGAGTACCTGCGGTTGGTTCAGCGCCAATTGTCCACACGGCCTCATCTTCTTCACCAAAAAACAAGCGCTGGTTTTTATCGTCAGCCACACAACCTTCCGGTTGGCTCTTTACAAAAAAACTACGCACTTTTTTACCTTGCCATATCCAAGTATTCTTGTTTGTTTGATCTGCAACGGCGGTTAATTGAATTTGTTGGAACTCGCCACTTTTTGCATTGGGAATTGCATAAGTAACGCCGATCGAATTCTGATATAAACAAAACCCGTAAATTTCTTCAAGATCAGTAGCAACGCTACCGGAGAAAGCTAATTTTCCATTTTTAGGATCAATAGTGTAAATCGCCAGACTATTGTCATCGCGATTGGTAGCCACTGCGATATCGACAATTTTCTTACCCAATGGCACACCGTAGCGAACATCCACATTATTCAACTTGCCGGTATTAAAATGCTGTACTTCGCGCCCCTGTAGATCGTAAACAAATAATCCCTGTTGTTTATTGGTGCCGATTACCAGACTTTTTTGCGGGCGTTTTTTATTGATCCAAATTGCAGGATCATCTGCAGCATCACCAAAACGTGCCATGACCTGTGTTTGCATATCCGGCGTGACGCTCACTATGGTGTGAGCTGGTTTTTTGTGCGGTACAGTTTTCCACGTCAATGACAGTTGATGATTGCCTGCTTTTTCATCGCCAACTATTAGTGTGAGAGAATTGTTGTCAGCTGCACCATCTGCCAAAACTTTTACAATCTCCGGTTCATCAGTATTTGGAAGATCGAATAACTGTCGCTGCTTGAATTTGCGCTCATGCGTGTTGTAGAACACGAGTTGCTTCTCCTCAGCAACTACAGCGACCAGCCCTTGCGGCACAACTGCAAGCGATTCCACACTGCCAGATAATTGCCCAAAAGGTTTTTGCAAATCCACGGCTGTACGACCAGGGGGATATTCTTCTGATGCGCCCTGCGCCCAAATGCCCACATCTTCTTCGGCGATAAACAATAGATCCTGTGCATCATCTACCGCGCAAGATTTACTGTTGGGAGCAATCGGTAAATGACGCAACAATTTTGCAGCAGGTTTTCCGTTAGCATCAACTACCAACCAATGTTCCGCCGTGCCGCGCTCATCCAATAAATATAGCGAAAGATGATTGCCACCTGCGCGACTTAAACACAGATTTTCTATTTTGAATTTCGGTGTTGGCACGCGCAGTAATTCGCGCAATTTTCCTGTTGCCGGATCAAGTGCAACTAAACCCGGTTGTTGTTCAGGCAAAAAAACTGTTGCCGCAACAAGTTCAGTTGTTGTTTTCCCTGCGGCCTGCAATTGCACAGGATAACGCCAATCCAACAATTCTGCCGGTTGATTAAGTTGCGCGAGCGATTTACCGCCAGCATCGCGCCAGTGAATCTCATCACCCAAGGTTAGATAGGTTAATTGCTGTTGATGCTGCACAGGCAGCGGTGCAAGTGCTCCCGATGTTAAAGACGCAGGTAAACTAACTTCAGCAATAGCAGATAAACAAAAACTGGCTAACAAACAAGTCATTAACGAATTGTGCAAACGGATCATAATCAAAACCTTTTTTATAAGATGGCTCCCGTAGGAGCCATCAGACTACAAAAGCATACTTAATCAAAACTTAAAACTGCATGAAAGTAATTCCAAGCTTATAAGTTGCACCATAGCTTTCGTATTGCGCATTGTATTTCGAATCTTTCACGTAAGAGTAATAAATTTCATCCGTCAGATTAAGCGCTTCAAAATGCAGTTTGATGGATTCAGTCAGGTAATAGCGTAGCGAAAAATCCAGCTGCATTTGGTCATCAACATAAGCATCCTTATCCACTTCCGTTGGCTCCATAACTTCCAACAAATAATTGGATTTATAGTTAGCCGATAAACGCATACTGATCAAGTCCGATTCATACCCGATCATAAAGTTAGCCGAGGTATCAGATTGGCTAGGCATTGGCATATCGCGCACAACCAATTCACCATCATCATAACTGCTAATTTCTGCAGTTGAATCTACAAAGGTCGCGTTACCGCCAATCAACAAACCATTCCACGGTGACGGCAAGCTAGTGAATTGTTTTGATGCTGCTAATTCAATACCCAATATCTCCGCTTCATTACCATTCATGAAAGTCACTGCATGCTCATAATCTTCGTTACCAGCAGTGCCTGCTAAATCAGTTTGATACACAAAATTATCAATAGATTTATAAAATGCAAAAGCCGAAATAACACTGGCTACACCAGGGTAATGCTCAATACCCAAATCGATATTGCTGGATTCAAGTGACTTCAGATTAGGATTACCAAATTCTGCCTCAGTAACAACAATAACATCGTCGTCTTCACCATCACCGTTAGTATCAACATCAACCTCATCTTCTTCGATTAAACGGCCGGGCGACAATTGTGCAAACCCAGGACGCACAACCGAGTTAGTCCATGCTGCACGCACTTGGGTTTCATCGCTAATGCTGTAGCGAATATGCAATGCCGGTAAAAAATAATCATCGGAATTTTCAAACGATTGCACACTCGGCATTTCGGATTCACCATCGAAATAATTTCCCTGTGCGGTGAAATCGGTATTTTCATAACGCACACCGGTCAGGATACGCCAGTCATTAATATCTACGCGTCCCATTACATAGGCAGCGCTAGTATCTTCGGTGATTTCATAGTCACCAATACTGCTCTCAACCACATCGGCTTCTGCAGACTCAATTGCTGCTTTCACTTGGGCTGAATTAATAGTGCGGCCAAATTGTCCGAATTGATAATCTACATCGCTGCCAGAAAATTCGGCGAGTGATGTATCGCCAATAAAATCTTCCGCAGTCCAAATATCCACATTGTTGTTTTTGGCGCGCTCAGTATATTTACCGCCAAACTTTAATTGCGCCGGATTGCTGCCCAATTCCAGGTCACGCGTAAAATCAAAATTGACACCGGTGCTTTCATCATTGGTATTGGTGCTGCCCAATTCCACTTCATCCAATTTATAGCTGGCCGATTGATAATATTCAGCCGGAGCGACAAGCAATATCTTGCCGGTATTGGTATATGAAAGATCGAAGGTATCGGCGATGACATCATCATCTATTTTAAATACAGCTCCAGCAATGTTTTGTGGTTCATCTTCGCTGGATTTGCTGTAAGCAACACGATAATCCAGTGTCCATTTATCCAAACGGGTTTGACCACCGAGAGAAGTAGACAGAATTTTTTGAGTTTCGGTGCGGTCTTTTAATTCGCGTTGTACTTCTGCAGCATTAACTTCACCTTCTCCTACCGACGCGCCTTCTCTTTCGCCTTCTTCGTCTTCTTCAAAAAACGAAATTACATTCGCCAAGCGGATTTCAGAATCGGTATATTCGCTGTAAAGATTGCGCCAGTATAAGTCCGTGTCATCACCTGGCTTATAATCCAGATTCAAAGTTACACCGGAACGTTCACGGGTAATGCGATAATCGCGCTGTTCTAACTCTTCAAGGCGCGCGTCACCCTCTTCAAATTCCCAGGCACCACCGGTTTCAACGTTATCTGAACCAAATTCGCGTTTGAATGTACTTATCCCAAACGCAACACCGACATTATTTTCATCGCCACCCAGACTAAATTGATTGCTCGCCGTCGCGGCTACTTTAGGGCTGGTCTCTTCGGTATTTTCATCATAACTGCCTTCCGCAGTGAGTTGATAAAAGAAACCATCGCGATCAAATGCGGACAGGCTTTGTACATCAATACTGCCGCCGAGTGAATTGGCATCCATATCCGGTGTTAAACTTTTGGTGACAGTTAAATTTTCCAACAGGTCAGACGGAATAACGTCCAAGGCTACTGCGCGGCGATCCGCATCTGGCCCTGGTACACCGACACCATTAATCGTTACCGCGTTGTAATCCGGACCCATTCCGCGCACGCGCACATAACGGCCTTCGCCTTGATCGCGCTCAATCGATAACCCAGGCAAACGTTGCAATGATTCAGACACGTTAGTATCAGGAAATTGGCCAATCGCATCTGCCGACACGGCGGTGAGAATATTATCGGCGCTGCGCTGTTTATTGAGCGCTTTATTAATACCGGCCGCCTGACCAATTACAATGACATTTTCGACCAACCCGGACACACCGGTTAATTGGAAATTTTCGCGCGTGATTTGTTGATCCTGCACAATGACGGCGCGCTTCATCTCATCAGCGCCGATATAACTTGTCACCAAGGTGTAATTACCAGGCGTCACATCCAAAAATACAAATCGACCATCGCGTTGGCTCACCGCTTCGCGATTTAATTCTGCAATACGAATTTTTGCACCTTGTAATGCAATGCCTTTTTCGGTGGCTTTAATTTGCCCTTCAATACGACCATCTGCTAATACCTGACTCGCCGTTGCGGCCACTAAGAGCGCAAGTGCAGTTTTGGTAAAAAATTTCTGTTTACTCTTGGCTATCAATACACATTTTTTCACAGCAAGCTCCCCATTAATTTTTTAAAGGCGTTAGACGACGCCAAACTAGGGGCAATAAATGACACTTCTGTGACGAGCGGGGTTAGCTGCCAACAAATAGGCTGAGCTGATTTGCCTCCCCGTGGCGAAACAGGTGATTTTTTCGACTAAAACGAAAATTCATACAACTGTCATATTGGTCTGTTATCGGTGCAGCACTTTTATCCCAATCGCTTGCGAGCCCTTATGTTGAAACACCATAAATGGAAACTGTTTTTCGTCGGTATGAGCGCCAATCTGGCGCTGATCGCAAGCCTTGCGGTTGCCGATTTAAAATTCATGGACGAGCTAAATTGGCTGGATGTGCTCAGTGAAGGCGGCGCTGCGGCACTTGCACTAGTATGGTTAATTTTAATTTTGCATAGCCGTCCGGCTGGGCGCGTGACGCAATATTTAAGTTTGGGATTGAGCGGAATTTTTCTGGCAGGCTTTCAGGATTTGCTCGATGAATTTATTCGCTTTCCCGATAGCGCCCGCTGGGACCATTGGATAGAGTCTGGATGTATGCCGATTGGCTTGGTATTGCTGACGCTAGGTATTTATCACTGGCACAAAGAGCAACTCAGTATTAATGAGCAGCTGCAAAAACGTGAGCGCGTATTTCGCGAGCATCGCAGTGTTGATTTCACGACCAATCTAAATGGTGCCGATTATTTACGAAAACAATTAGTACAAGCCTTAGCGGAACAGCGCGCTAACGCAACTTCGCTGGCATTATTATTTATTGATGTAGATAATTTTAGCGCAATCAATCGCCGCTGTGGCCATCAACAAGGCGACCAGTTATTACAGGCGGTGAGCGAATTGATGTTATTAAATATTCGCCGTGGTGATGTGTTGTGCCGTTATGCAGGCGATAGATTTGCCTTGGTATTGCTTAATACCGGGCGAAGCACCGCGCAAACAAGTGCGCGCGAAATTACAGCGGCAGTGCAACACTTTGCCTTCAAACCCGATAACCAACACGAGAGTCTGTTTCACACTGTAAGTATCGGCATAGCGTTTTCTAACGCCGATGTCACTATAGCAGATACGCCTGAAACCTTGATTGATCGGGCAACAATCGCACTCTTGCATGCAAAAGAAAAACGCCATGCTGACGATCGTGCAGCTTGATGAACAACATGCAAAAATTATCTGCCTCGGTCAGCACTCATCAATCGCAGGATTATTATGCTCCGCGCCGCTATTTTGAAATAGACACGCCCTTTATTGCTGCCCATCAATGGCCATATAGCCTCATTGAGTTAGCACTTAGCCGTGGAGTGGAAGAACACAAACTATTGCGTAATACCGGTATTTTTTGTGCTGACATTGCCGGAAAAAAACTATACCTATCCCCACAGCAATGCTTTCAACTGATTAACAATGTGCAAAAACATATTCACAGTAATGATCTGAGCTTTTTGTTGGGACATCGATTTTTTTCTGATACTCAAAATGCCGCAGCCGATGCGTTAAACAGTGCCACCAACTTGCAGGACGCAATCGATACATTGATGAGCAACGCACTACTACTCACACCGTTGTTAAATGTACATTGCTGGTATGAGCAGGAGCGCGTAGTCATTTACTGGCAGGATACTTGTGGCGCAGAATCGAGTGTACGTTTTTTAATAGAAATGCTCACTACTGCGTTAAGTTCACTGGCGCGCTGGCACAGCGGCGAAAGTTGGCCATGGCAATTTTATTTTGCCCACAATAAACCCGCCTACATTGAACAATACGATGTTCACCTAAACAATAACGTACAATTTTCTTGCCAGGTAAATGCCATGGCGATTGCGCGCGACTATTTATACCTACCTTGGAAAAATTCAGCCGATCAGCTTATCCCTGACTATCACGCAGGCGATCAGCAATCGCAACCGTTAGATTTCGAACAGGGATTTTTAGCAGAAATTTACACTTATCTGCAAAAAAATATCCAGCTCAATTCAAACCTTGAGCAAACTGCTGCCGACTTTGGCATGAGCAGCGCAAGCCTTAAACGGAAACTCAAAAAGCACCACAGCCATTTTCAAGCTCAGTACGATTTGGCACGACGGGATTTAGCCATTATGTGGTTGAGCCAGGAAGGTTTGACGAATGAACAGGTAGCGCAGAAGTTACACTTTTACGACGCGGCGAACTTGCGCCGGGCATTTAAAAAATGGACGGGAAAATTACCACATCCCATACAAAAAATGATTTGAAAAATAACTCACCGCTCAGGATTAATCATTTTTTTCATGAAAATACTGATTCGGTGTAACACCAAAGTTGCGTTTAAACATCGCCGAAAATGCACTGGGGCTGGCGTAGCCTAAAAATCTGGAGATACGCGAAATACTTTCTCCTCGCCCAAGGCGGCAGAGAGCCTCAGCAAGTTGAACCTGTTGCGCCCATTGGCGATATTTGAGGCCGGTTTCTTTGGGGAATAAACGAATTAATGTCCGTGCACTAGCACCCGCCATTTCCGCGAGCTCTTCAATCGTATAAGTCACGCCGGGCGAATTCATAATGCGTTGGCAAACGGTTTGTAACCGACGATCTTGCGGCCAAGGGATTTCTACTGCTTGAGTGGCCGCGCGATCAATCTCCATCAAAATCAGCGCGACCAAATGTTCGCCGCGCCCCGGAATAGGATATTCCGCTGGCTCCTGCAGCAAACCTAAAATCAATTCACGCAATAATCCGGAGACTGAAATTGCACGGCATTCGGTGCCGAGCGAAAGCGGAATATCCGCGCTCACATAAAGCGTGCGCATTTCCAAATCGCTCATCATAAATGAATGATGCTCAACATTCGGCGGCACCCAGAGCGCGCGGTGCGAGGGAATTGTCCAGACACTGCTAGGCGTCAGCACGCGCATCACGCCTTCAACGGCATAGAGCAGCTGCGCACGCGGATGGGTGTGCGGGGGAATTTCATCGCCATTCACATAATGCCCGCCCCAAGCCACAATCGGGCGCGGTACATGCTGCAATTCTTCCGGGCTGCGCGGTAGAAGATTACTCATTACGACTCCCAATAAGTTTCGACCAACTTGTCACTTATTCAACATTTTATGTCATTTCTACTTTTTTCGGCACCTTATACTGCCCTTGTAAAATTTCCCCGGAGATAGCGACTGACATGAGCAAAATGGAACCCGTTCCCCAAAGCCTTAGCCCCGCCGAATTTGACGCGACCAAAACGATTTTGCCGGTGGTTGGCGCAGTCAGTTTTGTCCACCTGATCAACGACCTCATCCAATCGGTGTTGCCATCGATTTACCCGATGCTGAAAACAGATTACGCGCTGAGCTTTACCCAGGTCGGCATGATTACCCTCGCGTTCCAGTTGACCGCGTCACTGCTGCAACCGGCAATCGGGCTCTACACCGACAAACACCCCAAGCCTTATTTACTGCCCAGTGGAATGCTATTCACCTTGGCCGGTTTGGTGATGCTGGTATTCGCCAATAATTTCGCCTGGCTGTTGCTTGCCTCTGCCGTAATTGGTTTGGGTTCATCGGCTTTCCATCCGGAAGCCTCGCGTGTTGCACGTATGGCATCGGGCGGGCGCTTTGGTTTTGCGCAATCATTTTTCCAGGTTGGCGGCAATGCCGGTGCAGCCTTAGGCCCACTGTTGGCGGCGGCAATTATTATTCCGCAAGGACAAGGCGCAATCGGCTGGTTCACACTGTTTGCGATTGTCGGTTTCGCGGTATTGTTTGGTGTGGCTCGCTGGACGATTCGCTCGCACGCATCGCTTAAGAGTGTGAAAAAACACGCGCACTTCGCGCATCTGTCGCGCAACCAAGTTATAGGTGCAATAACGGTGTTAGCCTTGTTGGTGTTTTCCAAATACATTTACATGACGGCGTTTGCCAACTACTACACCTTTTATTTGATGGAAAAATTTTCCACTTCGGTTTCCGATGCGCAGTTATTTTTATTTTTGTTTTTAGCAGCGGTTGCACTCGGCACATTTGCAGGCGGCCCAATTGGCGATAAGGTTGGGCGCAAAGCGGTAATTTGGATTTCCATTCTCGGTGTTGCACCTTTCACTCTGCTGTTCCCTTACTGCAACCTGTTTTGGACAGCGGTGTTATCAGTAGTGATCGGCTTAATCTTATCCTCGGCATTTTCCGCTATTGTGGTACTCGCACAGGAATTGGTACCGACCAAAATCGGCATGATTTCCGGCGTTTTTTTTGGTTTGGCGTTTGGTATCAGCGGAATTGCAGCTGCAGCGTTGGGCGCACTGGCAGACGCAACCACTATCGAACATGTGTTTGCTTATTGCGCGTATTTACCACTGCTCGGCGTAGTGACTATTTTGCTGCCGCGTATGAAGCACAATTAATAAATGTACTAAACTGCCCTCCACTCGGCGGGCAGCGCTTCTACTAAATAGTCCATAAACGCGCGCACTTTCGGTGTTAACTGATGGCGATCACGCACGCAGGCATAAAAATCCAGCGGTTCAATTTCCGCATCAAAACCGGTGCATTCGTCGCAGGTAAATAATTCCTTCAACTCACCTCTGCGCAAATACTCATTGGCGACAAATGCAGCCAAACGGGTAATTCCTCCGCCCGCAAGCGCAAGGCGCGCGAGTACATCAATATCATCACTGATAATCGCCGCACGCACTTCCGCATCAAAGCGCAAACCATTTTCAACAAATCCCCAGCGCAAAAATCTCCCGTCAGCGGCTAAACGAAAGACCAAACAATCGTGCTCACGCAAATCCGCGGGAGTTGATGGCCGACCCGCGCGTGCAATGTACGCAGGTGATGCGCAAAAAATTGTCGGTACCGTTGCGATCTTGCGTGCGACCATTCCATCATCTAACTGTTGCTTGATCCGGATGCTGACATCCACCGATTCCTGCACGTGATCCACGCGCCGGTCAGTGGATGTCAGTTCAATTTCCAGGCGCGGATAACGCTGGTTAAACGCAGGGATCAGGGGCGCCAATACATGGCGACTAAACGCTGCAGTGGACGCAATGCACAAACGCCCCTGCAATTCCTGATGTACATCAGTCACCGCAGAACGCGCCAGTTCCAACTCGTGGATCAGGAGCGCCACCTTGTCGTAATAGACTTTGCCAGCATCGGTCATCGCCAAACTACGGGTAGTACGAGTCAGCACGCGTACGCCGAGGTAAGACTCCAAACGCGCGATATTCTGGCTGGTCGCCGCCGCACTAATACCCAAGCGCCGCGCCGCCGCCGCAATACTGCCGCCCTCAACCGCTTTCACAAAACACTCTATGCCGCGCAGAGTATCCATAGCCTTAGCTTCCGAATAATAAAATTAATTACCAAGTTTTGCTTAATGCAGGATATAACTCAACTTATCTATTGAAAGTGGAACCGAGGGCTCAGGAGAGATGTGGCGGCACATAATCCTTTCAAACTATACTCTCGCGCTCAGTGCCACCAGCGCATTCAGGTTTTAATCTCATCTAAAGGAGTAAAAATATCATGCAGGTTGGAGAAGGTATTGCAGTGCCCTCAGGGCAGGCAAACGATGAAGAAAAGTGCAAGTATTGCAAAAAGAAAGTACATGAGTTTTCTAAAAAACCCGGCAATAACATAGGGAGTGGTTCAACGCTGGGGAAAAATATAATTACCGAAAGAGAAAATCATGCATGGTATACCGGCGGCCGTTCGATTCAGGCTCACCACCTCATCTGCAGTGAAGCAATGGATGATAATGAGTGGAGCAATTGGTGCAGCCTGTTCGGTTACGATATTAATTGCAAAGAGAATGGCGTAATGCTGCCTTATGAGATGGCATTAGCCTGTCAGTTACATGTGCCTTTGCACCGCGGCAACCATGCAAACGGTACGGCGGGTGGCGTGGCTTATCCCGCTAAAATTACGTCTGATCTAAAAGAATATGCAAACGATATTAAATCAGGAAAATATTGCGACAAGCCGAGTAAGCTCACCGAAGATTTAAATGAATACAGTGAATTTATACTGGGCAAGGTAGCTAAATTTACCTGGACCATTACTGGTGATGGAAAGGATTATGATACCGGTGGTATTGGCTGTGGCGGAGTAAAAAGTGTCTCAGAAAAACCAAGGAATAATTGCCCTCAAACGCGCAGCCATGGCTTAACCAAAAAAGGTCAGGCAGTCGCGTTATTCAAAAACATCATGCCCTTGGCAATAGGAAAATAAACAATGTTGCAAAATGACTATTTTATAATTGAGCGAGAAAATAACGATAACTACCCATTATTTTCTTGGGACCAAACAGCAGATGAATTTGGTTTAGGCGCACCTGCTGAATTTATTGCACCGGTTAAGTTGCGCTTGCGTGACCCTATAACACCCAAGTTCGAATGGGTGGATTATCACCAGCTTCCCGACCCCGTAGTTTCCCCCTCACTGGCAAACGTATTTAGCAAATTACACATTTATGGTATTCAACTGATACCTGCGCTTGTTGCGCATTACGCTACTCCGTTTTCTGAGCCGCAGAATTACGTTTTTATTCATGTATGGAACCGCATTGCCTGCCTGGATAGAGACAATTCTGAATTGGAATGCAATAGAGATGGCACGCGGATTTTTGGTATTCAAAAATTAGTATTAAATGAAAATGTATTGCACAGCACGCCGCTGTCCAATCGTTTGATATTTGAATTGGAAGAAAAGTCTTCCGTGCTGTTAGTTCATGCATCACTCAAAGATGCGATTGAAGCTGTATCCCCCAAAGGCTGTCGTTTCTTTAAAGTGTCTGATTGGAATAGTGATAGTAGTTTTAAATAAAAACGCCGACCAAAGATCGCCCCACAGCTGTGCTGAGAAATTACCTGCTGTAGGGCGAAGCCCTTACTACCTCGCCCCGCACATAAACTCCAACGCAGCAAAACCCCTTCATAGCCTTAACTTGTGAATAAATAAAGCTATTGCCAAGTTTTGCTTAATACAGCACATGTCGCTAGCTATCTACTGCGAGCACCGGCCACTCACTAAAGTGCAGTCATTGCAGTTGTGTTGACAACTGCTCCGGCGGATTACCGCACCTAACCAGAGGCCTGCTGTATGCAAAAATTCATCGCTCAAACCAGTAATAGAAAACTGCATGCCAAATACACACCCATTGTGTTTGCGTTTTATATGTCGTTGATTATGGCGTTTTTGATGTCGCTAATTATCGTGGCGGCCAACAGCGGTATTAGCGACCACTACTTACAGCAGGTGCTGCACGCCTACCGTATTGCTATGCCGTCCGCCTTTGGCTGTATTTTGTTGGTGCGACCATTGGTGATGCTGTTGGTAAAACACAGTGTAAAAAAATTAACCCAATTGCAGTGCAGATCGGCTAACCTCTCCTCTGCCAACACTAAACCTGCAGCCTATTGGAGATGTTGCTTATGAAAACCGTATTAATTACCGGCGCGAATCGCGGCATTGGTTTGGCACTGTGCAAGACCTATTTTGCCCAAGGCTGGAATGTGATTGGGCTATGCCGCACAGCATCGCCCGAGCTGACCGAATCTGGCGCGCGCGTAATTGCAGGGGTCGATGTAAGCGATGCACAGGCGTTGGCGAAATTGGCGGATACCCTGGAGGGTAAGCCGATTGATTTGCTGATTAATAATGCAGGGATATTTCAGCACGAAAATTTAGGCGCTATTGATTACAACTCAATTCAGCAACAATTTTTGATTAACGCCGAAGCGCCATTACGCGTGACGGAAGCGCTGCTGGGCAATATGGCAGCGGGGGCAAAAATCGCTTTTATCACCAGCCGTATGGGTTCGATTGCCGATAATAGTTCGGGCGGTTATTACGGTTATCGTATGTCCAAGGCAGCACTGAATGCGGCGGCTATGTCGCTCGCGCGTGATTTACAACCGCGCGGCATTGCGGTGGCGATATTGCACCCAGGTTATGTGCAAACGGCGATGGTAAATTTTGGCGGCGATATTTCAGCGGATGAATCTGCCCAGCGTTTGAACCAACGTATTGACGGTTTGACCTTGGCAAACAGCGGCACTTTCTGGCATTCCAACGGAGAGACTTTGCCTTGGTAAAAAACTAGCAGTAGAAAGTGATGCTTGATAAAAAAGCGCAGTGTGATTGGCACTGCGCTTTTTTTATTTTCACTGTTTGCCAGGCAAGGCTTCAGTAAAATTTGCATTAATGCGCTTGCGCAAAAAATCTTCTGCCGAAATAGGCGCATACTTTTTTTGTGGCCCTTGAATGATGACATCCTTATTAGCCTGGCAAAAAAAGGCGAGGCTATAACGCGCGCCCTGATACTCATCTGGCAACGGCATACGCACGCGATGCAAGGTGGATTTTAATTGGTCGTCACTCCAACGCATAAGCATATCGCCGATGTTGCAGGTGATGATGCCCGTGCGCGGCACTACGTTACTCCAGCTTTGCTGCGCGGCTGCATTTTTGCCGCCGCAGACTTGCAAACCACCCTGCCCTTCTTTTTGAAACACCATAGTCAAACAATCAAAATCAGTGTGTGCACCAGCGCGCCAGATTCCCGCTTGGCGCGGATATTCCGCCATAGGTAAATAATGCAGCAAGCGCAGCGTACTCTGATAATGTTCTGAATCGCGGCGATGGACGCGGCTAAAAAAATCGCGCTCAAAACCGAGCTTATCGGCAAAACACGAGAGTATATCCATCCCCAATTGCCATGCACGCGCTTCAAAATCGGCCACTACCCTTTGAAAATCAGGCAGCTCTTGCGGCCACAAGTTTTGCATATGCGGTAGCGTAACTTGATACGACTCTTTTTGATCAGCAGTGCCGGTTGATGGGCGCACTTGCTCCATAAATTCCCAACCTGCGTTCAAACCTTCTTTCAATGGATACTGTTGTTTTTTGCTCTTGGGTTGCGCAAAAAAAGTTTCCGCTTGTGCAAACGTCTGCTCGATTAAACCAAGATCCAAACCGTGGTGCGCTAACTGAAAAAAACCTACTTCAGTGGCAGCACGCCACAACTGTTCTGTTATTTCGCTGCGGCGCGCGGCAAAATCACTTAAATCGATCAGCGGAATTTGCAGTGAATCATCTTCCACGCCAGCACCACCGAGAGTGCGCTCAAATTGCAGTTCTTGTAAATCGTAAGGCTTGCTAGTGTTCATACTATGACTCCATAGGTTAAGCAGCGCTGCTGCTGTTAATGGAGCAATGCCAATTAGATTTTTACTCACCCTAAATCGGTTCAATCAATCTAACCGCTGCTTCTACTCCGCAGTTGTTATCTGTTATGGATTAAAACAGATGCGTTAAAAACTGATTACATTTTGTCGCGCGGCAGGCTCCAGTTAAAAAATACTTTTTGTGTCCATTGCACTATGTGAAACAGTGCAAGACTCATTGCCGACAACAATACCAAGGCAGCAAAGGCTTGGGGAATTTTAAAAAATGACGTGGAGAACTGCACGAAATAACCCAAGCCTTGCTCCGCCGCGACAAACTCTGCGATTACCGCACCAATCACCGCCAGCGTAATACCCACTTTTAAACCACTAAAAATATGGGGGATGGCATAGGGCAAACGGATTTGCCAAATTTCTTTGGCGCGCCCGGCACGTAGTGATTGCGATAACTCAATCAATTCCGGCGGAGTGGCCAGCATGCCCGTGATAGCAGACACCACCAGCGGGAAAAACGTAATCAAACAGGTAATTGCCAAACGCGGCGCATCGCCCGCACCCAAAATAACAATCAATAGTGGTGCTATAGCCACTACCGGAGTGGACTGCACAATCACCAATAGCGGAAACAAGGTTTTGGTGAGAAATTGTGAGCGCACCATCATTACCGCAAGTGGAATACTGAGGGCGATTGATAAAGCAAAACCCAGCAGTGCAATTTTTAAGGTTGCCCATGCATGCAATAACCAGCGCGCCGGTTCGACTTCAATAAACGCTTTTATAATCGCGCTAGGCGCAGGCAAAATAAATTCGGGAATTGCAAACAGCCAGCAGATAAATTGCCAAAGAGGCAGCAAAGCGATTAACGCCAACAACGGCAGCGCCATTTTTGTGCGCTGTAAAAAGTAATTAGCCATGATCAACCTTCTTGCTCAAATAAAAGCTTCGTTTTATTAACCTTGATAAATATGCGCGCGAATGCGGCGGGTATAATCGCTAAAAGCGGGTAGTTGCATAGTGTCCAGCGAGCGTGAGCGCGGTAGGTCTATGGCTATCTGCTCCAATACACAGCCGGGGCGCGCACTCATCACCAATACTTTGTCGGCCAACAACACTGCTTCGGAAATTGAATGAGTGATAAATAAAACTGTTTTGGGTTTTTCTTCCCAAATCCGCAGTAACTCAAAACCCATTTGTTCACGCGTCAATGCATCCAGCGCGGAAAAAGGTTCATCCATAATTAAAATATCCGGGTTAAGCAACAGCGCACGCGCAATTCCCACCCGCTGCTGCATACCGCCCGACAATTGATCCGGCAGGCGCTCCATAAAATCCTGTAGTCCAACAGTATTAATAATTTGTTGTGCAAACTTGCGATCTTTGTCGGTAACTTTTCCGTATTTGTGATGCAGCGGAAAAAGCACATTATCCAATACCGTTTTCCACGGCAGCAGCGTAGGCTTTTGAAACACTATGCCGATGTCGTCGCGCGGCTGGGTGATGGTTTGATTAAACACTTCCACCTGCCCTTCACTTGGTTTAAGTAAACCACTCAGCAAACGCAGTAGCGTCGATTTTCCGCAGCCGCTTGGGCCAACTACCGCAACAAATTCGTGGCGATCAATAGTAAAACTGACATCGGTCAAGGCTTGCATAGCACTGCCATTCGCAAGCGCATAACGGTGGCTGACATTATTGAATGAGACGAATGGATTCATTGTGCTGACTCCGGAATAAACGCGCGTGTTAGTGCTGTTTCCGGATTGAAACTGGCAGGATCAATATGCTGGCCCTTGGCTGTCCATTGCCAGGTAGTCGCTACGCGCTGCGGCTCAAAATTGCCGATGCCATCGCGTGCACTTATTTCATTGATTACCAATGACCTAATTGAGGTGATGGTATCGGCAGCGTGTTTTACCTCAACCTCCGGCACCATTTTATGCACGGCCTCGGCACTCTCTTGCGGATTCGCCCAGGTGTAGGCAACAGCTTTTGCATAGGCTTTTACAAAACGGCGCGCAACATCCGGGCGCTCCGCGAGAAACTTTTCACTGGCGATCACTGCCGTTGAATAAAATTCCAACCCAGCATCGTGCCATGGGATTATGCGTAACTTTTTATTTGCCTGCTCCGCTTGCATGCGGTTGCGCACGCTGTCGGTAATCCACGAAATCACTACATCGGTACGCCCCATAATTAACATGGGGTTGAGCGCACCCGGATCGGCTTTTATTAATTGAATTTTATCTTCAGCGACGCCATTCACTTCCAGCAACAATGGCAAAAAAACATTGGCGGAGGTAAATGCTGAGGTGGCGATTTTTTTACCGGCCACATCGGCGACAGTATTGATGCCTGAATTCTCCAGCACAAAAAATGCGTAAGGCGCTTTGTTGAATTGTGAATAAATCGCTTTGACTGGTACTTGTTGCCCCGCTTTGGCAACCAACAGCGCCACTAAATCACTCAGGCCAACATCGGCAGTGCCGGTGGCAATTTTACTGATCGCATCGGTTGAGCCGCGCCCTTGTGCAATGCTGACTTCTAGCCCTTCTTCGGCAAAAAATCCGCGCGCGACGCCCACGTAGACCGGCGCTTTATCGCCACCGGGCAACCAATCCAATTGAAATTTAACCTTATCTAACGCAAAACAAACTTGCGCACACAGGCTTAAACCAAGCGTGCAAACTAACGCGACAAACCGGGTAGAAAAAATCATAGCTTTCTCCGTTACACATCCCGCTTTAGCAAGTGGGAAAAATTGTAGTAAGGGTCGAAGCTCAGTGAGGCGATACAGCAGAGGGGAATTGCGGCGGGGTAGAAGCATTCCTCATCGCTACATGCTGCACATACGCACACTGGGTGCTACGACACATGAACGGTGAGCAATGTCCCGGTTTTTCGCGAGAAAAACCTAACAGCTTCTACTCAACTCCAAAAAGTAATTGGGGTTCGCTGAATATTTAGCAAGTGCTATGCCAGCCAGCCATTTTTTATTGAGGATGTAAGCGCGACTGAGGAATCCAGTGCTGTGCGGCGTGTTTGATAAGTTAACAACCATATCGATAGCAATAACTTTTTTAATCATTGTGCACCGCAAGCAAACATAACCAAATTTCATCGCACCAAAAAAACTCAGCGCGCAAATTAAAACAACAGCAAGGCTATTCACAACATTATCTATCGCCCAGCTTTTCTTTTATTAAAAAAACCGCTTATGATTTAGCCGACGTAAGAGTAGAAGCGGTCAGAGTTAACTCGGGACATTGCTCTTGATTCTGCCTCGGGCGCCCACCCGAGCTTTTTACTTCAGGAGCAAACCATGCCGTATTTAATTCAACATGCGCAGGCAATTTTTAGCGCGACCCACCCTAACGCCAGCGATATTCGTTTTAGCGATGGTGTAATCACCGAGCTGGGCAACCAACTTATTCCGCAGCCCGATGACATACTGATCGATGCGCGCCATTGCACCATCTACCCCGGTTTGGTGAACACTCACCATCATCTTGCGCAATCCGTTTTAAAAGGAATTCCCGCAGGGTTGAATCAGGGCTTGGGTGATTGGCTTGCATCTGTGCCGTACAAATTCTGGCCGAAAATTACGCCGGAATTGATGTATCAGGCCGCGCGCTTGGGCATTTACGAATTGCTGCGCTCCGGCGCTACCAGCTGCGCCGATCATCACTATTTGTATCACGCGCATTCATCGCCGGAAGTAGAAGCCGCGCTCTGGCAAGCAGCCGATGAATTAGGCATTCGCTTTTCACTTTGTCGCGGTAGCGCTACGCTACGCGGCAGCCATCGCGGCATGCGTGAAAGTGGCATTGAACCGGAATCGATTGAACAGGTATTGCAGCGTTTGGAGCAAAGCCGCAGCCGCTACCATCAAACCGGCGCTGCGCCTATGCGCCAATTGGTAGTGGCGCCAACCAGTTTGATTCACTCGGCCAGCCGCGCAGATTTGAAAACCCTCGCCGAATACGCCCGTAGCCATCACTTAAAACTGCACTCGCATTTGCTCGAAGTTGAGTTCGATGAAACTCAAGCGCAGCAACAACATGGCATGTCGGCTATCGACTATGCCGCCAGTTGCGATTGGCTCGGCAGCGATGTCTGGTTTGCGCACTTGGTCAAAGCCGATGCGCATGCGATTGATCTGCTCGCCCAAAGCAAAACCGGTATAGCGCACTGCCCCACCTCCAACTGCCGCCTTGGCAGTGGCATAGCGCCGTTAATTGATATGCACAAGGCCGGAGTGCCCATCAGTATTGGGGTGGATGGCTCAGCGTCGGCGGAATCCGGCTCCATGCTGCAGGAATTAAATCTGGCCTGGTTGATTCATCGCAGCCAACACGGCCCCGCGGCGACAACCGTAGAAACAATTCTCGACTGGGGCAGTTATGGTGGGGCGCAACTGCTAGGCATGAATAAAGTGGGCAAGCTGGAACCTGGTTATGCTGCCGATCTGGTGATTTATGATCTCGAGCAACCGCGCTTTGCCGGGGTACACAGCGCGCTGGCGGCGCCGCTGATTTGTGGCGAACCCGTCACCATCAAACACAGCTTTGTAAACGGTAAAGCGGTGGTCAGCCATAATCAGGTTCACCATCTTGACCCCGCTGAATTGGTCGCCGATGTGCGCCAAGGTGTGCGCGAATTACTGCGGCGTGCTAATTGATTACCTGCCAGCCAGCGCAAATTCACTGGCTGGCGCATATCCTGCAGTTACCCAATCTGCCTTATACACAATGTACTTTTATGTAAGCACAGCGGCCAAGCTGGGCAAAATCCTCTACACTGACAGCACGTTTTTTGTAGCGCCAGCGCGAGCACCTATGCCAATCGCGCCGGTCATTTTGCCACTCGTGTTGATCAGGAAATACCATGAAAAAAATCCGTTGGGGCGTGCTCAGCACCGCCAAAATTGGCCGCAGCAAAGTTATCCCCGCGCTGCAAACCTCGGCGCACAATGAAGTTGTTGCCATCTGTTCACGCGACACCCAAAGCGCACGCAAAGTCGCCGATGAATTGGGCATCACCCGCGCTTACGGCAGTTACGAAGAATTGCTCGCCGACCCGCAAATTGATGCGATTTACAACCCGCTGCCCAACCACTTGCATGTTGATTGGTCGATCAAAGCCCTGCAAGCAGGCAAGCATGTGCTCTGCGAAAAACCTATCGGCCTGAATGCGGCAGACGCACAACGCTTATTAGATGCGAGCCGCGCCTACCCGCAATTAAAAATGATGGAAGCGTTTATGTACCGTTTTCATCCGCGCTGGCAAGCTGCCAAAGCGCTGATTGATTCCGGCCGAATCGGCAAACTACTGAGCCTGCATTCGCATTTTTCTTACAACAATCGCGAGCCACAAAATATTCGTAACAGTGCGGCTATGGGCGGCGGCGCGTTAATGGATGTTGGCTGCTACTGCATTTCATTATCGCGCTGGTTATTTAATGCCGAACCAACGCAAGTGATTGGAAAAATCACACCCTACGAAGATTATGAAGTGGATTGTTTAGTCTCCGGCATTTTGGAATTTGCCCAAGGCAGCGCGACGTTTACTGCCTCAACCAAAATTGAACCGCAACAATATATGGAAGCCAGCGGTGAAAAAGGCAGTATTTTATTGCCAATTCCGTTTAACCCGATTGGCGACAGCGCCACTGAAATTCATATCAAACACAACGGCGAAAATGAAATTATCACCATTGATGAATGTGACCACTATCGTGAAATGGGCGACTCATTTGCATTGAGCATTTTGAATGATCAGCCAGTATTAACGCCGCTGGAAGATGGCATAGCCAACATGCGTGTAATCGATGCGGTATTTGAAAGCGCCGCGAAAGGCCAATGGATCAGCGTGTAAAAAATAATTACCCAGTGTTATGTGGAGAGAATGCGTGGCAGATTTTTTAACCAGACGATTTTATTTACGCAGCTTGCTAGCGTTAAGTTTATTAACCGGTTGCGGGCAAGTGTGTGCAGATGTTAACAACATCAATGTAGATGCAGTAAATGCCGAACGCATCGCGCCCGCGTTAAACACTCTGGCACGCAGCTTTAAAGCTGACAGCAACAGCGAAGCACAAGTCATACTGCGCAAAACCCAAGTGCACATAGACGCACAATTAATGAGTCACGCTACCTCTTATGTGGCGGTCTACATCAATAGCGATGAAGCGGTGCGCGACTACAGCCAGATCAGCGTGAGCTTCAACAGCTTTTATGAAGATATCGCGCTTGAGTTCGCCAATGTGCGCACACCCGATGGCAAGATGGACAGCATCAAAGCGGATGCCACCCAAATCCAAAGCCCGACCGACGAAAATTTTTATCACGACCGCAAAGAATTATTATTTTCGCTACCTAATGTACGCAAGGGTTCGATCATTGAATTCCAGTATCGTTATACCGATACCAAAAAAATGGTGCCCAACCAATGGTTTGACAGTTTCAGTTTCCACTGGTGGGAAGATCGCGCCGCCGGGCAAGGCTCGCGCGCAGACACTATTATCACCAGCGAATTACAAATCACCGCACCGGCAAGCATTAGCTTGGTCGGCAGCGATACCAGCCGCTACCCTATCATCGAAAAACGCAGCACTAAAGGCGCGCAACAAACCGTGACCTGGACTGGGAAAAACCTCGCCAAAATTGAATTGCAAAATGCCATGCCGCGCGAACACGATTACGCGCCCTATTTGCGTGTGTCCACCACCAGTCAATGGAGCGACATCGCACTCTGGGCCGACAGCTTGGTAAAACCACATTTAGTCAGCGATGCCAAACTTAAAGAATTAATTGCTGATATTAAAAAAACCGCATTCACGCCAGAAGAAAAAACCAAAGCTGTTTATCGCGCAATTCAGGACAGAGTGCGCTATGTATTTGCGCATGTGGGACGCGGCGGTTATGAGCCCCACGATGCAGCTGAAATATTAAAAAATGGTTACGGTGACTGCAAAGACCAAACCGTATTAGCGGTAATGTTATTGCGCGAAGTAGGTATCGCCGCCGACCCGGCGTTGATTGTCACGCGCGGGCGCGGCCTGCCGGATATGAAAGTACCGGGCATCAGTTTTGATCATATGATTGTGCATATCCCCGCGCAAAATGGGCTGCAGGAAATGTGGATGGATACCACTGGCGAAACCAGTTTGTACCCCGGCTTTTCAGTTGGTATTGAAGGGCAACCCGCGCTGATCGTTAACGCCAACACCACCGCAATCAGTGTCTTACCCTCGCTCGTAGCGAGTGAACATTTTGCCGAGCTGGAATTGGTATTCGATAAATTTACCGGCCGCGATGCGCAAGCCAGTTTCAAATTACACTTTGGCGGTTTGTATGAGCAGCGCCTGCGCAGCATGTGGCAGTATTCAAATGAGCGCGATAAATATTTCCGCGAATTGATCGGCCAAATTTACAATGCTGCCGAAGTGACCGAATTAACCGGCAGCAATGCCGATAATCTTTGGCAGCCGTTTACCATCAGCGGGCGCTTTAGTTTTACCAATGTGTGGGGCGGCGAAAAAAGCCCCATCAATTACAGCTTTAGCATTACGCAACTCACCAATTTATTCGCCGACTTGCGCAACTTGCACACCGCACAGGATCGCAAACAACCCTATGTGGTAGATCCGGGTTATAGCTTGCGCTCACGCATCGTTTTTACCAGCCCCAATAACGATCATCAGTTACAACTGAAAACACAAGGCGAAAATATTGATAACCCCTACTACGCGCTGACGCAATCGGGTAAACAAGAAAATAATCAATATGTAGTGAGCCAACAACTGACGGTTAAGCCCATTAATGTTGCACTAAAAAACTATGCTGATTTTTATCAAAAAACTAATGAGCTACTCGACTCCTCCGATTGGACATTGAGCTTTGAATACAACAAAACTGCTGCCGAATTAATCGCACTTGAAAGCAATGGAAAATCGGATGTGGTCAGTTTAATTGCGCTGAGCAAGCTGCACATCAAAAATGGCGCTTATGAAAAATCGCTGCTAACTGCGCAACAAGCAGTAAAAGTCTCGCCCACAAAAGCAGAGGCTTATTATATATTGGGGCTGGCGCAGGGCTACAACCAATTGCTGAGCGAATCCGATGCATCGTTTAAAAAAGCCGAAGCCTTAGGCTACAAACTCTGAGGCCGTTGCAATGACTTTATTCCGCCCAGCACTATGCAAAAACTCGCAACAGATAGGCGTGCTATTGTTGGCAGCAACGCTGACGTTGCTAAGCGGTTGCAGCCAACAACCTTATAACGAGAGATTGTCCAACACTGCTACCGCCACATTATCTGGCAGCAATACAGCACCCGAAATAGCTACGTTAGAAGCAGAAGTACAACAGTCACCCAAGAATGCCGAGCTGCACTACAAACTCGGCCTTGCCTATATTATTGATGCGGAAAAAAATAAATCCGTTCGCAGCCGTGAGCTAGCGATAAAAAATTTCCAGCAGGTATTAACACTGGTACCTGGCAATCCGGCCACACTAAAACTGCTTTACAATATTTACTATGAAGATGTGGCTGCCGGAAAAGAACAAGCCTTTGCCAAAGCCAGCGCTGTATTTAATCAACTGCCTGAGTCGGTACAAACAGACGTTAATGCACCTTCGCTTGGTGTATTTCTACAGCGCTATATAGCGCAAAAAAAGTCCGGCAAAAAAAACCGGCCTGAACTTTATAACGCCTTGCTCGCCGCTATTCACGAACAACCCGCGAGCGATAAAGCCTATATTCAACTCGCCAAAATGTACCGCGAAGAAAATTATTACCCGCTAGCACTCGCCACGTTAAAGTTAGGCGCAGAGCACATTGCAGATTCACAAAGTTTATACGAAGCCATCGCCACCACTTATGAAGCGCGTGCCGAAGCCAATGGCTGCAATTACGAAAAATCCACTTATATTGATGATGCCATTCATTACTACCAACAAGCCGTGCCACTCGCGCCCGAGCGCGCTGATCTGCACTATGCATTGGCACGTTTGTATCTGGATCAAAATCGTTACCAGCTGGCACTGCATGAATCGAGCATTTTGGTAGAACTGGAACCCACAGCAGAAAATATTGCCTTTAGTGCGCAAAATTATTCCATTCTGGGCAAAGAGCAAACATCACACCAGCTATTAGAGCAAGCAAAAACACAAGGGCTTACCACGAGCGACTCTGCCTATCACGAAATTTATATGAATTCCGGTGAGTGGATGAAAGCCTCGCTAAGCTTTACCGATTATTTGCAAGCACAAAAAAACATCAGTGTTTATGATGTTATCAAAGCGGATATTATCGGCCAGCAGGCTGATTTAGACTTCAGCAAACTGACTGAGCAAAAAAAACTGGTTTTTAACAGCGAATGGGAAGCAGCTGTTTACGCCTACTGGACTAACAAAATGACCCGCGCACAGCTTGAGCAAACTGCCAGCAATCGCTGTGAGCGCACTGAATACTTTTTTTATTCCGGCTACCGCGATTACCGGGCCGGAAAAAATACTGCTGCAAAAGAAAGCTTTTCTGCGGTGTTACAACAAAATACTTACCGCTTTATTGAGCGGCCACTAGCGCGTCATTTTTTGACTGGTTTGGGTGCTAAATAATCCCGCCGGTTAGCTTGCGCTGGCAATAACGATTTATCAACTTACCTTGCAGGTATCGCTATGCAAACGCAAACCCCAAGCAATCCCCCGCGCATTGTTGTTGTCGGCGGCGGCGCTGGTGGCCTTGAACTTGCCACCAAACTGGGCGAAAAACTCGGCCGTAAAAAGAAAGCGGAAATTACGCTGATCGACCGCAACACTACGCATTTATGGAAACCATTACTGCACGAAATTGCTGTAGGTACTATGGATGAAGATGTAGATGCAGTGAGCTATCGCGGCCATGCCAACGCGCACCATTTTTTCTTTCGTGTCGGCAGCATGATTGATCTCGACCGCGAACAACGCGAAGTAGTGCTAGCGCCGATGCACGATGAAGATGGCGTAGAGTTTTTACCTTCTACACGCATTCCTTATGATTATTTAATTATCGCGCTCGGGTCTATCTCCAACGATTTTAATACGCCCGGCATTAAAGAGAATTGCATCTTTCTCGATAGTCCCGCGCAAGCGCATAAGTTTCACAACAAATTACTCAATCGCTTTTTGCGTATTCAACGCTTAACCGGCGCCGAAGATTATGTGCGCATTGCTATCGTCGGCGCAGGCGCAACCGGCGTGGAACTTTCCGCTGAATTGCACCACGCGGTGCAAGAAATTCATAACTACGGATTTAACGCGATTTCCAATGATCACTTGAAAGTTACCATCGTAGAAGCAGGTCCGAGAATTTTACCCGCATTACCTGAGCGAATTTCCGGCGCCGCACATAGCGAGTTAACAAAAATTGGGGTTGATATAAAACTCAACACCATGATCACCTCAGCAACAAAAGAAGGTTTGCATACCAAAGACGGCCAATTAATTCAGGCAGATTTAATGGTCTGGGCTGCGGGTATTAAAGTGCCGGATTTTATGGCCAATCTTGCTGGCCTTGAAAGTAATCGCATCAATCAATTGCATGTGAATGAATTTTTGCAAACTACGCGCGACGCCAACATTTTTGCCATCGGCGACTGCGCCCAATTCACCAACGCCGACGGCACCCGCGTACCTCCACGAGCGCAATCTGCACACCAAATGGCGAGCGCCTGTTACGCAAACATCGTGGCACTGCTCAATAGCAAACCACTCAAAGCTTACAAATACACCGACTACGGCTCACTCGTCTCACTCGCAAGTTATTCCACTGTCGGCAATTTAATGGGCAACCTCAACAGCGGTAGCGTTTTCATCGAAGGCCGCCTCGCACGCTTGGTTTACGTTTCTCTTTATCGCATGCACCAAATCGCCATCCACGGTTTTATCAAAACGGGATTGGTGATGCTTGGCGGCAGGTTAAATAAATGGTTAAGGCCGCGTCTGAAGTTGCACTGATTTTTTATCATTCGCTATAGAGCGGAGGCGCCGCAAGCGCTCCGCTCTCTGGCGACAACCAAACCATGATTGTGATTACAAAAACACCGCTAATACTTGTGTGTAAGCCTAACTTTCGCTAGGATCGCGACCGCCACATTGGCGCATAAACCAACAAATGGAAAATGGCTATGTCTCTTATAAAAACAGTAAAAACCGCAACTCTTTTCAGCACACTGTTAATGGTTTCTGGCTGCGCCAGTATCGTTAGCGATTCCAGCTACCCGGTCGCGATTCATTCCACACCTGATGCTTCTAACTTCACCATCACCAACAGAAGTGGTGTAATGGTTCACTCGGGAATTACACCGACAATCGTGACGCTGAAAGCAGGCGCAGGTTATTTCAAATCTGAAACCTACAACATCAAAGTTTCAAAAGAAGGCTATACCGATAAAACGTTCGTTTTAACCAGCTCACTTGATGGTTGGTATTGGGGAAATATTTTAGTTGGTGGTTTGATTGGTATGTTAATTGTTGACCCAATCACCGGTGCGATGTACAAATTGCCTGCAGACGTATCAATTAATTTAGATTCAGCAACAACTGCCAGCAATAATCAAATTCTTACCATCGCCAGCTATGACTCGCTGACCGAAGCTCAAAAGGAAACCTTGGTAAAAGTGAATTAATTATTAATTCTCCCCCTCTCCTGTTTAAAGAGAGGGGGATCGAATTCACTACATCACCACCCGCATCACATTCACCTGCCTACCACCCAAGCGAGTGCGGCGCACAATTTCCCAGCCTCGTTTTTGATAGTAATCGGTGTAATCCGTAGCGGATAACCACAGCTCTTCCAACTCTACATTCTGCGCATAATTTTTTGCAGCATCAATTAATGCGTTGCCGATACCTTGATGACGCAAATTTTCCAGCACAAATAAATTGCTTAACCAAACAGGGCTGGGGCTTGCGACTTTGGGCATGCGTTCGTTGCTGCGGTAGGTGTAGTTGACGAGGCTGACGCAGCCGACCAGTTGGCTGCCGCGCAATGCGATAAGGGTTTTGGGAATAGTGTTTTGTTGGACGTGCAGCACCAGCCGTTGCTGACGCAACGCCAGGGAGGATTTCAAACCCTGACGTTCACATTCCTGATGGTGCCAGTGTGCAACCTGCGCAAAAAACTCCGGCTTTTGTTCGAGAACAAAAATATCAGGGGCGATAGCAAGAGTGGAACTAGATAGATTCACGGTAACCCGACTAACAAAAAGAGTGAATAAACTGACGTTGCGATTCAATACCAAGGAATAAATCGATAGCGGCTAGATAAGCGACAACAGCAGAGACAAAAAACTCCCGACTTGCGGGAGTTTTTGCGATGTAGTGCGAAATAAATTTAAGCGTTTTTAGTTTCGCCAAACCATTTCACATCTTCACCGTGGGCTTGTTTATCGGCATGGTATGAAGACCGCACAAGTGGGCCACAGGCAGCGTGTTTGAAACCCATTTCTTCGGCGAGTTTGGTGTACTCGGCAAATTCATCGGGGTGCACGTAGCGCTCTACCGGCAAGTGGTCTTTGGATGGCTGCAAATATTGGCCGATGGTGAGCATGTCGATATCGTGCTCACGCATGTGTTTCATCACTTCGATAATTTCTTCTTTGGTTTCGCCAAGGCCAACCATCAAACCCGATTTGGTTAATACATCGGGGCGGCGCGCTTTATATTGCTTGAGCAATTGCAGCGACCATTCGTAATTCGCACCGGGGCGCGCTTGGCGATATAAACGAGAAACGGTTTCCATGTTGTGGTTGAACACATCGGGCGCTTCTTTTTCCAAAATATCCAATGCGATTTCCATACGGCCACGGAAATCCGGCACCAATACTTCTACTTGCAACTTCGGACTGAGTTCGCGAGCGTCGCGAATACAATCGGCAAAATGTTGTGCGCCGCCATCACGTAGATCATCGCGGTCTACAGAGGTGATCACCACATATTTCAGGCGCATTTCGGCGATGGCTTCCGCGAGTTTGCGCGGTTCCTGTTCGTCGAGCGGATTGGGTTTACCGTGGCCAACATCGCAGAAAGGACAACGGCGGGTACAGATATCGCCCATGATCATAAAGGTCGCCGTGCCACCGCTAAAACATTCGCCCAAATTCGGGCAGTTAGCTTCTTCGCACACTGACGATAATTTGTTTTTGCGCAGGATGGATTTGATACGGTCTACTTCCGGCGATGCGGGAATACGCACGCGAATCCAATCGGGTTTGCGTTGGAGATCGGGACGGTCACTGGCGATCACTTTTACCGGGATACGCTCGACCTTGTCGGCATCGCGTAGTTTTTCGCCCTGCTTGTAACGCTCGGTACGCTTGACCGGTTGCAGTTCGGGAACGAAGGTGGATACGGGTGGCAGATCTGACATAAAGAAGCTCTTTGCTTTTTCAGCCTCGGTGGAGGCACAGAATTACTTGGCGCGCATTGTACAGGTTTCATAGCCCAATTTCCGCGCAAATTCTGCGACAAGTTGGGTTTGCACATCCTCCAGAGAGGGAGAATTGGGCAATAAGTCTTTCATCTGGGTCATCGCCAAACCTTGGTAGCCGCAGGGATTGATCCGTTGGAAGGGCGCCAGATCCATCGCCACATTCAAAGCCAAGCCATGAAAACTGCACCCGCGCCGCACGCGCAACCCAAGCGAGGCTATCTTATCGCCATTGACGTAAACCCCGGGCGCATCGGGCTTCGCCGCCGATTCAATCTGGTAATGCGCCAACGTCGCGACAATGGTTTGTTCGATAGAGGTCACTAACTCACGCACGCCGATCTTCAGGCGACGCAAATCCAACAGTGGATAAGCCACCAACTGGCCGGGGCCATGGTAAGTCACCTGGCCACCGCGATCACTTTGCACCACCGGAATATCGCCGGGGAACAACAAGTGCTCCGCCTTGCCCGCCTGCCCTTGGGTAAAAACCGGAGGATGCTCCACCAACCACAGCTGATCGATAGTCTCGGGGGTGCGCTGGTTGGTGAACTCAGTCATCGCCTGCCAGCTGGTTTGATAATCCAGCCGACCGAGGTTGATCACTTCCAAAACGCGGGTTGATGACAACTTACATCACCATCTTGATATTGCTGTTGGTGCGCAGGTCTTCATGGATCGCGGTCAACTGCTCAACGCCGGTAGCGGTAATCCACACAGTCACCGAGTGATAGCGGCCTTTGCTGCTCTCCCGCACTGTTGTGCGCTCCTGATCAAAACCCGGCGCGTGCCGCTCCATGATCTCAACCACATAGGTATGCAACTCCGGCCCGGCTTCACCCAACACTTTAATAGGGTAGTTTTCGCAGGGAAATTCGATTTTGGGGGGTTGTTGTTGGGACATAGATAAACCCGTAATGATGAGGCATGAATTATAACGCCTAGATGGGGACGACAAAACGAATAAAAAGGTACCGCGCAATCGATTTCAACTCCTGATAAATAGCAAACAGCAGCGATCACTTTATGAAAATCGCTGCTGCCTCTATTTTTAATTAACGCAACCGAATAAAATTCACCGGAATCCATTCATACGATTTCACCTCTTTGCGCAAGTGTCCAATACCCGGAAATTGGATATGCGATGCAGCAAACAACACCCCTTGTTTTGCACCCTCAGTAAATATCTTATCGCGCTCTGCGGCCGCTTGTTTTTGGTCGCTATCAAATGCAATGGTCACTTCCGGGTGTTCCAGCTGCACGGCATTCACATGAATCAGATCGCCAATTACCCATAACTGTTCGCCTTTGCTTTCCACTTTATAAATGGTATGGCCCTCTGTGTGACCGTAAGTTGCGTAGGACGTAATTCCAGTTGCAATGTTGACATCATCGGCAAAAGGAACAAATTTTTCCGCTACGACATAGGGATTTATTGAAGCGATTGCATTTTTGTAACCGTCTTTTTGATCTGCAGCGGCCTTATCTAAATTCTTTTGGCTGAGCCAAAAGTCAGCATCTTTTTTATCGGCATGCACAATCGCATTGGGAAACGCCAATGCATTGTTAGCAATTAATCCACCGATATGATCTGCATGCAGGTGCGTAAGATAAATATCGTCGATTTGCGCCGGTGTATAACCCGAGGCTTTTAAATTGCTAATTAATTTACCGAGTGTCGGCCCGAACAAACTACCGGTACCTGCATCAATCAAAATCAATTTACTGCCGGTGTTAATCAGAAAGGCATTCACTGAGGTTTCCAATGGAGCGTTTAGATAAGCCTTTGCAAGCGCCGCATGGGTGTGCGCTTCTGGCTGGGTGAGCAATTTTTCCACCGGCAAATCGATAGTGCCGTCATTCAGCGCGGTGATTTCAAATTCACCCAGCATCATCCGGAAATAACCGGGCGCCGATGTTTTTGCCATGGGTGCGGCAGCCATGGTGGCAACGCTGGTTAATCCACTGGCGAACGCGAGCAGGATCAGACTGGTGCGGAATACTTTTTTAACGATAGACATAATTTCCTCTGGGCTGAAATAGCGGGTTGTTGGCAGTGAGGAAAGTCTATTTCGTTGCAAAAATTCGAACAATAATCAAAAATGCAAACCATCTTTGCAAATTACGCAACCAACAGGATCACCCTATGCTCGATGCCCTACGCATTTTTCTCGCTGTTGCGCATAGCGGAAACCTCTCGGAAGTTGCGCGAAAAGAAGGGGTCGCCGCCTCATCGATCTCGCGCAAGATCGATGCATTGGAAGACGAATTGGGGTTTAAATTGTTCCTCCGCTCGTCGCGAATGATCGCACTGACCGACGCGGGTGAGCAATTTTTGCCGCGCGCCAACGCGATTTTATTGGAAATGGATGAAGCCAAAAGCGCGATGGCCGAGCTGAATGCAGAACCCCAAGGATTGCTCACCATTACCGCACCGGCATCCTTTTCGCGCTTGCATGTTGCACCTGCAGTGGCGCGATTTCTCAAGCGCTATCCGCTGATGGAAATTGAATTGCACGCAAGCGATGGCGTGGTGGATTTATCTTCGCAGCGCACCGATGTTGCGATCCGCGTGGGCATATTGCCGAACAGCGATTTGGTGGCGACGCATCTGGCGCCCTTCCGCCGTATAGTCTGCGCCAGCCCGGATTATCTTGCCCGTCACGGTTACCCGGCAACATTGCAAGACCTCGAACAACACAACTGTTTATCACTCGCCACTGGTGTATCGACTGTTTGCGGTCTGTGGACCTTTGCCGGATTAAATCGCGACGTCGCGCTACCCGTGCGCGGAAATTTCCGCACCAACGATATTAATTCGCTGCTACAAGCTGCCGTCGAAGGTATAGGTATCGTCCACCTCGCCAGTTGGTTAGTAAGCGATTTGATTATCGCCGGAAAATTGATTGTGTTATTTCCCGACTCACCGCCGATTCCAGTGCGCCTGCTTGCAGCCCGCATACAGCCAGCGATTCATGCCGTGCGTCTGCCCGGCCGCTCGCATGCAACCAAATCGCAATTATTTATTGCTCACCTGAAAGAAGATTTTGGCTCGCCGCCTTATTGGGATAGGGCGATTGCGCAATTGATGACGCCAACTGCCTGACGTTTTGTACATCAATACGGGCCAGCCCGACTGTTGAAGGGATGATGAATGAGATCCATCCCCGATTCATATTTGAGCACCTGCACACTATCCCGCCTGACCTGGTACGCCCACCGCTTAACCCAATCGCTGGGCGACAATGCAGCGATTATCGTCGGCGAATTGGGGCCGAGAATAACGGCAGCAACGTGGCGGAAGATGTGAGCCTGCAATATGCGCAGGATCAGGGGATTGGGTATCTCGGTTGAAGCTGGTCGGGCAATGGCAGTTGCTGCATGCCGCTCGATATAGTCAACAACTGGAATGCCGGCTCGTTAAGTACTTGGGGCAATTTCCTAATACCATCCCTTCATCTTTGCAGTTGTACATTTGCAGATCAAAGTCTTAAGGACGCACAACGAAACCTACCGACCAAAATCTCAAAAAACATCATCACTCATCTGAACCGCCCTATGATAATTATCTTGGTTTAATCTACAGCCCCGCTCAGGGGCTCAATTCTTAGTAGAGCTACCTGCCACAAACAATTCACTTCCTCACTCTGCAACACCTGTTCTTAAAAAGTCAGATCAGCTATTCTCGCGCCTTGCCTATCGCCACAAAATAAAAATTTAGGCGCCACGCACGACCTTTCAGCCATAGTTGTGGCTTTGCACAAGGACAATTGGATTTGTTACTCGATACCCGCCACTCGCTCGAAACTCCAGAAGGTGCGCTGCTGCCGCTGACTCCTGCGGGTTTTGGCGTGCGTGCCATGGCGCAGATGCTGGATATCCTGATCCGCCTCGCTATTACTGCCGCAATATTTACCCTGCTTTCATTACTCGGGCGCTTAGGCACCGGCATTGCGTTGATTCTTACGTTTTTGCTCGAATGGTTTTATCCCGTCTATTTTGAAATCAGCCGCCAAGGGCGCACGCCGGGCAAAAAATGGATGGGAATTCGCGTAGTTAATGACGACGGTACGCCCATCACCTTTGGCCCCTCGCTGTTGCGCAACCTGCTGCGTTTTGTCGATTTCCTGCCGATGCTTTACCTCACCGGCATTATCGCCAGCCTGTGCAATCGCCAATTCAAACGTTTGGGCGATTTGGCCGCAGGCAGCATAGTGATTTATGAGGTGCCGCCCGCGCGTGAACCCAGTTTTGAAGTGCGTGGACAGTTGCCGGTGCCCGCCGATTTTTCTACCGACGAACAGCGTGCCCTACTCGCGTTTGCCGAGCGCAGTAAATATTTATCGGCCGAGCGCCAAAGTGAATTGGCAGCCATTCTTGTGCCGGTGATTGGCGGTAAAGATCCGGTGATTGCCATCAAACAAATGGCCAACACCATGGTCGGCAAGCAGTAGGGGCGATGCGATGAAACAAGGACAATTCGAACAGCTCTATCAACCGCTCTGGACCGTTATGGAGCTGGAAATTATCGAGTTGGAAAAACCCGACGGCCGCCTCAAGGGCGCGGAGCTGGCGAGTTTTGCCAGCCGCTATCGTCGCCTCTGCCATTTCCATGCGCTCGCAAAAGATCGCCACTACTCCAGCCATTTGGTCGATAAGCTGGGCGATTTAGTCGTGCGTGGTCATCAGCAGTTATATCGTCGCAAGCAGCCTTTTTTACAGCAATTCACCCGTTTTATTGTGGCGGGATTTCCGCGTTTGGTGCGCGAGCAGCAGGGCTATATTTGGTGGGCAACCGCGCTACTTTATATTCCAGGGCTGCTGATGTTTTTGGCGATTTTGTGGCAGCCGGATTTGGTGTACACCGTCACCGCCCCTGAGCAAGTGAGTAATTTTGAAAGTATGTACGACCCGCAAAATCGCACCCTCGGTAGCGCGCGCGAATCGGATACCAATGTGCAGATGTTTGGTTTTTATATCAGCAACAATATCAGCGTTTCGTTTCGCACATTTGCGTCGGGAATTTTATTTGGCGTCGGCTCGATTTTTTTTCTCGTCTATAACGGCTTGCTGATGGGCGCTGTTGCCGGGCATTTAACCAACGCTGAATTCACTCAAACGTTTTTCAGTTTTGTCATCGGCCATGGCAGTTTTGAATTAACCGCTATCGCTATTTCTGGTGCTGCTGGTTTAAAGCTTGGTTACAGTTTACTCGCACCGGGCAACCTCACGCGCAAAGAATCACTCAAGCGCGCGAGCACCATCGCTATCCAATTGGTGTATGGCGTGATTGTGATGTTGGTAATCGCCGCATTTCTTGAAGCATTTTGGTCATCCAACAATATTCTTATGCCTTGGCAAAAATATCTGGTGGGCGGATTTTTATGGGCACTGGTGATTAGCTATTTGGTATTCAGTGGGCGCCGCCGCCAAGGTGAAGCAGCGGATAAAAAGCCGGGCGAAAGAAGCGGGAGCGCGCACGGATGAACCTGAACCAAGTAACGCTGGAGATTCGCCCGCGCAGTGCATGGGAAGCAGTTGATCTCGGCCTGTTGATGGCTAAACGTTGGTGGCGGCCAATGATGAAAATCTGGCTGCTAGTGAGTTTCCCAATTTTCGTATTTACGCTGCTGATTCCCGAAACCTGGTTCTGGGTTGGTGCACTATTTATGTGGTGGCTAAAACCCCTGCTGGAACGTCCGCTACTGCATATTCTCAGCCACGCCGTCTTTAACGATTTACCTGATACACGCAGTACCTTCAAATTATTTCCGGCGCTCGCCTTCAAACAAATTTTTGCCAGCCTGACCTGGCGCCGTTTCAGCCCCACACGCGCAATGGATTTACCGGTGCTGCAATTAGAAGGATTAAAAGGTGCGCGCAGGCGCGAGCGATTGAGTGTATTGCACCGCGAAGATTCAGCACCAGCCAGCTGGATAACCTTTATGGGGTTAGCGCTGGAATTTTTTTTATGGCTCGGCATTATCGGTTTTATCTGGGCGCTAATTCCGCGCGAAATTAATATCGAATGGGCAAATTTCTTTTTTGATTCGGAATCCTCCGAGCTGCACCTGCTGCAATTATCTATCTGGTATATCGCGCTTAGTCTCACTGCGCCTTTTTACGTCGCCTGTGGTTTTGCACTCTATTTAAATCGCCGCATTACTTTAGAAGCCTGGGATATCGATATTGCTTTTCGCCGTATCGCCAACAAGCGCAGCTCGGGCAATTTACTGTCATCGCTACTGTTTGCGCTCGGCTTAAGCCTGAGTGTTTTCACGCTGGATACGCAGCGGGCCGCTTATGCGGATGATCAATTACCTGCGGTGGATGAATCAGCCAGCGCAGCGGCGGAATCTTCCGGTGAAACAGTGATCGATAAACCATTGGGCGAATACACTGAAATAGACCGCAGCCAAGCACAGGAATCGATTAAAACGGTTTTACACCAAGCCGAATTTAGCCGCAAAGAAATGAAGCGCACGCTCAAACTGGAAGACAGGGAAACAGACTCTGAATTTTGGCAAACCTTATTCAAATTTCTGCGCAACTTTGAAGGTTTTGTCGCCGCCGCCAGCTTGATAGAAATCCTCTTGTGGCTCGCCGTTATTGCGTTAATCGGTTTTGTTTTTTATCGTTATCGCCACTGGTTAGCTGCACAGTTTGTGCACATTAAACCAACACCAGCACCCAAAGCCAAACCGGAAACCTTGTTTGGTATGGATGTCACCCGCGAATCCCTGCCAGAAGATATCAGCAGGAATGCGCTGCAATTATTAAATGCGGGCGATGTGCGCGCTGCACTTGCCCTGCTCTATCGCGCCAGCTTGTTTCATTTAATTCACAGCGGCGTGGACATTCACGATGGACACACTGAACGTGAATGTGCAGAACTCATGCGCGAACATTTTATAAAAAATAGCGCAGCGCAAAACCGCGTAGATTATTTTTCCACTCTCACGCGCGAGTGGCAGCGCCTCGCCTACGGCCACTTGTTGCCTACAGCAGAAATAGCGCAGCAGTTGTGCACAAAATGGAATAGCTGCTGGTTGCAAGCTAACCAAGGAGCAGCACTGTGAGCAACTCCGTCAAATCCTTAACGCGCGTTCAGCGCTGGCTTATTGTTGGAACACTTGCTGCTGCCGTCATCGGCTTGGGCTATTGGTGGTACAGCACGCTAGAGTGGGAAGAAAAAGAAGTTGATTTAGGCTATTCAAAAGAAGCGCTTAGAAATGATTTTCTCGCGGCCGAAATTTTCCTCCGCAAGCAAGGTGTACACGCCACCACCGTTAAAAACCTAAGCCTGTTAGACAATCATTCCTGGCGCAACCTCACTTTGGGCGCGCAGGATACGATAGTTATTGTCAACGGCTACAAAACGCTTACCCAAGCGCGTTATGACTCGCTTTACGATTGGGTAGAAAACGGCGGCACACTAATCACCTCGACGCAAAATCCTTTTGTCGGCACTCATACTGGCGAAGAAGATTTATTGCTAAGCGATTTCAATATCAAACCCGCACAAGAAATAAAAGAACAGGATGCACGCACCGCATTGGAAAGATTCGCTGACGAATTCGATAATGCAGACAAAGAAAAAAAAGATGAAAAAGATGAAAAAGATGAAAAAGATGAAAAAGAACAAAACACAGTAGATGAATCCGGCAGCGAAAAAGCCAAAAAAGAAGACAAGCCGGAAAATTATTATCGCTGCGCATTGGGTGAGACACCCACACCCGTTGAATTTGGCAGTGAAGAAAAACCGCTTAGCTTTGATTTCAGCCACAACGGCCAGTTTATCTATTACGCCTACGTCGCTCACGACACCGATGATGCAGCCAAAGACACAGAGAACGATGAAACACCCACGGATGCTGAGCACAAAACCAACGATATAAACAGTGAAAGCACTGATGATGAATTAGAAGAAGAGCCGAATGAGCAAGAAGATTATCACTACGACGAACAACGCGAGCATTTACTCTACTTTGATATAGGTGCAGGCTCAGTCACGATTACCAGCGACAATTATATTTGGGCCAACCAGCGCATTGACTGCCATGACCACGCTTATGGTTTATGGCAATTGGTAAATCCCGAGGGTCGCGTATGGTTTTTAATAAATCAGGATGCGCCATCACTCGCAGCGATTTTATGGCGCAATGCGAGTTACGGTGTTATCGCCGGATTTATTGCGATCTTGCTATGGCTCTGGGCAAACAGCTTGCGCTTTGGCCCAGCACTGGTTGTTGAACAAACCGGGCGACGCAGCTTGGGCGAACATATTTATGCCAGCGCTATGCTGCTTTGGCGCAAACAACAACACCCACAATTATTAACGCTATTGCGCAAAGAAATTCTGGATCGACTGGATGAGCAACATTCCAATCTGAATCAGGCATCGGGTGAGCAACGGCTTGAATTTTTACAACAACTAACCGGCATCGCCCAAGCCGATATTAAGCAAGCGTTGTTCGCGGATGGCCTGCATCACCCGCAGGAATTTTCTGTTGCGATTGCACACTTGCAAACTATCTGGAAACAACTGTCAGGCAATAGCGTTTAACAAGCTGCCGCCTTTAGGAAACAATTTCAGGAAAACATTATGAATGACTCAAGCAACAACACCGATAGCATTGCAACCAACAAGGCAGCAGATGCCGATGAGAGCTTGCATAATCGTTTGCAACAGGCGAGTGTGATTGCCAATAATTTGCTGAATGAAATTAAAAAAGTATTGATCGGGCAAGATCCGGTGATCGAGCAAGTGTTAATTGCGCTAATCGCACGCGGCCACGTATTAATTGAAGGCGTGCCCGGCTTGGGTAAAACCTTATTGGTGCGCAGCCTCGCTAAATGTTTTGGTGGGCAATTTTCGCGCGTGCAATTTACACCTGATTTAATGCCGAGCGATGTCACCGGCCACGCCATGTTTAATATGGCTAAGCAAGAATTTGAAATTCGCCGTGGCCCCGCCTTTACCAATTTATTACTCGCCGACGAAATCAACCGCGCACCGGCAAAAACCCAAGCGGCATTATTGGAAGTGATGCAGGAAGGGCAAATCACCATCGAAGGTGAATCCTTCAAAACCGGCGAACCCTTTATGGTATTGGCGACGCAAAACCCCATTGAACAAGAAGGAACTTATCCGCTGCCAGAAGCGGAACTCGACCGCTTTATGTTGAAGGTGATTATTGATTACCCGAACGAAAATGATGAACAATTAATGTTGCGCCAAGTGTGTTCGCAAGCGCAAGGTGGTTTTGGTTTGGAGCATATCCGCACGTTATTAAAACCAGCACATGTACTCAGCCTGCAAAAAATTGCAGAGCAAGTCACCGTGGATGAACAAATTTTGCAATACGTGGTGAAACTTGTGCGCGCTACGCGTAGCTGGTCGGGCATTTCGCGCGGCGCTGGCCCACGCGCCTGTATCGCATTACTTTCAGCGGCACGTGCTTATGCACTAATCAACAACAATTCATTTGTGACACCGGATGATGTGAAAAAAATGTTTATCCCCGCGCTGCGCCACCGGATTTTGTTATCACCCGAGTTGGCTATAGAGGGCATTGCCGCCGAGCGGATTTTGCAAAATATTTTGTTGCAAGTAGAAGCACCGAGACACTAACCCTAGATTGAAAAACATTATGCGCAGAATCTGGATTCCCAGCTCAGCTCTAATAAAAACCTTTGCGCTGTTTGCAGCGCTGGTGTTTATCAACGCCTTTAGTGGCCATTACTTTAACTGGGGTATTGCTGTTTATTTGCCTCCAACGGTTTTAATCGTCGTCGTGGCAATCGCTTTGTTGGATTTTTTGTTATCACGCCGCTTGCCTCCGATTGAAGTTATCCGCGAGTTACCAGGCAATCTCGCGGTCGATAAATGGACTGAAGTGAAACTGCGTATTCGCCACCAATTTACCGAACCAGTAACAATCAGTATTTTTGATGGCGTGCCGAACAATGTCAATTATGGACAGCTACCACTGCAGATTGAATTGCAGCCGAACCAAATCAGTAACAGTCATTATTTATTGCGCCCGTTAGTGCGCGGCAGTTTGCAGCTCAACAAAACCCATATCCAATTTAAAAGTCCATTGGGTTTATGGAGTGTTCGCTATTGGACAGGCGAAACGAGCAAAGTAAAAGTGTTCCCCGATTTTGTCGCCATCGCCAACTACGCCATTCTCGCCACTGAAAATCACACCAGCCAAATGGGCATCAAGAAAAAACAGCGCCGTGGTGCGGGCATGGAATTTCATCAGCTACGTGAATATCGCCAAGGCGACAGCTTGCGTCAATTAGATTGGAAAGCGACATCGCGGCGGCAGAAATTAATCGCACGCGATTATCAAGACGAGCGCGACCAACAAGTTGTATTGATGGTCGACAGCGGCCGCCGTATGCGTGCCAAAGATGATGAACTAAGCCACTTTGATCACGCGCTCAATTCAATGTTGCTGGTAAGTTATATCGCCCTGCGCCAAGGCGATAATGTCAGCCTAATGAGCTTCGGCAACAGCCACCGCTGGATTCCACCACAAAAAGGTGTTGAACGCGTAAAAGTATTACTCAACGGCATTTACGATTTGCACGCAAACCAATCCACTGCCGATTACATTACCGCTGCCGAAAAACTTGCCGTATTACAACCAAAACGCTCACTGGTTATTTTAGTCACCAACTCGCGTGACGAAGACAACAGCGAACTATTGATTGCAGTAAATCTGTTAAAGAAACGCCACCTGGTAATGGTCGCCAATATCCGCGAACAAATCCTCGATCAACTCAACGACACCCCGGTCCGCACCTTTGACGATTCCCTCAACTACGCTGGCGTCCGCCGTTTCCTACATGAACGCCGCGAATCCCATCGCAAACTCACCGCTGTGGGTGTCTATGCAATTGACTGCACCGCAAATGAATTAGCCGTGCGCGTTGCGAATGCTTATTTGGAGATTAAGAGTGCGGGGGTTTTGTAAGGACGTTTGTTACAGGAAAAAATAAGGCAGCCGAAGCTGCCTTATTAGTTACACAAAGAAAACTTATTGCGGTGTTTCAGTTTCTAGCGATTCTACTTCATCGCTCACCTCTGCTTCTGCATCATCAATCGCCTCGTCGATTATCTCTTCTTCTGCTGGCGTTTCGTAGGACACGCCATCTTCCAGTGCTTCATCGCTAAACAGGGTGTCATCAATAGCACCATCTTCGCTATATTCGGGCGGATAGGTTTCAGACTGGGATTGTTCATACTCGTTGTTGTCATCTATTACTGGATTAAAATGTTGGTTGTAAAAAACCATACCCGCAGAAAGGATGAGACCGAACAAGATTACAAATACCGGCATTGAAAATGCCATTATCCAATGCCAGGTTTTATTGGGCGGGGTTTGCAAGCCAAAATCATTGCGCCCTTTTGTACCCTCAAAAAATATTAGCAGCACAATCAAGTAAATATTGGCAAAGGGAACCAACATGAGCAGGCACATCCAGCCGGTTTTATTTAAATCATGTAACCGCTGAATGGCCAAAAGATAACTGCTGGCAATCATTGCGATAAAAACGATCGCGCCCAAACCTATAGCAACGCTGACATTTACATAGGCTGCGACAAGTGCAACGACAACAAATAGTGCGAGCGCCACAAACGTAAAAATCATCGAATGCGCCCAATAGCGCAAGCGATTAATACGCGAGGAAGGAGAGAAAAACTTGATCTCACCTACGGCTTGATCATCAATGGTCAATTGACCTTCAGGAGTTTGATAGGGGTTAGTAGACATGTATAGATCCTTTAGAAGAGCTGTTGGTAATTACCTACTCAGGAAAATAGGCAATTACCAGCAAAGTACTACTGACGATTAACTAAATAAATTGCGGAAAAATAATTTTAAGTTGTCGATTAAGCGGGCAAAAAAGCCGGCCTCTTCTACCGGCTGTAAAGCGACTATTGGGGTATTCACTAATAATTGACCATCCAACTCAACCGTGAGATTACCCAGCTCCTGACCCACTACAATCGGCGCCTTGATAAGCTCGTTGATATGCATTTTTGCTTGCAGTGATTGCTCGCGGCCTTTAGGCAAGGTCAGTACGATATTGTTAGGAATTCCGAGAGTGACTTCTTGTGTCTTACCAGCCCATACCCGCGCGGTGCTCACTTGTTGCCCGGCTTGATAAAGCTGCGTGGTTTGGAAATAGCGGAAACCATAGGCCAATAATTTTTGTGTTTCTGCTGCACGTGCACTTTCACTCTCAGTGCCCATTACCACAGCTATTAAACGGGTATTTTCGCGTTTGGATGATGCCACTAAACAATAGCCCGCTTCTTCGGTGTGTCCGGTTTTTAAACCATCGACAGTGTCGTCGCGGTTCAACAATAAGTTGCGGTTGGGCTGACGAATATTGTTGTAGAAGAAATATTTTTCGGCGTAGAGCGGATAGTGCGTTGGATGATCATTAATGATTGAACGCGCGAGCACCGCCAAATCTTTTGCAGTAGTTAAATGCCCTTCTGCAGGCCATCCGGTTGAGTTTTCGAAATGGGTATTGACCATACCGAGCTGCGCTGCTTTTTGATTCATGGTATCGACAAACGCATCTTCATTGCCCGAGACATATTCAGCAAGTGCAACGGTGGAATCATTACCTGATTGGATAATTACACCGCGCAATAAATCGATAACCGATACTTGTGTGCCCTCTTTTACATACATACGCGAACCGCCCATCTTCCAGGCTTTTACGCTGATGTTCACCATGGCATCTTCAGTGATGCGGCCTTTCTCAATTTCATCGACCACCAAATAACTGGACATCATTTTGGTGAGGCTGGCGGGGGGCAAACGCTGCTCAGAATTACTTTCGGCTACGATGCTGCCGGTGGTCGCATCAACCAAAATAAAACCGCTGGCAGCTAGCTGTGGTGCAGCCGGAATAACCACCGGTTTTTGTTCAACAACCTGACCTTGGGTTGGGGTTGGTAGCGTACCCGACGGAAGTGGCGCTGCCGGTTGTTGGGCGAAAGTGATGCTTGAACTTGCCAGCAGAACGCTGACTAATAATTTTTTAATCATGTTGATTAACACTCTGTAAAACGAAATTAAAATGAAAAGAAAATGTATAAAAAGAGTAACAGTAAAGCAACGGCGTGAATAAAACCTGAATATCAGCTATTCGCTATGCGTGCGTTATTGATAGACCACATGTGCCTGAAAAATTTTAATGCGCGTTAATTGGTTGCGCGCTTCTTGCAAACTTTTTGCATCGATAAATGGGCCAACCCGCACGCGATGAACTTGCTTGGGTTGCGTGACCGAATTAATCACCACCGGAAACGTTAATTTGCTGCCCACACTGGCGGCAAATTGTTGCGCTGATTCTTTTTGGCTAAAAGCGCCGACTTGTAGATAAGTTCCCGCAGGTAAAGCGGGCTCGATATTTTTAGGCACTTTGCCGTCGGCGCGGCGCGGTATGGGCGCGGCATCGCCTGGCAACGCGATTTCTACTTCCACTCTGCCCGTTCCCGCTTTAAGAATGCCAATACGCTGCGCGGCGGCATAACTTAAATCCACCACGCGCCCTTGATGAAAAGGGCCGCGGTCATTAATGCGTACCACCACACTTTTGCCGTTATCCAAATTAGTCACGCGGACATATGAAGGAATAGGCAAGGTTTTATGTGCGCCGGTCATGGCGTACATATCGTAGCGTTCACCATTGGAGGTGTTGTGTCCGTTAAATTTATTGCCATACCAGGATGCTTTACCGCGCTCTCGATACGCACTTTCATCTTCAATTAAATGATAGGTTTTACCAAGTACAGTGTAAGGATTTTTATTCCCGGCGCGGGTGCGCGTTTCGTAGCGCGGCACAGCATCGGGCACATGCGACATATCAACTTCTTCGCTGGGGCCAAAATCTTTATCGTGTTCGTAGCGACCATCATTGGGGTTGTAAGGCGCATTGGATTTTGCTGGTTTCGCTGGCGTAGCAGGTTTTTGTTTAGTACCCGAACAGGCTGCCAATAAAACACAACAAACCAATACCAGGGCGATATTTATTTTTTGCGTTTTGCTTGCAGCACGGGTTCGGGGCAACAGGACCATTATTGCGCAGCTCCAACAGATTTTTTATCTGCTGCGGTCATGGCATGTTTGAGATCTAGACTTAAATCGTGCACGGCCATTGCGTACATGGGGCTGCGGTTGTAGCGGGTGATGGTGTAGAAATTTTGCAGGCCAAGCCAATATTCCAAACCATTGGCGCCATCAAACTCGATTGCAATACTGGGCGTAGCTGCCGGTACATTGGTGACAGGAGCAACACCTACTTTTTTCCAATCGCTAATAGTCATACTCGGCACTATTACTTTATTAAACGCTTCGTTAGCGAGCAAAGTATCGCGCGGCTTAGTTAACTTCGCCGGAACCACCACAGTTTTACCGGTTTGCCAGCCGTGCTTTTTAAAATAATTGGCTACGCTGCCAATCGCATCGGTGGGGTTATTCCAAATATCGGTAAAACCATCGCCACTAAAATCTACTGCAAAATTGCGATAGCTCGACGGCATAAATTGCCCATAACCCATAGCACCCGCGTAAGAACCTTTGAATTCCAGCGGATTGTGTTTTTGCTCGCGCGTCAGAATAAAATAATTCACTAATTCCGAACGAAAAAATGGCGCGCGCGGTGGATAGTCAAACGCGAGCGTGGTGAGCGCATCGATCACATACCAACTGCCGGTATTTTTGCCGTAGTTAGTTTCCACACCGATAATCGCCACAATAATTTCGGCGGGCACACCAAATTCTTTTTCTGCGCGAGCCAATTCCTCGCGATGCTCACTCCAGAATTTAACGCCATTATTGATACGCATCGGCACGATAAAAATTGGGCGATATTCTTTCCAGGTTTTGGATTTTTCGGCGGGGCGCGCTATGGCATCCAGAATCGGCTGACGTTTCTCTGCTTTGCTCAGCCATTGATTAATTTCGGCAGCAGTAAAACCGTGCTGCTGCACCATTTCATTAACAAACTCGGCCGCCAATGGATGCTTGCTGTAATCCGCTGCCGCGGAAAAACTGAAACTCAAGCCCGCTACAAGGCTCAGACAATGTTTGGAAAAACTGTGACGAAAAGACAACATAAAACCTCTTTTTAACGAGTTATCGCACGCAATAGAGTCATCTGTGCGAATCAAGCTTGGGGCGTCATTACCCGTTTTTTCTCGGTGGAGATAGCCATTAACAGCCCAAAGCCAGCAAAGAGGGCAACAATCGCGGTACCGCCCTGACTGATCAGGGGCAAGGGTACACCGACCACCGGCAGCATGCCCGATACCATACCCATATTCACAAATACATACACAAAAAAGGTGGAGCTAATACTCGCCGCCAACAGGCGACCAAAGCCACTTTGCGAATTTACCGCAATCATCAGCCCGCGAATAATCACCATGGCATAAAGGCTCAGCAAAAGTATGACCCCAAGCAAACCAAATTCTTCCGACATCACTGCGATAATAAAATCGGTGTGGCCTTCCGGTAGGAAATCCAGACGCGATTGGGTGCCTTCCATCCAACCTTTGCCAGATAGGCCGCCAGAGCCAATTGCGGTTTTGGATTGGATAATATTCCAGCCAGTACCAAGCGGATCTTGCGTCGGGTCCAGCATGGTTAAGACGCGCTGGCGTTGATAATCATGCAGCATAAAATGCCAGATCGGCCAGAGGCTGGCGCCAAACAAGGCAACAGCGGCAGCGATATATCGCCACAGTAGACCGGAAAAAAACAGCACCATGATGCCCGAGGTAGCCACCAAAATTGAGGTGCCCAAATCCGGCTGCTCAATAATGAGCGCAGTCGGCAGACCAATCAGCGCCAACACCAGCAACACCTGTTTGAAGCGCGGCGGCATAAAACCCTGGCTGAGATAAGCCGCTATGGTAATCGGCATAGCCAGCTTCATCACCTCCGACGGCTGAAAGCGAAAGCTACCCAGCTGCAACCAGCGCTGGGCGCCCATAGAAATATCGCCAAAAATAGTCACCGCTAGCAGCAGCAAGACGCCGCCGACATAAGCAAAAGGCGCCATACGGCGAATCAAATCCACCGGAATCTGTGCGACAACAAACATGGTTATGTAGGCGATGATAAAAAAAGTGCCCTGCTTTTCTACACTGGGCAGGTTGTGGCCGCTGGCGCTGTAAAGCACCGTCAGCCCCATTACGGTGAGCAACATGAGCAACAGCAGTAAAAAAAAGTCGATGTGCAAGCGCTCCGCAAGGCGGGCGCGGCGGCTGAACGCACTCGATGCTTCGGGCATCCGCCGCAGAAAATCCTGTTTACTCATTCGTATTCTCCGGAGCTGTAGCCGCAGCAGCGGACGACGACGAGGATGATCCCCCTGCTTGCAATGCCGCTTGCGCCGCAAGTTCTGCGGCTTTGGCATCCCTGACCGCTTTGCGCTCGGCGATATAGTTATTGGCGCGCTTGATAATAGCGGTGTGATGGAAGCCAAGCGGCGGGACAAATTCGTCGGCTTTGAGGTAATAACCGAGCAGGTGAGCATCCATCATGGCGCGCGCGACCGGCGCTGCTTGGGTGGATCCGCCTTCGGCATTTTCAAGCATCACCGCTACTGCAATCTGCGGCGCTTCAATCGGGGCAAAGGCCACGAACAAGGCGTGATCGCGATGACGCTCTTGGAGCGCGGCCGAGTTGTATTTGGCATTTTGCGCAATCGCGACAACCTGGGCAGAACCCGATTTGCCCGCCATACGATATTCCGAGCGCTCTGCCGCGCGCCGCGCGGTACCGCGTGCGCCGTGCATAACCTCTTCCATACCGCCAATAATCGCATCCCAAAATTCTGGCTTGGTATCGAAGACCTCTTCAATAATAGGCTCGTGCACGGTATCGCCAATCTTCTGGATAAATTGCGGACGGTAGCGCGTGCCGCGATTGGCGATAGTGCTGGCCATCACTGCCAATTGCAGCGGCGTGGTCAGCATCATGCCCTGCCCGATAGAAATATTGACGGTATCACCGGGATACCAAGCCTCGCGCCGAGCGGCGCGTTTCCACTCGCGCGACGGCCAAATGCCTTTGCGCTCGCTGGGGATATCGATGCCGGTGAGATTGCCTAAGCCAAAGTGAGAACCAAACTTGCTGATGTGATCAATCCCCATACGGGTGCCCAGATCCCAAAAATAGGTATCGCAGGATTCGGAAATAGCGATTTTTAAATTGACCCGACCATGGCCGCCGCCGGTAGTTTTTAAAATCCAATCGCGATATAAGCGCGAGCTGCCCGGCAGGGTGTACACGCCCCGGTCCGAAATGGCACGGTCAACATCGGTAAAACCGTGGTACAAACCCGCCAAACCAATGACCGGTTTTACGGTTGAACCGGGCGGATACTGCGCCTGTAAAAAGCGGTTAAAGAGCGGCGTATCTATATCTTCATTGAGGCTTTTGTAGTCGTGATAGCTGATGCCGGTCACAAACAAATTCGGGTCAAAACCGGGGTAGCTCACCGCCGCCAATACGCCGCCGGTTTTTACATCAATCGCCACTACCGCGCCGCGCCGGCCACGCATAACGGCGACCGCTGTCTCTTGCAGGCGCGCATCCAAGTGCAGGCGCAAATCGCTGCCCTGTTTGGAATCGATACGGTCGAGAATACGCATCACCCGACCACGTGCATTCGTCTCCACGTTCTGGCTGCCAACCTGGCCGAGCAGCACATCTTCGTAACTGCGCTCTATTCCGATTTTGCCGATGGAGTGAGTACCTGAATAGCGCTGGGTTTGCTCGGGGGTAAACGCAGTCATTTCTTTTTCGTTGATGCGGCTGGTATAGCCAATCACATGGGCAAATAAATCGGCGTGCGGATAATTGCGCACCAACTCCGCATTCACTTCTACGCCGTCGAGTAGATGTTGGTTGACCGCGAGGCGTGCGATTTCATCTTCGGTAAGGCGATAGCGTAGCGGCACCGAATCGAGCGAGTGGCGCTGCTGTTTTTTGAGTTTGTAGAATTTGCCTAAATCAGACGGGGAAATTTCAACGATGGTTTTGAGCAGCTCGATAGTGTTGTTCAACTCCACCGGATTGGAGCCAACGACTGAGAGAGTAAAACTCGCTTTATTATCGGCAAGCAGCTCGCCGTTGCGATCAAAAATCAAGCCGCGGGTTGGTGGTACCGGCTGCACATGCACGCGGTTACGATCCGATTGGGTCGCATATTCTTCGTAATTAACAATCTGCAAATCGTAATAGCGATACACCAGCGTACTCACCAACAACAGCATAAATACCGCCATCACCACTACGCGGTTGCGAAATAATTTTGCCTCGCGCTGATGATCTTTAAACTGTTGGGCTTCTTGCATGCTCGGGCCAGAAATTCTTATCAATCAGGGTTGATGGTTTTTGTAAATTTTTATATGTCGTTGCGTAACTAGCTATTTGTCGTCAAGTAATAGTTACTTGTGGTACGGATGATTTTGCAAAATTGTACAGGCCCGATAAAGTTGCTCGATCACCATAATACGCACCAGCGGGTGCGGCAAGGTGAGCGGCGAGAGCGACCATTTCACCGTTGCCAACGCCAAACAAGCGGGCGCCAAACCATCGGGCCCACCGATTAACAAACAGTAATTTGATCCACTCATTTTCCAGCTGGCGAGATTTTCCGCGAGCTGTTCGGTGCTCCAGGGTTTACCTTTGACTTCAAGTGCGATCACTTGTTCGTCTTTGCCACCCTTTTCAATCACCGCGAGTATTGCCTCGCCTTCTTTTTCCATCGCCTTGGCAATATCGCTGTTTTTACTGCGCTGGGCGAGCGGCAATTCCACCATTTCCACGGTGACATCGCGCGGCATGCGCTTGGCATATTCCGCATAGCCAGCTTCAACCCAGTCGGGCATTTTGGTGCCCACAGCGATAATACGAATGCGCATGGCGATAACTTATACGCGGTTAGCCGGTTTCATCGACCAGAGTTTTTCCAACTCATAATAATCGCGTGTTTCCTGTTGCATCACATGTACAACAGTATCGCCGAAATCGACTAGCACCCAATCGCCAGTCTCCAAGCCTTCAATACCCAGCGCGCGGAAACCGGCTTTTTTAGTTTCTTCCACCAGATTTTCCGCCAGTGAGCGCGAATGGCGATTAGAAGTACCGCTGGCAATAATCAGGGTATCCATCACATCGGTGAGTTCGTGTACATCGAGCGTCACTATGTCTTTGCCTTTGAGGTTTTCAAGGGCATTAATGATCGCTTGGTTTAAATCAGACATTCAGTTACCTATTAATAAAAAAATTCAAAAAAATAAAATGTAAAAACGAAACAGAAAAAAACGTTTTATTGGTAAAGTTGATGGTTGCGAATGTAACTCCACACTCCATCGGGCACTAAAAACTGCGGCGAATTTCCGGCGCGAATTTGCGTGCGGATATCGGTGGCCGAGATTGCCAGCAACCGTTGCTCAAGCACTACAATCGCGCCCGCCGCCTGTTGCGCAATCGCATCACTATCGTTGCGATGCACATTCAACAAATCCGCTACTGCGCCCGACTCCGGCAAAAACCAACCTGGACGCGCAACCACAACGATATGTGCCAACTGCAACAATTGATCCCAATTGTGCCAGGTATCAAGCGTTACAAAACTGTCCATCCCCATACACAAACACAGGCTGACTTGCTCGCCTACTTCTGCGCGCAGCTCGCACAGAGTGTCGTAAGTATAGGAAGGTTTATCGCGCTGCAATTCGCGTTCATCAATTACCAATTCAGCGCAATCTTGCAACGCAATCTTGAGCATGGCGACACGTTCTTCTGCCGTCGCGCCCGGTGCAGGGCGATGCGGTGGCAAATAACATGGCAGCAAACGCATTTCATCCAAGTGCAATTGCTGTTTTATTTCCAGCGCCATACGCAAATGGGCAATATGGATTGGATCAAAAGTGCCGCCAAAAATACCTACGCGCATGAAGGGTTAAACACGAATATGGCCATCGCCAAAAACAACCCATTTTTGCGAGGTCAGGCCTTCAAGGCCAACCGGGCCGCGCGCGTGGATTTTATCGGTGGAGATGCCAATCTCGGCACCCAAACCGTATTCAAAACCATCGGCAAAACGGGTCGATGCATTGACCATCACTGAAGCGGAATCCACTTCGGTAATGAAACGGCGCGCGCGGGTGTAGTCTTCGCTCACGATCGCATCGGTATGCTGCGAACTGTATTGGTTGATGTGCGCAATGGCTTCATCCAATCCAGAAACAATTTTGATCGACAAAATCGGTGCGAGATATTCCGTCGCCCAATCTTCTTCAGTCGCCACATTCGCGCTAATCAGATCGCGGGTTTTTTCATCGCCGCGCAACTCAACGCCTTTTTCAGCATAAGCGGCAGCAAGACGCGGCAGGATTTGCGCGGCAACTTGCTCATGGACAAGCAATGTTTCCATTGCATTGCACACACCGTAACGATGGGTTTTGGCGTTCACAGAAATAGTGAAGGCTTTTTCCAAATCGGCTTTATCATCGATGTACACATGGCAAATGCCATCGAGATGTTTGATCACCGGGACTTTTGCATCAGCACTAATACGCTCGATCAAGCCTTTGCCGCCGCGCGGTACGATCACATCGACAAATTGCGGCATGGTAATTAACTCACCCACCGCCGCGCGGTCAGTAGTTTCCACTACTTGCACCACATCGGAAGGCAGACCAACGGCTTTTAAACCCGCTTGCAAACAATTGGCGATAGCGCGATTGGAGTGAATCGCTTCACTGCCGCCACGCAAAATTGCCGCGTTGCCGGATTTCAAACACAGGCTAGCTGCATCGATAGTTACGTTAGGGCGCGATTCGTAAATAATTCCCACCACGCCCAAAGGCACACGCATTTTGCCCACTTGGATTCCGCTCGGGCGATAACTCATACCGGTGATTTCACCGCAGGGATCAGCCAGCGCCGCCACTTGGCGCAGACCTTCAATCATGCCGTCGATGGTCGCGGGCTTGACCGCTAAACGGTCGAGCATGGCGGCATCCAAACCGTTGGCTTTACCAGCAGCGATATCTTTTTGATTTTCAGATACCAGCGTAATGCGCGATTTATCCAACTCATTGGCAATCGCCATCAGCGCTTTATTTTTCAATGCGGTTGGCGCGGCAGCAATCACACGCGATGCGATGCGCGCTTTGCGACCAAGCTCAGCCATATATTCTTTGACGTTCAATTCAGACATGAAACAACCTGTTGCGGGCAATTCAGAAAAAATGGCCGCGATTATAACCCGAGTTGCGCACACTTTTGGCGCTGGCACTGGCTTTATTTGGGTGAATCGACGGCTTTCTTTCCGCTAATCGCGCGCGCCGCAGTGGTTTATCCGCTTTAGCGGGCGATATCGACTTTGCGACAGAACGCACAGCAATGCCTGTCGCGATTTCAGTTTTCGTTCAGATTAAAAGGCTTAGTCTGGTTTCACTCCCGCACTAACGGGAGCCCCAATCAACTACGCGAGAGAAACATCATGAAAAGCCTGTTATTAATCAGCACTCTGGCCAGCAGCCTGTTGCTGGCTAACAACGCTCTGGCTGATCGCAAACATCAGCGCCACCACAATCATCACGATCATCACCGCTATGAAACGGTGGAGTACACCGAATATGCGCGTGTGGTATCGAGCAGGCCGATTTACCGTACCGTTGCGGTAGAAGTACCGATGGACTCCTGCCACGTAGAAACAGTTGCTTACAGCGAACGTCAACGCGGCGGCGACTCCTTTAAAGGCACAGTGGTTGGTGGCTTGATCGGAGCGGCGATTGGCAATGAAGTTGGCCGCAGTGGCCACGCAACTGCGGCCGGTGGCTTGATTGGTGCAGCGATAGGTAATGATGTCGCAGGCGGTAGCCGCCGCGTGACGCGCTATGAAGATCGCGAAGTCTGCAACACGCGCTATCGCACCGAATACGAGCGCCAATTGGTCGGTTACGATGTGACCTACCATTACGACGACCGCGTGTACCACACTGAAACCCGTCATCACCCCGGCGCGCGCATTGTGCATGTGAGAGGCCGTCACTAATCACCGGACGAATGCGCAAAGGTCAAATTGACCTTTGCGCAAACACGGGCGATAGTGAAGGCGTTGTTTTTATGTAAATGTACCTGAACGCCTTCATGTTGGAATTGGTCATGCTGTACTCAAAAACCTCCTTTCTGCGCTCCAGCGCCACTCGCGTACCAGAATTCCTGCTGGCAGCCCTTCTTCTGTCAGCCCTGTTGTTGACTTCGCAGCATGGTATTGCCCAATCCAATTTCAACAATGGTGATTTGATCGCCGGTGATATTGGTACCCAATCCAGTGCTGCCGACAACAATCTGATTGACCCTAACACCGTTGCAAAACCGCCACCTCCACGCGTTTCACCTGCGGAAGCTGCCGAATTGGTGCGCAGTAAAGTGGGCGGACAAGTCATGAGCGTCAATACCCAGCACTATGACACCGGCGTGATTTACGGCGTTAAAGTGCTCAACGCCGGGCGCATGCGGGTGATTAATGTCGATGGCCAAACTGGCCGATTGCTCAACCAATAAAAACTCACTGCACGCACACTACTGCACACAAACCACAGCTCAACCCAGGAATGATCCATGCGTATTTTGATCGTTGAAGATGAAAAACCCCTGCGCGAACAAATCCTCAGCCTCATGGCGACCGAAAAATACGCCTGCGATGCCGCCGCCGATGGCCGCGAAGGGCTGTTTCTCGGCAGCGAATATGACTACGATTTGGCGATTATCGACCTCGGCTTGCCGCTGATGGATGGCACACAGTTGATCCGCGAGCTGCGCACCAAAGAACGCAACTTTCCCATTTTAATTTTGACCGCGCGCGGAAATTGGCAAGATAAAGTCAGCGGCCTTGAAGCGGGTGCCGACGACTACCTCACCAAACCCTTCCACCCGGAAGAATTGCGCGCGCGTATCCACGCTCTGTTGCGGCGCGCCAGCGGCCATGCATCGTCAGTATTGCGCTACGGCCCTATCACGATTGATACCAGCGCCAAACGTGTACATCGCGATGAAGCCGAGGTCGAACTCACCAGCTTTGAGTACAACACTCTCACCTATCTCGCTTTGCATGCGGGCAAAAACATCTCCAAAAGTGAATTGACCGAACACCTTTACGCGCAGGATTACGATCGAGATAGCAACGTAATCGAAGTATTTGTCGGCCGTTTGCGCAAAAAACTCGACCCCGATGGCAGCCTGAATTTAATCAGCACCCAACGCGGCCTTGGCTACCGGTTCAACCTTGATAAGCAGTAAATTTTTTAGCCTCCGCTTTGCACCGGTAGGAACTCGCTTCTCTTCTATCGCCGCGCGCCTGCTGTTTGCGTCGGCGCTGCTACTGCCGCTCTTTCTCGGCTTGACCGGCTTTTTTCTTGATCGCGCATTCGAAAATAGCCTCACCGTTGCCGAACATGCGCGGGTACGCAGCCATATCAACCTGCTATTTAGTGTGGCAGATTTGCCCGATAACCAAGCCGCCAAAAGTACGTTGCGCATGCCGATTACCCTAATTGAAGCAGATTTTGAGCAGCCCAACTCTGGCCTCTATGCCTACGTGTTTAACGATGAAAAAAAACTCGTATGGCACTCCAATTCAGCCGCGCTGGTCACACCACCCGCCTACGCCAGTATTGCGCTGGATAGCAAACCGGGTGAGATGTTGATTGAACAGCGGGTGATCGACAAAAAACGCTATTTTGTCGCCAATTACGATGTGCTCTGGGAAGACGCCAAAAGCAAATCCCATCCCTTTCGTTTTGTGGTTATGCATTCCGCCGCCGCCTACAAAGCCGAACTCAAAGCCTATCGCAATGAACTCTGGCGCTGGCTGACAGCAGCGGGAATTTTCCTGTTGATCGCACAAACGGTGATCCTGCGTTGGGGCTTGCACCCATTAGGTAAATTGGCGCATGCACTCAAGGCGATGCAAGTGGGCGACACCAGTAATATCGCCGGTGAACACCCCACCGAATTGCAGCAAATTGTCGATAACCTCAACCAGGTATTAGAACGGGAACAAGCGCTGCGCCAACGCTATCGCAATAGCCTCGCCGACCTGGCCCACAGCCTGAAAACACCGCTCGCAGTGTTGCAAAGCAAGTTGGTAGAAGGCGTGGAATCTGACGGCGAGTTACAGCAAATCGCCAGCGAACAAGTGGCGCGGATGAATCAAGTGGTGACCTATCAATTACAGCGCGCGGTTTCCAGCCAGCAAAAAGGCACCTTCCGCCGCACCCGCCTGGAACCTATCGCCCAACGTTTATTTGCCGCGCTACAAAAAGTCTATGCACATAAACAAATGGAGCAGGAGCTCGATCTCGCACCCAATACCATGGTTGCGGGCGATGAACAGGATGTAATGGAGTTGCTGGGCAACATGCTCGAAAACGCGTTTAAATACGGCGCCAAACAAGTGCGCGTGCGCTCAATCATTGATGAAAATCAGTTGCGCATTGATATCGAAGACGATGGCCCCGGCGTTCCTGCCGACCAAACCGAGCGCATTCTGGAGCGCGGCCAACGGCTGGACACGACCATTCCCGGTCAAGGTATCGGCCTCGCAGTCGCCGCTGAAATTGTGCGCAGCTACGATGGCAGCATCAGCATCCACCGCTCGGATCTGGGCGGCGCGCGCTTTAGTGTCTTTCTGCCCCTACTCCCCGCAACGAATTGATCTCCCCCTGCACAGCAGACTTCCTCCTCTCCCGTGTAAGCCAAAGCTCACAAGCTGCCGTCCTGGCCGCACAGCAACTTCCGCAACGCCGCACACAACACAAGGTGTTTAACGACTACTGCTACCTCGTTTCAAAGTTAATACTGGCACCATCTGCTCAGTGCGCGTATGCGCAACATAAGAGCAACGGGAATCACTTGGCCACGGAAGGCACAACAACCCTGTGTAAAAACCCGGAGAGAGATGATGTCAGCAAGAACCTGTATTGCCGTAGATTCAACCTGCGATTTACCCGCAAAATTTATCCAACAACACAATATCGAAGTGCTGCCCATTTACATCAATCACTCCAAAGGGCAGGAGATGGATTATCGCGATCCACAAACTATGCTGAATTTTTACAAAAACCATTCGCGCGATGTCTACGGCTTGGCGCAGTCAGATCCGCTTTCCGTCAACGACATGACCACAATTCTCAAAGAGCGTCTGCTGCCCAAGTATGACTTGGTGCAAGTAGTGACCATCAATAGCAAAAAAAGTGACGTGTTCAAGCGCGTATCCGAAGCGGCCTTGGTGAATGAGCCCAAATTCCGCGAGCTGGAGAAAAACGAAGGCCGCGTGCCCTTTCGCATTCGGTTGTACGATTCCATGTCGATGTTTACCGGCCACGCGTTATTGGTATACGAGTTGGTAAAACGCATCCATGCGGATAAGTTGCCGCTGAATAAAGCGATCCGCGAAATCGACAATATGCGCGATCAGGTATACGGCTATTTGATCCCGAATGATTTGTCGTACATGCGCGAACGCCGTCATCTGCGCAAAGGCGATAACAATATTTCCTGGATCAACTTCAAATTGGCGAGTGCATTAAACCTGCGTCCTATTGTGCAATTGCATCGCGGCGCGACTGAAAAAATCGATACCGGTAAAGGCTTTTTAGGTTCACTGGAAAAACTGTTTACTCACGTGAAAAAGCAAATCCAACAAGGTTTGACCAGCGAAGTTATCGCCATGAGTTACGGTGGGCTGTTAGAAGATATTAAAGACGAGCCAGTGCTGGTGGAATTCCGCGAGTTCTGCAAGCAATACAACGTCAAAACCATGCTGTCGATGATGAGCATGACCGGTGCGATTAATGTCGGACCAAAATCATTTGCACTGTCATTTGCGACAGAAAAAGAGTTAATTTAAGCCCAATAAAAAAGCCCGCATCATTCGATACGGGCTTCTTTTCCTGGAACGCGATTAGAAATCTATTCGCCGTAACCATTAGGATTTTGCGACTGCCAGCGCCAGGCATCTTGCATCATGCGCGCCAGGTCGTATTTTGCCGTCCAACCCAACTCCGCTTTAGCCTTTACAGGGTCAGCATAGCAACTGGCGATATCACCGGCGCGGCGAGGCACAATTTTGTAGGGCACAGGGCGACCACTTGCCAGCTCAAACGCCTTGATCATCTGCAATACCGAATAGCCAGCGCCAGTGCCCAAGTTGTAGGCACGACAACCGATGCCGGATTCATCCAACCCCTTTAAAGCCGCAACGTGACCGTGCGCCAGATCCACCACATGGATGTAATCACGCACACCGGTGCCATCCACAGTCGCGTAATCATCGCCAAATACACTCAATTCTTTGAGCTTACCAATCGCTACCTGCGCCACGTAGGGCAACAAATTATTGGGGATTCCCGCAGGATCTTCGCCAATCAGGCCGCTTTCGTGCGCGCCGACCGGGTTGAAGTAGCGCAGCAGGGAGAAATTCCACTGGCTGTTGGGCGCCTTGGCGATGTCGGTCAGAATCTCCTCTACAATCAATTTGCTGCGGCCATAAGGATTGGTCGCAGAAGTCGCAAAGCTTTCATCAATAGGCACCGAAACCGGATCGCCATATACCGTTGCCGAGGAGCTAAAAATCAACTTCCACACCTTGAACTCTTCCATCACTTCAGTGAGTGACAGAGTACCGGCGACGTTGTAGCGATAGTATTTCATCGGAATCTGGTTGGATTCACCTACCGCCTTCAAACCAGCAAAGTGCATCACCGCATCAAACTGATGCGCAGCAAACACCTTGCGCAGAGCGTCTTTATCGTTGATATCCACTTGATAAAACACCGGCTCAACACCAGCGATTTTTGCTACCCGCTTTAGCGATTCAGCTCTGCTGTTACACAGATTATCAACTACTACGGGCAAGTAACCGCTAGCTATGAGTTCAACACAGACGTGGTTGCCAATAAAACCAGCGCCACCGGTGACAAGAATAGGAGAACGAGACATGCGAGATTCCTTATAAAGAGGTTAGCCTTTTGCGCGCATTGAACCAGAGTTCAGGTGGCAGTATAAGGGCTGTAAAAGAATCTTTTATTAAATCATATAATTATTATTTAAATAAGATATAGCTACATTTAATCACATTTATTCTTACGGCCCAAAAAACAAAAAAGCCGTTAAACGCAGCGTCATTAATAACGCGCTATTTAACGGCTAAAGCTTTGCTAGAAAACCGGTTAATCCGACGGGCTAAAACTACCGGGATTAACGGATGTAACGGTTAATCACGTTTTCGTAGAGTTCCTGACGGCCGCTTTGCAAGGTGATTTCGCCACCTTTGTTACCCAAATCAGCCAACTGTTGCAGAGTCAATTTGCCTTGCTCGTAAGCAGCGCCATTGCCTGCATCGAACGAGGAATAACGCTCGGTACGCATGCCTTCCAGCGGTGATTGTTGCAACAGGCTGTCGGCAATAATCAATGCGCGTGCAAAGGTGTCCATGCCGCCGATGTGGCCGTAGAACAGATCGATAAAGTCAGGTGAGTTACGACGCGCTTTCGCATCGAAGTTCACACCGCCACCTTGTAAACCACCGCTGCGCAACAGCACCAACATCATCTCAACAGTTTCATTGATGTTATTCGGGAACTGGTCGGTGTCCCATGCGTTTTGGTAATCGCCACGGTTAGCATCCAATGAACCCAACATGCCAGCATTTGCTGCCGCTTGCATATCGTGGCACATGGTGTGACCAGCGAGTGTTGCGTGGTTGGTTTCCAGATTCAATTTGAAATCTTTATCCAAACCGTGATGACGCAAGAAACCAATTACAGTTTCAGCATCAAAATCGTATTGGTGCTTGGACGGCTCCATTGGTTTTGGCTCAATGAAGAACGAACCTTTAAAGCCTTGGCTGCGTGCATAATCGCGGGCAATCGTCAGGAAACGCGCCATATGTTCTTGTTCACGCTTCATGTCGGTATTGAGCAAGCTCATGTAACCTTCACGGCCGCCCCAGAACACGTAGTTTTCACCACCGAGTGCAATGGTTGCATCCAGCGCGTCTTTCAATTGTGCGCCAGCGTAAGCCACTACGTTGAAATCCGGGTTAGTCGAAGCACCATTCATGTAACGTGGGTTAGAGAACAGGTTCGCTGTGCCCCACAACAATTTCACGCCGGATGCTTGTTGTTTTTGTTTCGCGTATTCAACGATGGTTTGCAAACGCTTGGAGGTTTCCGCGCGAGTGCTACCTTCGTCGATCAAATCGATGTCGTGGAAGCAGTAGTAAGGCGTGCCGAGTTTGGTAATAAACTCAAACGCCGCATCCATTTTTTCGTGCGCGCGCGCAACGGCATCGCTAGTGGAAGACCATGGAAATATTTTGGTACCTGGGCCGAAAGGATCGTGACCAGCGCCACAAAAGCTGTGCCAGTAACAGGTGGCAAACTTGAAATGTTCTTTCAAGGTTTTGCCTGCAACTACGCGATTTTCATCGTAGTATTTAAACGCTAAGGGATTGTCAGAATCAGGACCTTCAAAACCGATTTTGCCAACACCAGGGAAAAATTCTTTACTGCCGATAACAACGCTCATAGTTTTCACCTTAAGTTTTTCACTAACACAAATTAATTAACGCTTATCGCCCGCCGCTTTTTTACTGCAGAAATTACTGCGGTAAAAGCGCAACCCAGGTTTGATAAGCATCCTGATACTCTGCAAATACTGACGACTGAGGTTCAACTACACTCAACCGCGTCAAACCCGTAAACGCCTCGGTGGCGGATGCGTAATAACCACTGCCCAAGGCCGCCGCGCGCGCTGCACCTTCGGCGCCGTCGGTTTCAAACATTTCTACTGCTGCTTGCGTGGTATTGGCAAAGGTTTGCGCAAATACATCGCTTAAAAACATATTGCCTTTACCTGCACGAACCACTTCACAACTGCCGCCCAATGATTTCAACACATCAAAACCCTGATTGAGCGAAAACACTATGCCTTCTTGCGCAGCACGCACCATGTGACCTAAACCATGGCGATTAAAATCGAGGTTGCGCAACTGCGCGCCCAAATTTTTATTTTGAAAAATTCGTTCAGCGCCGTTACCAAACGGATGAAACAATAAACCTTCACTGCCCACCGGCACGGCTTGCGCGAGCGCATTCAATTGCGGATAAGACGGTGTAGCACCCGCCTCACCCAGCGTTTGACGCAACCATGAATACAAACGGCCGCAACCATTCACGCACACCAACACGCCATTACGTTTTTTCTCTTCGGTACTGGTGACATGCAAAAAAGTATTTACCCGCGATTCCACATCCGCCGCTGGCTGATCAGTCACACCGTATATCACGCCCGAGGTGCCCGCAGTTGCAGCCACTTCGCCCGGCTCCAATACATTCAAACTAAAAGCATTGTTAGGTTGATCGCCCGCGCGGTAACAAATTTTTACACCGTCGCGCAAACCTAATTCAGCGGCGATGCTAGCACTGACATGTGATTGCACCCCAAAACTCGGCACAATATCTGGAATCAATGCGCTATCGATTCCCCAATGCGCCAACAGTTCAGTCGCAACACGATTTTCTTTGAAATCCCACAGCGTCCCTTCCGATAAACCGGAAGCTGTAGTGTTGATTACACCAGATAATTTCATCGCAATAAAATCACCGGGCAGCATAATTTTGTGAATGCGCGAAAAAATATCCGGTTGGTTTTGTTGTACCCAACGCAATTTCGCAGCAGTGAAATTACCGGGCGAATTCAGCAAATGACCAAAACAATAGTCGTCGCCCAATTCTGCCAAGGCGGCATTACCCAACGGCACCGCACGGCTGTCGCACCAAATAATCGAAGGACGCAACACTTTCTGATCTTTATCGACCACCACTAAACCGTGCATTTGGTAGGAGATGCCAATCGCATCAATTTGCTGCGCATCAAAACTACCACGCGCCACCAAACGCGCAAAACCTTGGCGCACGCAATCCCACCAGGTATCCGGATGCTGTTCGGCAAAACCGACAGCAGGGCTATCGATAGCTAACTCAGAATCAGGGTAAGACAATGCACCCAGACTTTTTCCTGTATGACCATCCAACACCGATAATTTGACTGAAGAACTGCCGACATCAATACCAAGAAACAACATAGAAGCTCGCTAATCCAAAGAATGAATGCACCCGGTTACATGCCGGGGGAAAAGACTTATAGAGTTTAGTGCACCGTTATGATTAAAAATTGTGCACTGCTGCAAAAGATGTAAATAGCATAGCTTATTGTCCAACTGACAACAAGATAAAGGAATGTAAATTTTTATGAGTAAAGCCCTATTTGCACCAAAAATAATCGGGCAGTGGCGATCAAAGCATTTTTCAACGACTATAGTGCATTGAGGTGCGTACTCAAATGACAATGAATCGCAAAAAGTGCGCACTCGACCATTATCGACTCGGCTTATACAATACCGGTTACATGAGCCTCTCGAAAGGCTTGATCAACCCACAGAAACATTCACTCCAGCGCAAGCTCTGAGGACATTGCACGTGCCCAACGACCATATACCCGGCAGTCAACAATCATTTAATTCCTCTAGCGGCGAGGATGGTGTCATTAAGTCACTGTCGATCGACAACTTGGTGTTCGGGCTGGATAACGATGACCTGAAAATCCTGCTGGTGAAACAAACCGATCCACTGCACCAAGGCAAATGGGCGCTGCCGGGCGGTTGGATTCGCTTTGATGAAAACCTGCGCGATGCCGCCTATCGCTTGCTGGAAGAATTAACCGGCGTGCGCGATTTGTATTTGGAACAGCTCAAAACCTTTGGCCGTGTTGATCGCTTCCCCAGTGAACGCGTGGTGACCATCGCCTACTACGCGTTGGTAAGTGCCGATAACATTTCGCTGGTCACCGGCCAAAGCGCGGCCGATGTGAGTTGGCAAAGCGTGAATAAAATGCCCGAGTTGGTGTACGACCATGCCGAAATTATCGAACACGGGTTGAAAGTATTACGCCATCAAGTTTGCCACCAACCGATTGGCTTTAATTTGCTGCCCGAGAAATTCACCCTGCTGCAATTGCAGGCGCTGTACGAAGCCATCCTCAATACCACTCTGGATAAACCCAACTTCCGCCGCAAGATTATGAAAATGAATCTGCTCACGCCTTGCAATGAAAAGCAGCAAGGTGTTCCACATCGCGCCGCCAGTCTTTATCGTTTTGATGCAGAAGCTTACAAACACCTGAGTGAATCCGGTTTTGCGTTTGAGATCTAGTCAGTAACACCCACTCCATATAGTCACCTAGACCACAATAAGTTAAGATCCACTACTTTTTCATCAGCGTAAAAAGATCAACAACAAATATAATTTCAATAAACAGGTATTAAAAACATGAGCCATGCACCAATAGATACCGGATCGGTAGGCGTCTCTACCGTTGCCGGAGAGCGCAATATGACGTCCATCGTCATCATCAGTATCATCGCAACCTTAGGTGGTTTTTTATTCGGCTTCGACAGCGGCGTAATTAACGGCACAGTTGACGGCCTCAAACTCGCGTTTAATTCAGAATCGGCTGGTACCGGATTTAATGTGGCTTCCATTTTATTGGGTTGCGCTGCCGGTGCATTTTTCGCAGGAACACTGGCAGATACCTACGGTCGCCGCGGCATACTTATCGTGGCAGCGATACTTTTTATCCTGTCGGCATGGGGTGCTGGTATTGCAAACTCATCTACTGAGTTTGTTATTTATCGCCTCATTGGCGGATTGGCGATTGGTGCCGCAAGTATTATTTGTCCCGCCTATATCAGTGAGCTAGTACCGGCGGAATACCGTGGCAAACTTAGCTCTATTCAACAAATCGCGATTATTTCCGGCTTGACCGCAGCAGCGCTGAGCAACTACTTTCTCGCGACTGCAGCTGGCTCTTCTATTAATGAATTTTGGCTTGGCTACACCTCTTGGCGCTGGATGTTCTGGGTCGGTATTTTGCCTGCCGCTGTATTCTTATTGGCACTGTTGTTTATCCCGGAAAGCCCACGCTTTTTAGTTGCACGCGGTAAGAAAGAGCAAGCACTTGGCGTGTTGACCAAACTCTACGGCGCGACCTCTGCCAGAAAAACTGTAGATGAGATTTATGCCTCACTATCACACGATCACCAACCACGCTTCTCTGATTTAATCGATAAAACCAAAGATCGTATTCGCCCGATTGTATGGGTCGGTATCGGTTTGGCCGTATTGCAGCAGTTTGTCGGTATCAACGTGGTGTTCTACTACGGTGCCGTACTTTGGCAAGCAGCGGGCTTCTCTGAAAGTGACTCGTTATTTATCAGTGTCGTATCGGGTGTGGTGTCTATCGGTGCCTGTTTCATCACCTTCTTTCTCGTCGATAAAATAGGCCGCAAACCACTATTGCTAATTGGTTCAGTGGGTATGACCGTTAGCCTGATATTAGTCGCCTACGCATTTGCTGGCGCGCCGCTAGATGAAAAAGGTGACCTGATATTGAGTGGCCCGATGGGTCTGCTGGCCTTGATTTCTGCCAACGTCTACGTGGTGTTTTTCAACATGTCATGGGGTCCGGTAGTGTGGATTATGTTGGGTGAAATGTTCCCTAACCAAATTCGCGGCACAGGTCTCGCCATTGCCGGTTTGGCTCAATGGCTTGCCAACTTCCTGATTACCTTGACCTTCCCTATTCTGCTCGCCTCAGCATTGGGCTTAGCCGGTGCTTATAGCATCTACGCCTTCTGCTCACTCTTCTCAGTGCTGTTTGTGATTTGGTGGGTAAAGGAAACCAAAGGCGTATCTTTGGAAAACATGGAAGGTTAATTCTGTCGCAGCGATATTTCGCGCTGCAGCAAAAAGAGAAAGGCGAATCCGCAAAGGTTCGCCTTTTTTATTGCACGCCCGAACTAGCCACTTTTGCTAAAAGGCATCACTGGTATACAAGCAAAGGCGCCTTATGGTGTAATTGACAACATCCACATCTCTTTTTGAGTAGCTGCGCGAGTAGTTACTCATTTTTATTTTAATAACAGGTCAGGTTTATGAGTAGCGTCAACCCCTTATTGGTCTTATTAACCAGCGGCTTGCTGATAACAGCGAATTACTCTTTTGCCCGTAGCGTCGATTTTTATCAATTTACTTATGAAGGTAAAGATGCAGTATTCGCCCACAAACCTGCACAAGGTCAATTCCAAAATCCCATCCTCGCCGGCTTTTATCCCGACCCAAGCATCACTCGTGCAGGCGAAGATTATTATTTGGTGACATCTTCTTTTTCTTACTCGCCCGGTGTGCCAATTTTTCACAGCAAGGATTTAGTGAACTGGAAATCACTTGGGCATGTATTGGTTACACCAAAGCAATTGCCACTTTATAAACAGCAAACGTCCCGGGGAATTTATGCACCGACTATTCGATACAACGATGGTACTTTTTACCTGATCACAACCCTCGTCGATGTGCGGGGCAACTTTATTGTCACTGCCAAAGATCCTGCTGGTCCTTGGTCTGATCCGATTTTATTACCTGAAGTCGGGGGTATAGATCCGGATATCTTTTTCGATGACGATGGTCGCGTTTACATCGCTCACAACGATGCGCCTATTGGCGAACCACGCTATGAAGGTCACCGCGCAATTTGGCTGTGGGAATTTGATCTTAAAACAAAAAAAGTGATCAAAGAATCGCGCCGGATGATTGTGAATGGCGGCACTGATTTGGCCAAAAAACCCGTGTGGATCGAAGCACCGCACATCTACAAAATACATGGTTGGTATTATTTGTTGTGCGCTGAAGGCGGTACTGGTTATGACCACTCTGAAGTCGTATTTCGCACCAAGGATTTAAACAAACCGTTTGAACCCTATGCGGGCAATCCGATTTTGACGCAACGCGATTTGGACATTACCCGCCCCAACCCTATCACCACGGCTGGCCATGCGGATTTAATCCAAACCAAAGAAGGCGATTGGTGGGCGGTATTTTTAGCGACGCGCGCTTACGATAAAACTGCCTACAACACTGGCCGCGAAACATTTTTATTGCCGGTGAGTTGGAAAAATGAATGGCCAGTTATTTTGCAACAAGGGAAAGAAATACCCTACCAACTTAATGCACCAAAAATTTCAGCTACCACCAAAAATCCGGAAACCATGACCGGCAATTTTTTATGGCAGGATAGTTTTTCTGGTGCTGCGCTGCAGCACCCGTGGGTCAGCTTACGCACCGCAGATTCACCTTTTTACACACTGCAAAAAAATAGCATTCGATTGCAGGCGTTAACCATAGGCTTGGATAAACTTGAGCAACCGGCATTTCTTGGCCGTCGCCAGCAGCACACACGTTTTAGTGCCAGTACTGAATTCGCTATACCCGCAGAAAAAACCTCTGCAGGAATAGTCGCCTTACAAAGTGAAACAGCACATTATTATTTCGGTGCAAAAACGATTAATGGTAAAACACAGCTTTTTATTGAACAGGCCAATAAAAGTACACCCAAGGTTATCCAAACTTTTTCACCTACTGATTTAAACAAACGGTTGCAGCTAAGTATTGAAGGCGATGCAGGCAAAATCAGTTTTTACTATCAGGCTAAAGATGGCAACCGAACACCTGTGCTGGAAAATGCTGATGCAAAAATCCTGAGCACAGAAGTCGCCGGTGGATTTGTTGGAACATTGTTAGGCATTCATGCAAGAGCGGAATAATAAATTACCACAGGGAATTGCGATGCGATTAAGTTTTCGATGTACAAAATCTCTAGCTAATGGCCGATTGTGGCTGGCTCTGGTGCTAACCTTTTCATTTATCAACACGACAGCTTTGGCGCTAGGTGAAAAACCCTGGTTAGCGCAATCGGGCAACAATCATCTGATATTGGTAGATAAAAATAACAGCGCCGAATTAATTGTCGATGCGGATGAATTCCCCGGTGTAGTGCGCGCCGCTAAAAATCTGCAACATGATATCGAAAAAGTCTCCACCAAAAAGCCCACACTCACCAACCGCGTTAGTGGTGAGAGCAAGCACATTGTCGTTATTGGAACCTTGGGCAAAAGCAAATTAATCGACCAACTGGTTGCCAGCCATAAATTGGATGTGCGTAAAATTCACAACCAATGGGATGCCTTTCAAGTACAAGTTATCGACAATCCTTTTCCTCAAGTACAACGTGCACTGGTTATCGTCGGCGCCAATAAGCGCGGCACCACTTACGGCATTTATAGTTTAAGCGAACAAATCGGTGTATCGCCTTGGTACTGGTGGGCAGATGTACCAGTAAAGAAAAAAGCCACCATTTATATCGACAAGAAAACGCTGGCAGTTGAAATTCCCAAAGTAAAATATCGCGGCATATTTTTAAACGATGAAGCCCCTGCACTCACCAATTGGGTCGCCGAAAAATACGGCAACTACAACGCGCAGTTTTATGAAAAGGTATTCGAATTATTACTGCGCCTTAAAGCCAACTTTCTATGGCCAGCGATGTGGAACAATGCCTTTGCCGACGATGATCCGCAGAATATGATTCTGGCGGATGAATACGGCATTGTGATGAGCACATCGCACCACGAGCCGATGATGCGCGCGGACAAAGAATGGAATCGCTACGGTAAAGGTCCTTGGGAATATTCAAAAAATCCCGACAACTTATATAAGTTCTGGGTCGATGGTGCCAAGCGTAATAAACCCTACGAAAGCATTTACACCCTCGGTATGCGCGGCCAACAAGATGAGCCGATGAGTGAAGGCGAAAATATCGGTTTACTCGAAAAAATTGTGCGCGATCAACGCAACATTCTCAGCGAGGTTTTTGGTAAAGATCAACTTACCGCAGTGCCGCAAGTATGGGCACTCTATAAAGAAGTGCAGGGATTTTATGAACGCGGCATGCGTGTGCCTGACGATGTAATCCTGCTGTGGTGCGATGACAACTGGGGCAATATCCGCAGGTTGCCAACGCCAGAGGAGCGCAAACGCGCGGGTGGTGCGGGTGTTTATTATCATTTTGATTATGTCGGCGGGCCGCGCTCTTATCGTTGGATAAATACGCTCTCCATCGCCAAAATTTGGGAGCAAATGCACCTCGCGTACACTTACGAAGCTAACCAGATTTGGATTGTGAATGTGGGTGATTTAAAACCGATGGAATATCCGATTGAGTTTTTTCTCAATATGGCATGGAACCCCGAGGCCTGGCCAAAAGAACGCATTCCGGAATTTGCAACACTCTGGGCTGAACGCGAATTTGGTAAAAAATACGCGCAGGAAATTGCGGCGATTATGACGGGCTACACACGCCACAATTTACGTCGAAAACCCGAGCTGCAAGACGCTACTACTTATAGCCAACTCCATTACAACGAAGCTGACCGCGTGACGGCGGAAATAAAATCCTACGCCGCACGCGCTGAAACTCTCTACGCAAAAATCCCGCGTGAACAACGCGATGCATTTTATCAATTAGTGCTCTTCCCAGCGAAAGCGAGTGCGATTGTTACTGAACTGTACGATGCACAAGCCAAGAATCATCTTTACGCACAACAAGCGCGCGCCAACACCAATGAATACGCTGATAAGGTGCGCAGATTATTCGCAGCCGATGCAGCACTTGAGCAGGAATATCACCAGTTAAATAATGGCAAGTGGAACCACTTTATGTCGCAGCCGCACATTGGCTACAGGAACTGGAATAATCCACCGGAAGACACACTACCCGTCATTCATCTTTATGAACCGCATAGAGCAGCGGAAATGGGCATCGCTGTGGAAGGCATGGCCAACGCATGGCCAAGCGCCGGACGCTATCAACTTGGGCGTTTTGACCCACTTGGCCAGCAGCAGCGGACTATCGAGATATTCAATAAGGGTAAAGAATCGTTTAGCGCTACTGCCCAAGCGAGCGCATCTTGGATTACAATTAGTCATACTAGTGTACAAGTTAATGCCGTTACGCGGATTCAGGTATCTATCGATTGGAGCAAAGCCCCCAAAGGCGAAGCCACTGGTTCAGTTAAAATAACCGGACCCGGTTGGGATGGCGCAACTATTGCGTTGAAAATACTCAATACGGGTGTACCCAAGCGCGCGCTCAAAGGATTTGTGGAAGCGGATGGTTATATCGCAATTGAGGCTGAGCATTATCAACGCCAAGGCACTGCGAATGATGGCATAGGCGCGAAGCTGCGCTGGGAAAAAATCCCCGAACACGGGCGTAACTTGTCATCCATGTCGGTCTACCCCATCACCGACAAAACGTTCACGGATGTAACGGCCGCGCCCTATCTTGAATACGATTTTTATAGCCAGAGCAGCGGCGAGTTCAAGGTGGAAGGGTTATTTGCTCCGAGCTGGCCATTGATGCCCGGGCGAGGTTTACGCTACGCCGTCGCGATTGACGACCAAGCTGCACAAATTGTGGATTTAACTGCAGACATGAGCAGCGACGCTTGGGAAGAAAGTGTGCGCAGCGATCTGCGCCGAAGTGTAACGACACATAGGATCGATAAATCCGGCGCTCATAAATTGCGACTTTACAGCCTTGATCCGGGCGTGACTTTGCAAAAAATTATAATTGATACCGGCGGACTTTTGCCCAGCAATCTGGGGCCAAAGGAGAGCCAAAAATATTAAAAGACTATTAACAACCCAGCTGTAGAGAAACCATTGAATGAAAATTGTGGATGCAAAAGTGATTGTCACCTGCCCTGGCAGAAATTTTGTCACGCTCAAGATTACAACCGATCAAGGAATTTACGGCATCGGCGATGCAACACTCAATGGCCGCGAAAAAAGTGTGGTCTCTTACCTGGAGGATTATTTAATCCCCGCGTTAATTGGCCGCGATCCGCAACAAATTGAAGATATCTGGCAATTTTTTTATCGCGGCGCTTATTGGCGTCGCGGGCCAGTAGGTATGACGGCGCTCGCCGCAATTGATGTCGCGCTCTGGGACATTAAGGCCAAACTGGCCAATATGCCCCTCTACCAATTGCTCGGTGGCAAAAGCCGCGAGCGCATCCTGACTTACACTCACGCTAACGGCAAAGATTTGGACTCCACACTCGATGCGGTGCGCAAAGCCAAAGAAAAGGGCTATCAAGCGATTCGCGTGCAATGCGGCATTCCCGGCATCGAAAAAACCTACGGCGTTGCTAAAAACGAAAAAAGTTACGAACCTGCTGATTCCGATTTGCCATCAACCGAAGTCTGGTCCACTGAAAAATATTTGAATTTTATTCCGGAAGTCTTCGCCGCAGTGCGCAAAGAATTTGGTAGCGACATTCATTTACTGCACGATGTACATCATCGTTTAACGCCGATTGAAGCTGCGCGCTTGGGTAAAGATTTAGAACCCTATCGCCTGTTCTGGATGGAAGATGCAGTGCCGGCGGAAAATCAGGAATCGTTTAAATTAATTCGCCAGCACACCACCACACCACTCGCCGTGGGCGAAGTATTTAACTCCATTCACGACTGCCGCGAACTCATTCAGAATCATTTGATTGATTACATCCGCACTACTATTGTTCACGCCGGTGGCATCAGCCATGTGCGCCGTATCGCCGATTTTGCGAGTTTGTTTCATGTGCGCACCGGCTTCCACGGCGCAACGGATTTATCACCCGTGTGTATGGGCGCGGCGCTGCATTTTGATTATTGGGTACCTAACTTTGGTATTCAGGAGCATATGGCGCACAGTGCACAGATGGATGAAGTTTTTCCGCATGCGTATCAATTTGAGCGTGGCTTTTTTACACCGGGCGAGGCAGCAGGCCACGGTGTGGATATCGATGAAACGCTCGCGGCGAAATACCCCTACCAGCGCGCATGCCTGCCTGTGAACCGTTTGGAAGACGGCACCCTCTGGCATTGGTAATATAGAGGCGAGACAATCCATAACAAACAAGCATAAGAGACGATAATGATGATAACTCAATACAAACTCCTGCTCGCCAGCGTGATTGCAGGCAGCATGTTGCTATCCGGCTGTCAGGACAAATCTGAGCCAGAAACGAGCAACGTAGCAGCCTCAGCAGTTACCACATCAACCGCCGTGACCACTCCGGTTGCGACACCCGCTGACCCTGCACTCTTTATCGGCGAACCGCTGGTAAAAGATATCTACACTGCGGACCCTTCGGCACGCGTCTTTAACGGCAAACTTTATATTTATCCCTCACACGATATAGAAACCGGCGTTACTACCACTGGTGAGGGTGATCGTTTTGACATGAAAGATTTCCACGTCCTGTCAATGGACGCAGTGGGCGGTGCAGTAACAGACCACGGTGAAGCACTGAATGTAAAAGATGTGCCTTGGGCAAAACGCCAACTCTGGGCGCCCGATGCCGCCGAAAAAGACGGTAAATACTTTTTGTATTTCCCCGCCAAGAATAAAGACGATATTTTCCAGATAGGCGTAGCCACCAGTGATTCACCCTCCGGCCCATTCAAAGCCGAGCCGGAGCCTATTAAAGGAAGCTTCAGTATCGACCCTGCCGTCTTTAAAGATGACGACGGCGCTTACTACATGTACTTCGGCGGTATCTGGGGCGGGCAATTGCAACGCTGGGCGACCGGTACTTACACCACCGAGGATAAATACCCGGCGAGCAATGAACCCGCGTACAGCCCAAAAATCGCGCGCATGAGCGATGACCTGCTGCAATTTGCCGAAGCCCCTAAAGACGTACAAATTATCGATGGTGGCGGCGTGCCGCTGCTTGGCACCGACAGCAACCGCCGCTTTTTTGAGGCAGCTTGGGTGCACAAGTACAATGGCAAATACTATTTGTCCTACTCCACCGGCGACACCCACTACATCGCTTATGCAGTTGGCGACTCACCTTACGGCCCGTTCGTCCACAAAGGTCTGGTACTGACTCCGGTATTGGGCTGGACTACCCATCACTCGATTGTTGAACATCAGGGCAAGTGGTATTTGTTCTACCACGACGCATCACTCTCCGGCGGCCAAACCCATTTGCGCAGCGTGAAAGTGACTGAGCTAACGCACAATGAAGATGGCACCATCAATACCATCGATGCCTATCTAGACTAAAAAACCCTTCTACCGCGCAATAAAAAGCCCCAGCTAGCAAACCGCTCGCTGGGGCTTTTTATTTGTCGTGGTAAATTGACTTTCATGAGGCGTGGGTGAATATTATACAGGCGCCATAATAATCATATTTATGACGATTTCCTCCCAATAATAATGCTAAAAAAGAGATGCCTTCATGCAAAACACTCAATCTAACACGCACAAATTCCTCATCGCCCTCTCCTGTGCTGGGCTCATGAACCCCTTGATCGCTAAGGCTCAAGGGGATATTAATCCCAATTATTTTTATCTGGTGAAAGGTGAACCCATTAGCCGTAGCATTTCGCTCGGCGACCCAACCAATTGGAGCACCAATATCCAAGGGCGCGCAGGCACATCTGCCGGTGGCAAAGTAGAAGTAGCGCCCACCGACTTCAAAGCAGCAGGTGATGCCCTTCAAATCACCTGGTCACCCCGCAAGAAAATACAAGGCAACCTAGGCCTTTATGGCAATCCAGTCGATTTATCCAAAATCAAGGACATCGCATCACTCACCATTGATATGCGCATCGATGTAAAGCCAGATAAAGAGGTGAGAATAGGCCTGGACTGCGGCTACCCCTGCCGCGCTGATTTGCCTATCAACGGCCTGATCAAAAAATTACCCAAGGGGGAATGGTTTTCCCTGCCAATCCCACTCAACTGCTTTAAAAGCGACAACTTCGACCTCAGTAAAATCGTCGGCCCATTTACTATCGCAACTGAAGGTAAGTTTACGGTGAGTATTATCAATATCCGTATCGAAAAATTGCTGGATGGCGAAAAGGGGTGCATTGAGACACCAAAAGAATAAGCAGATAGTTCGAGTGATAGAGGTTGGGACTAATGCCCGACCTTTTATCAAATGGCACCCATTTCCTCCTTATAGCAATCCTGCAACAACCTTCAAAAATCCGCCCCACACTAGTCGGGAAAATTTACACGCCACTCGCCAAAAACTTTATAGATCAATACAACCTATTGTTTTATATATGAAAATATATATGGCACAAGTTATGCAATGAATGAAGGCAGCTTAGGCTGTTTTAAACTCACTCATCTTGGCTTCATCATAAAGGACGCAAATCATGAAACTGATCAAACTCGCAGCAGCAGCTCTCATTACAATGAGCTCGCTTACTGCACAAGCTGGTTTATTAAGTATTGCCGCACCTGCACCTGTATCTGTGGAAGTATCTTCGATCAACAACTTCAAAGCCAACCTTCCAGTTGGAGCGGAGTACACCATCGGTGGTAACCTGACTTCTGCAGTGAATGGTCCAGTTCATTTGTCATTTAACTTTCTTGGCAAAGAAGCTGGCTACTACAACATTTTCAAATCTGTTCTCGGTGCTACCACCTATTCAATCGACACCACCCTGCCATCGCCATCGTTCAGTTACTCTGACGATTTCACTGCGGGCGAACTGATTAATTTCAGCTTCGCTACAGGCGGCTGGGGAGTTTCACCTAACACTGTAGCTAACGGCTTCAATACTCTCGCTGATGGCGTTGTATCCTTTGCTATTGCTCTGGACACAACCTTTGATGGCGTGTTTTATGATGCGATCCTGTTCTTTGATGACACTGGCGCAAGAGACGACGATAACCACGATGACTTGGTGATTGGCGTTAAAGCTACTGTTCCAGAATCCTCAACATTTGTGTTGATGCTGATGGGCTTGGCTGGCTTATTTGCTGCTCGTCGTTTGAAAGCGTAAGAAATCAGATTTTGATTAAATAAACCCGGCATTTAGCCGGGTTTATTGTTTCTAGCTCGCGGAAATAGAATATAGGAGTGCCTATACCTCTCCAGCTTTACAATTCTCCGCGATAAATTGAGCATGCGATGGCATGAAATCCACCGATTTATCAATTACGCGCCTAACACCTTCCAATCTCTGTTTAATCTCAACATTGGACATCCGATCAACAAGTGGATTGTAAGCACGAGGGGAAATACCTTGCCCATGCATAACTTCCAACCAGCTTGTGCTATTAAACATTTCATTAGAATGTCGAAATATTCGTCCATTCTTTTTAAATTGTTCGATTTTTTGCGTTAACTCAGCGGGTATATCCATCGTTCGACAGTAATTCCAAAAGGCTGAGTCATCTCGTTCGGTGGCATGGTAATGCAAGATTAAAAAATCACGTATCCGATCGTACTCAAAATGAGCCTGACGATTAAACTCATCGACATCCTCTTGATCGAAATTTTGATTTGGAAAAAAAGACATCATACGCGCGATAGCGGATTGAACTAAATGTATGCTTGTTGATTCAAGCGGCTCCATAAAACCACCAGCCAAGCCAATTGCAATGCAGTTTTTGTTCCAGAATTTTCTCCGCTTGCCCGTTACAAATTTCAACATGCGTGGCTCAGCTAAAGCCTCGCCATCTAAATTATTTAAAAGAATGCTACACGCCTCATCCTCACTCATAAATTTACTAGAAAACACATGGCCATTACCTATACGGTGCTGTAGCGGAATACGCCATTGCCAACCCGCACTATGTGCCGTCGAACGAGTATAAGGCGATGGCTCGCCTGCATGAGCACAGGGAACGGCCCAGGCGCGATCACAAGGCAGCCAATGACTCCAATCCTCATAGCCAGTATGTAATGCCTGTTCTATTAATAAACCGCGAAATCCTGAGCAATCGATAAACAAATCTCCTGCAATACTCGCACCTGATTCAAGCCGTACCGCTTCCATGAAACCATCTGTATCGCGCAAAATTGTATTTACGACCTTACCTTCCGTCCGCACAACACCCAGTTTTTCTGAATACTCGCGCAAAAATCGCGCATATAATCCCGCATCAAAATGAAATGCATAAGCAATGTTAGATAGCGGTGAATTACCTGCATCAAATGGACGCATAAACTTACCTCGATCTGAAGCAACACCACTAAGAGTATAATTTCCAAGCTCTTCCGCTTCCCCCAGCTGCGACATTTTCAACCAGTAATGATAAAACTCGATAGAGTTCATATCCTTACCAACATCGCCAAATGCATGAATATATTTATGCCCAAGTGATTTCCAATTAACAAATTGGATTCCTAATTTAAAAGTACCCTGTGTTTTCCGTACAAATTCGTCCTCATCTAACTCCAATAACTTGTTATATAGCTGTATCTGGGGAATGGTCGCCTCACCAACCCCAACAGTACCAATTTCTTCTGATTCTATTAACTTTATTGAACAAAACTCTGGTTTCATCAACTTTGACAATGCAGCAGCCACCATCCAGCCAGATGTGCCGCCACCTACTATCACGATCGATTTAATTCTACTTTCGAACATATTATTTCCTATACACCTGAATAGCTTTTAAAAAGCGGCAGTGTTACAGATGAAAAATCTCAAAATAGTTATTTTTATCTTGGTAAGTATTCTGCAAAAAAAAAGCGCGCTCAATGACGAGCGCGCCTCCTTACTATCACATATCATGAAAAGCTTAGAAAGTAGCCCTCACAATTAATGCTGCCCTACGGTCATTCACGAACCAAGAACGACCAGCAGTTGTACCCTCTTTATCAAGGATCATAAGGGTTTCAGTTTGCGTATCTAACAAATTGGTAAATTGCAGACCAACCTTGATATTGTCGTTCACATCATAAAATGCGGATGCATCAAGGAAGCCTGCATCGTCATTCCACAATGGATACTTACTGATTACATCACGAGTAGTCAGTAAGTATTTTGAACGCCAGTTATACGCCAAACGTAAAGACCAATCATCCTTATCGTACATACCCACGATGTTAAAGGTATCTTTTGATTGACCCTGAAGAGGCAAGCCATCAGCCAAATCCAATGCTGCACCGGTATCGTTAGTAGTGCCATCCGCGAAGCCTTCATTAGGCACTGAGGTGGAGTCAATATAGCTGTAGTTTACCTGTAAACCCAAACCATCCCACGGCGCAGGCAACATGTCATAGAACTGCTGATACGCAATCTCGATCCCTTGAATCGTACCAGTACCACTATTAAGTGTACTATCGGTTGTCACTGTTTGAGTAACGCCAGTAGTAGGGTTAGTAAAATCGCGATCAAAGGCACCTTTAACGAAGAAATTGCTCAAGTCTTTATGAAAGACGGTGGTTGTTAAAGAACCAACTTTCGCAAAATACCATTCCAAAGAAGCATCCCATTGGGTAGATTCCATTGGTTGCATCAGAGGGTTACCTGCAGAGCCGGTCCAACGATCAACTACAGCAGACTCAGGAAAGGTAACCGCATCTGGCGGTGCGTTAGGATCACGAGGAGGATTTATTACAACTACGGTAGCACCAAGATCTGCGTTATTTTTAACATCACCCATATCCGGCATAGCCACCGCCTTTGCTACCGCAACACGAGCAATTAACTCATCGGTAAGCTCAACCTTTAAGTTGAAGCTAGGCAAAAATGCGTCATATTCTGACTCCGCATCCTGCACAACGAACGAATCATTACCAAATGCACGCTCTTCAGCGGTCAAGAGATTATTAGGATCATTCGCCCATGCTAGTGCCGCAGCATTATCTGGATAGCGACCATCTGCAACAGCCTGATCGGCCCAAGCAATTTTTACTTCTGGAGTTGCTGCAACACCTGGAGCATCGGCAGGAATCGGGTTTTGAGGTACTAAATCAGGATATTTAACTGAACCTGAGGCAGTACGAGTTAACTTCATGTAACGCACACCCACATTACCGTCAAAGCGATACGCACTTTCGTCAGAGCCAAAATCTACACGTACATAAGCCGCTTGGTTTTTCTCTTCTGTGATGTAAATGTCGCCCTGACTGTATCGCCCTTCAATAGTGGCTTCAGCACGATCATCAGCTGGAACCCACCCGTTACCAGTTTCCTTCAATGTACGGCCATTCATTACTTGCTTAACTAATGATGCAGTTGGATGTAACAGCGAATCACCCGGTACAGACAATACCCCCCCGCCATGGAAATCTGACCAGTTAACAAGCTCAGTTTGCTGGAAGGCGACAGATTCGCCCTCAACCCACAAAATTGGATCAGTCCATCTCGGACCAAGAGCACCCCAGTTATAACTGGTTGAGCGCACAGTTTGTTCACGATCAGCAAAGCGCACCCCAACTTTCACTGCAGTCAACAAACCTGCATCCTCAAACTTATAAGTCGAATCCAAACGTGCCGCATCTGAGTCACCCTCTGAGTGCTCGTAATGATCCATTGCAGATTGCCACATATAGGAAGTTGGATCCTGGAACCAATTGGTATCACCCGCTGGATCACCAACAAACCCTACATAACCTGGATTGGAAAAATTAGCCGGGTTATTGTCACGCGCACCGTTCCAAGGCTCGATCAATCTCAAAGTGGGAGTGTCTCCACGCGTGTCATATTCCTGCATAGCAAATGTAGCAAGCATAACAGTGACATCATCATCATATGTTTCAGCTTCAATATGCTGGAAGTCTGCTACCAACTCAAATTGATCTGAAGGTGACCATTTAAGATTGAATGCATAGTCATCAACTACCGTATTGGTGCTTTTTACACGAGTATCTGCCTGAAAAATATTCCCCCATAAGGCCGGTCCATTAGTACTCCAAGCAGCGGGAACGCGTAAACCACTATTATCAGATGAACGCCAACCATTGCTGTTAGTGAGCGTCCCCGCTTCGAAAACACCATCATTATCAAATGCAAACTCTGTGTCAGTCAACGGGCGAGTGAAGCGTTCATTTTCCGCATATCCGCCTTGGTATTTAAGCGAGTTTTCAGTCCAAGCCAAGGTAGCGTCTGAACGCATAAACTGGAAAGTTCCCAGCAAGGTATCATCTGGACTTTCCCATTGAATTGCAGTCGCGAAACCTTGACGATCACGATCATCAAACTTTTGCGTCAAATTAGCGCCATTGGGTAGCCACACTTCGCCTGTGCCATCACCAACGAAATCTTCCGCACCAGCAAGATTTGCCGCATCGTATTTCACATAAGCATCACTTTGAATGCCATGTGAAACACCTTTCAGCGAAGAATCAGCAAAATTCACCAACAAGCCAAACTCACCAGCATCGGTATCCCAACGGTCACTAAACAAGCCTGAAATACTTGGCGTCCATTCTTCTGCCATATCGCCGTAAGAATAATCAGCCGATAAAGCAACTATACGATCCGATGAATCAAATGGCTTACGTGTACGTAAGCTCACAGTCCCACCAATGCCACCTTCGATCATATCTGCTGTTTGGTTTTTATATACATCAACACCACCCATAAGCTCTGGAGGTACGTCTTGAAAACTCAAACCACGACCTGAGTTAGCCGTAAATGAATCGCGGCCATTGAACTCGGAACGAGTAGCGCTCATACCGCGAATTACCGCACCAGAACCTTCCACACCAAAGTGATCCGGGTCATCTGCAGCGGAAAAACGTTCAATAGATACACCGGGAATACGTTGCATAGCTTCAAGTACGCTACGATCAGGAAGTGAACCAATATCACTTGAAGAAATCGAATCTACAAAGGTGCTGGATTCGCGTTTAATATCTTGAGCATTTTGCAAACTGGTGCGAACACCACTAACAATTACCTCTTCCACGCCTTCATCGTTTTTAACTGCAGTATCCTGCGCAAAAGATGGTGCACTCAATGCCACGATGCACATTGCCAACATGGATTTTTTGAATTTAATACTGCTCTGCTGTGCATTTTTTTGATTTTTATGGAAAACCATAGCCAACCCCTTTGTTAAATTTATCGTTAGGTAATTTTTTATGTTGCCCTGCTTTATTATAAATCGCTTACTGAAAAGTGAGGCATTTGTATCCTACGCCGATGTTGATTATTGTGTCAATCTGACTATAAGCTGTTTTGAATTGAGTACGAGTTCACTTTTGATCTGATTGATAGCGCTATCAATTAATAAGCACGCCATCAATTACCTATGATTGAATATTTTGTAAATAAAAAAGCCCGCTTCGAAAAACGGGCTTTTTGACGACAGAGATTTCTATTTCTATGGCGTAAATGGGTGACGTAAAACTATAGTTTCAATCCGGTCAGGGCCGGTTGAGATGATATCGATTGGCGCCTTAATTAACACTTCAAGACGATTGATGTAGGCGCGGGCATTAGCTGGAAGCTCTTCCAAAGTTTGGGCACCCACGGTAGATTCGCTCCACCCGGGCACTTCCTCATAAATTGGTTTGATGCCAGCCCAGCCATCTGCATCATAAGGCATGCCAATGATAGGACTGCCTTTGGCATCCTGATAACCAATACAGATCTTTACGGTTTCGAGGCCATCAAGCACATCGAGCTTGGTCAGACAAATACCCGTCACACTGTTGATACGGTTAGCGTGGCGAACAGCAACCGCATCAAACCAGCCGCAGCGACGCTTACGTCCGGTGGTTGCACCGAATTCATGACCTTTTTTGCCAAGGTACTCGCCGATTTCACAGCTCAACTCGGTCGGGAAAGGGCCTGAGCCAACACGGGTGGTGTAGGCTTTGGTGATGCCGAGTACGTAATCGAGATACAACGGGCCAAAACCAGAACCGGTAGCCGTACCACCAGCAGTAGTGTTAGATGAAGTTACGAAGGGATAAGTGCCGTGGTCGATATCCAATAACGATCCTTGCGCCCCCTCGAACAAAATACTTTCGCCTTCTTCGCGCGCGGTATGCAACAGCTCAGTCACATCGGCCATCATAGGCAGCAGTTGCTCTGCCCAGAGTTTGCAATCCGCCATCACTTTATCGTAATCAACCGCGTCCACTTTGAAATAGTTGGTCAACACAAAATTGTGGTAGCTGAGAATTTCTTTGAGTTTGACACCAAAGCTTTCCAGATTAACCAGATCACCCAAGCGCAGGCCGCGACGCGCGACTTTGTCTTCATAGGCTGGGCCAATGCCGCGACCGGTGGTACCGATTTTGGCATCTCCACGCGCCAATTCGCGCGCCTGATCCAAAGCGACGTGGTAAGGCAGAATCAGTGGGCAGGCAGGCGACAAGCGCAAATTTTTACGCACCGACACACCCGTATCTTCCAAGCCCTTGATTTCTTTAAGCAAAGCTTCAGGCGATAACACAACGCCGTTACCGATCAGGCAGGTGACACCTTCGCGCAAGATGCCTGAAGGGATCAAGTGAAGAACGGTCTTTTTACCGTCGATCACCAGAGTGTGACCCGCATTATGGCCGCCTTGAAAACGCGTCACCAGGGAGACCTGATCGGTCAACAAATCAACGATCTTGCCTTTGCCTTCGTCACCCCATTGGGTGCCCAATACCACGACGTTCTTGCCCATGACTGGTTTAACTCTCTGTGCTGGATAAAAAGAAAACTGACTGATTAAAGCGCTACGACTTGGTAGCGACCATCCTGTAACAATAATTGGCGATCACAACCCAACTCGGCGAAGTTGGCGCCGCTACTGACTGAAATAATGCGCTGCCCTTGTGTGCGCAGGCTGTGGATCATCTGCCACTGTTGCACATCGCCGGTTTCGATAACGGCAATGGCGGGCACACTGACTTTAGTGAGCAAGCCTAATTTACTGATGGCGGTAATATCGACCGCAAAACCGGTTGCTGGACGCGCGCGCCCAAATACTTCGCCAATATGATCATAGCGACCACCGCTGGCGATAGGATTACCATAGCCGGGGGCAAACGCAGCAAAGACCAAGCCGGTTAAATAGTGGTAGCCACGCAACTCGCCTAAATCAAAATACAGTTCAGCGGTGGGGTAACGTTGCTCGATAACACGCGCAACCTCATCCAACTGATCGACAGCAACTTGCGCTGCCTTGACTCCGCTAAACAAATCGCGTGCTGTCTGCAAAACCGATTTATTACCCGCCAATGTAGGCAAGCTTAAAAACAACTGCGCCTTGGTTTGATCGGCAATGTTTGCATCGACCCACGCGCGAATTTCCGTTGTTGCTTTGCGCTGCAACAACTCAAAAAAAGTATCTTCCTGGGCCTTGGTCAAACCGGCATCAGCGGCAATCGCGCGGTAAATGCCGACATGGCCTAAATCAATATGCAAACGCGGTAAACCCGCCACCTGCAATGATTCCAATAAGAGTGAAACGACTTCAATATCAGCCGCAACACCCGGCTCACCGTAAAACTCAAGCCCAGCCTGGATAGGCGTGCGGGTTGCAAGCGGATTCTTGGGGCGAGTATGAACTACATGACCGGCATAACACAGACGATTTGCACCGGTGCGATTGAAACTGTGGGCATCCATACGCGCGGTTTGCGGGGTGATATCGGCGCGAATACCCAAGGTGCGACCACTTAACTGATCGGTGACCTTGAAGGTGAGCAGGTCCACATCGCGCCCCAAACCAATCAACAATGAATCGGTATATTCAAGCAGCGGTGGAATCACCATGTCGTAGCCCCAGGTGCTGTACAGATCCAGCAAACGGCGACGCAAACTATCTATGGCTTTGGCCTCGGCGGGGAGGATTTCCTCGACTCCGTCCGGTAATAGCCAACGATCAGCGTAGGTCATAAGCGACTCTAGGTTAAATGCAGGGTTAAATGCGCGATTTAGAGGTAAAGAATCCGGCAAGCACGCATAAAAAAACCGAGCGGCTGGCTCGGTTGCGGCATTTTAACACTGTTTGCCGGGGGATTTGTAGGCCAATTGCAAGAAGATCAACCGTACAAAAAAATCGCCCGCAAAGCGGGCGATTTTACGAAAGACCGAGACTTAGTTTTTACCTTGGGGATCTTTCAAATAGCGGAAGAAATCACTTTTAGGATCAACCACCATCAAATCATCCTTACCGCTAAAGCTGAGACGATAAGCATTAAGACTGCGCACAAAGCTGTAGAACTCTGGGTCTTTACTGTAGGCCTCGGCAAAGATCGCCGCCGCTTTGGCATCACCATCACCACGGATACGTTCCGCATCACGGTAAGCATTAGCTTCCAGTACAGCGCGCTGTCTATCAGCATCTGCACCAATCACCTCTGCCTGCTCTTTACCTTGCGAGCGATACTCACGTGCTTCTTTTTCACGATCAGCAGCCATACGGGCAAATACGGATTGGCTAGCTTCTGGCGGAAAGTCGATGCGCTTAACACGAATATCTTTAACTTCAATGCCGAGTAATTTCACTGCATCCACATTAATGCTGGCAGTGATTTCGCTCATCAATTCATCGCGCTTGCCAGAAACCACATCGTGCAAAGTGCGGCGACCAAACTGGTTACGCAAGCCATCCGCCACACGCTGCGCCAAACGGTTTTCGGCTGTCGCTTCATCACCGTTAGTTGCCTTGTAGTAAGTTTCTACATCTTTTACTTGCCACTTGATGTAAGAATCCACCACCAAACGTTTGTTTTCAACAGTAAAAAAGCTCTCGGGAGTCATGTCGGCAGTCAGTAAGCGGCCATCAAATTTGCTTACCTTGGCCCATGGCTTTTTAAAGTGCAGACCGGGTTTTATATCCGCCTGAACCAAACGACCAAACTCCAACATGATGGCGCGCTGGTATTCGGTAACAACATAAACTGTATTAAATGCAAGCAAGAAGGCAACAATTAACCCAATTAGCCCAACAAAACCTTTAGTAGACATTAGCGAACCTCCCGACGAACAAGGGGCTTGGGTGACTCAAGCGTCTGGTTAGCCCGACTATTAAAACTGTCTGCTTGCGATTGAGGATCAGCTACTGGCGAGCGTGATCCCATACGATCCAAAGGCAAATACAGCATATTGTTACCACCCTCGACATCCACCATTACTTTCGATGAGTTTTTCATCACACTCTCCATAGTTTCAAGATAGAGACGTTGACGGGTTACTTCAGGCGCACGCTTATATTCGGTCAGCAAGTTTTCGAAACGATCCGTCTCACCTTCTGCACGGGCGATAACTTCGGCTTTATAAGCTTCAGCTTCTTCAATCATACGCTGCGAACGGCCACGCGCTTCCGGAATAATGCCGTTGGAATAGGCTTGAGCTTGATTCTTCAGGCGAGCCTCGTCTTCCTTTGCTTTGATAACATCATCAAAGGCGGAGCGAACTTCTTCAGGGGGACGAGCCTCTTGGATATTCACATTAATTACCTGGATACCCGCGCCATAAGAATCCATATAGGTTTGCAAACGCTGCTTCACTTCTGCGGCGATTGCCTGACGGCCTTCAGATAAGACTTGATTCAATTCAGTAGAACCAATCACGTGACGTACCGCAGAATCGGTTGCATGGCGCAAACTGGTTTCCGGGTCTTTCACGTTAAGCACATAGGCACGCACATCAGAAACATTAAATTGCACAGTGATGGGCAACTCAACGATGCTCTCATCTTCGGTCAGCATCAAACCACGCGAAGGGTATTGACGCTCGCCGGTTACGTTAACGATGTAAACCTCTGTAATCAGGGGCGCATTCCAATTCAAACCTTCGGTTTTAATCTCGGAGAAAGCACCAAATTTAAGAACAACAGCACGCTCTTTGGCATCCACCTGATAAACACCTGCACCAACATAAAACACCACAGCAATTACCACTGCGATGGCGAATAAAGGTCCAAAATTAGCACTGCCAGATGATTTTCCACCACCTGAACCACCGCCAAAAAGGCGATTTAATTTATCTTGCACCTTTTTAAATGCTTCATCGAGGTCGGGCGGGCCATCATTATTTTTGCCGCTGTCGCGTCCACCCCAAGGATCTTTATCTTTTCCCGGTTCATTCCAGGCCATAGTTTTTCTCCACGTAGAAAGTAAAGCTGTATTGGGGATGATTAACGAATTTACAACTCCCCGGATAACTCATCGGGTACGGGTAAGGTTTGGTCATCCCAATTCAAATCCTCAAATGCCAAAGACGCAGCACTGAGAATTCGTAATAAATCATTTTTAGGTATGCGTACTTGCAAGAGACTTGCACCATCAGCGCGATAATTTTCTGCCACTACCGCTTGCTGGGTGTAGAGCATAGCGCGCAAACGCCCTTGCGTGGGAGTTAACACCAAACAACCATTAATAACTTCTTTGCCCAGCAATTCAGAGATGGCTTCCGCCAGCAGTTCACCCCCATCGCCCGTCTGTGCCGAGAGCCATACAGCGATTGGCTTGCCGGTTTCATCGCGATCTATTTGCGGTTGGGCATCAGTAAGCAAATCGATTTTGTTGTAGACACGCAGTTGCGGTAAATCGGCCGCACCTATCTCTTCCAATACCAACTCGACTTGCTCGGTATTGTGCATGCGCTCTTCCGCTGCGGAATCTATCACATGCAAGAGTAAAGTAGAGTTACTAGCCTCTTCTAATGTTGCGCGGAAAGCTTCGACTAATTTGTGGGGAAGATGGCTGATAAACCCTACAGTATCTGCCATAACGACGGCACCTATATCGGACAATTCGATGCGGCGCATGGTGGGGTCGAGGGTGGCAAATAGTTTATCTACCGCATAAACATCTGCACCGGTAATATGGTTAAACAAAGTGGATTTACCCGCGTTGGTATAACCAACCAAGGATACAGTAGGAATAGCTGCGCGTTGACGGGAACGGCGCCCCTGCTCACGCTGTGAACGCACTTTTTCCAGCCGCTGCTCAATCATGGTTATGCGATTGCGCAACAGGCGGCGGTCAGTTTCCAGCTGTGTTTCACCAGGGCCACGCAAACCTATACCGCCCTTTTGCCGCTCAAGATGCGTCCAACCACGAATCAAGCGGGTAGATGTATGACGTAACTGCGCCAGCTCTACTTGCAGCTTGCCTTCAAAGGTACGCGCGCGCTGGGCAAAAATATCCAGAATTAATCCGGTGCGATCAAGAACGCGGCACTGGAGTACTTGTTCCAAATTGCGCTCCTGGCTAGGAGTCAAGGTGTGATTAAAAATCACCAGTTGGGCATTGTGCTCAGCAACCAGTTGTTCAAGCGCTTGTAGCTTGCCGGTGCTGATCAGAAATTTTGCAGTGGGAGTAACACGGGAGCCGCCAGTAAGAAAAGCGACGGGATCGCCGCCTGCGGACAATACCAGCTCTTCAAATTCGCGAGGATCTTCGGCATCTTGGCCGTGGGATAAATTCAGGTGAACCAGCACAGCCAGTTCACCCGATTCAGGGCGATCAAAAAACAATTAGCGACCTCGAGGTTGTATCAATGATTTGATAGGTTACTCGGCTTGCTCGTCTTCTTCGCCTTCGATACCGCCTGCTTCATTCAGCAGCGGAACGCGTACTGCACGTGACGGAACTACAGTGGAGATTGCATGCTTGTAAACCATTTGGCTTACGGTGTTTTTCAACAGCACGACAAACTGATCAAATGACTCAACCTGGCCTTGTAACTTAATTCCATTTACCAAGTAAATGGATACAGGCACACGTTCCTTGCGCAGAACGTTCAGGTAAGGGTCTTGTAAGCTATGCCCTTTTGACATGTTTATCTCCTAGAGAAAATAAAAAACTACAGTGATTACCCACCCAGAACACCTAATACATCGACTAAGGAGGGAGTGGAAAGAAAGCATAAACTCTAATTATATTTTATGCATAGGCATTATATGGCTGCGATGGCTATAAAATTCAAGGCGCAACGCACAATTTCTTCCTTTGAGAGCGAAATTCCCTGTTCAGTCTCAGTGTATAGCCAGTGTAGTTCACTATTTGCAGTTGTCGTCCAGCCGCGCAACCAGGTTAATTGACGCTTTGCTAATTGACGCGTCGCAATGACGCCTCGCTCGCTCATCTCGCTGTAATCCAAACGGCCATCGAGATAGTCCCACACCTGGCGGTAACCCACCGCGCGAATCGCAGGCAGATCAGGATGCAAATCGCCCCGCAAATAAAGCTGCCTTACTTCAGCAACAAGATCATTGGTGAGCATTTTTTCAAATCGCGTTGCAATACGTTGATGCAAAATGGAACGATCACGCGGCGCTATGGCAATTTGGCAAACATTGTAGCGCTCGCAAAAGGATGGCTGCGCTGATGCTTGATGCTGGTACTGACGCAACTGCGCCATGGTTTTACCGCTAACGCGATACACTTCCAACGCACGACTCACTCTCTGGGAATGATTGGGATGAATCCCGTCCGCTGTTTCCGGATCAACAAGCGCGAGCTGCGCGTGAATATGCGGCCAGCCAAATTCGTCTGCTTCACGCTCGATCTGCGCGCGCACTTCGGCATCTGCCGCTGGCATTTCAGCCAAGCCATCAAGCAGCGCGCGAAAATAGAGCATGGTGCCGCCGACCAGCAGTGGGATTCGCCCCTGCGCGTGAATCGCTGCAATTTCGCGCTCGGCATCCACTAAAAAATCCGCCACGGAATAAGGTTCAGCGGGATCGCGAATATCAATCAGGCGATGCGGCGCCAACGCCTGCTCTTGCACAGAAGGTTTGGCAGAACCTATGTCCAAGCCGCGATAAACCAGCGCAGAATCCACACTGATCAATTCAACCGGTAAATGTTGACGCAGGGCAATGGCGAGATCCGTTTTGCCTGAGGCGGTTGGCCCCATCAAAAAAATCACCGGTGGTTTTTGCGCAGGACTATTCATATTCACTACGGCTCATGTTCACTATTGCCCACGCATAAACATTTTGTCGAGATCATCGAGCGATTGCAGCAACCATGTTGGGCGGCCGTGATTGCATTGGCCACTACGCTCGGTCGCTTCCATATCGCGCAAGAGCGCATTCATTTCCGGAATCGTTAATTTGCGATTGGCGCGCACTGAACCATGGCAGGCCATGGTGCCGAGAATTTCGTTAATGTGATGCTGGATACGTTCACTGCTGCCATGTTCAATTAAATCCGACAACACATCGCGCACCAGTTGCTCTACTTTCGCACGATTTAAAATCACCGGTAGTTGGCGGATCAATAAAGTCTCTGGCCCCGCTCGCTGCAATTCAAAACCGAGCGATTTAAAAATCTCGTAAAAATTTTCCGCACAGTCCGCTTCTTTTTGACTGACGGCGATACTTTCCGGCACCAACAGCGGTTGGGTTTGGATGCCACCGCAGGCAAACGATTCTTTCATGCGCTCATAGGTGATGCGTTCGTGCGCTGCATGCATATCCACCACGATTAAACCTTGCGCATTTTCCGCGAGAATATAAATACCTTTGAGTTGCGCGATGGCGTAACCCAATGGAGGAATATCCTCACTGCCGGATTCAGGCATTGCATAAATCGCACCCGGATTTACCGGGCGATGCAACTCGCCGTAATTCGCCATTTGCTCGCGCACGGCACCGGGATTAATTGCTGCTGACTGGTAATTGGATTGATAACCCGATGAATAATTATTACTAGCAGGTGCAGCGCGAAAGCCCATACTTTCTTGCCCTTTAAACTCACCTGCGGCAATACCTTGCAGTGGTTTTGCGGATGAAAGTGCAAACGGATTTATACCGGCGGCTTCATCCACGCCCTCACCCAATTCGCGTTTTGCCAAGGTATCTTCCGGGCGAACTTTTGCTAATGCGTGATGCAAGCTGGAATAAATAAAATCATGCACGCTGCGATTATCGCGAAAGCGCACTTCGTGTTTGGTGGGATGGACATTCACATCAACCGAGGAAGGTTCCACTTCCAAATACAACACAAATGCGGGGTGACGGCCGTGATACAACACATCCTGATACGCCTGGCGCACAGCGTGGCTAACAAGCTTGTCGCGAATCGAACGGCCATTGACATAAAAATGTTGCAAGTCAGATTGGCTGCGCGAAAAAGTCGGCAGCGCTACCCAGCCCCACAATCGCAAGCTGCCGCGCTCGATATCGATATGCACTGCGTTTTCCATAAACGCCGGACCGCAAACTTGTGCAACGCGGCGCTCTTGTTCCAACTGTGAATCGCCAGCGCGCCAGGAATAAATCGCGCGGTTGTTGTGGCGCAAATTAAACGCGACATCGAAGCGCGACAAGGCCAAGCGTTTTACGACATCTTCGAGATGGGTGTATTCGGTTTTATCGGTACGCAAAAATTTGCGCCGCGCAGGCGTGTTGAAAAATAAATCGCGCACTTCAACAGTGGTACCGCGTGGATGCGGTGCGGGTGATAATTGCGTCTCCATATCGCGCCCTTCGGCGACGACTTGCCATCCCGCACTGTCTTCGTTAGTGCTGCTGATTAACGCAAGGCGCGCGACCGAGCTGATACTCGCGAGTGCTTCGCCGCGAAAGCCTAAAGTCGCAACAGCTTCGAGATCATCCAATTCATAAATTTTGCTGGTGGCGTGGCGACTGAGTGCGAGGGGTAAATCGTCTTTATCAATACCGCCGCCGTTATCGCGCACGCGCATTAATTTTATACCGCCTTCTTCTATATCGATTTCCAAGCGCGTCGCACCGGCGTCGAGCGAATTCTCCAGCAATTCTTTTATCACTGACGAGGGCCGCTCGACCACTTCACCGGCGGCAATCTGGTTAGCTAGGCGCGGGCTGAGTAATTTAATTTTTCGCATGAAGAAAACCGGTGCGTGAATAGATCAGGAGGTAGGAATTTTGAGCGTTTGGCCGATTTTAACCGTTGCCGTTTTCATTTGGTTAAAGCGCTGCAATTCATTCACGCTGACACCGTAACGCGTGGCGATACGCGATAAAGTATCGCCCGCCACTACGCGATGCTGCCGTGGTAACACTGGCGCAGCAGTAATTGTCGGACGCGGCTGGGGCTGGCTGACGACTACGGTTCTAGTCGCGGTCGCAGGTGGGGCGCTACCGCTCGCGGGGATCTTTAACGTCTGCCCCAGTTTCACTGTGCTGTTGCGCATGTTGTTGTACTGCATCAAGCGCGCCGAACTTACGCCATAACGCGCGGCAATGGCCGATAAACTGTCACCGGTGGCGACCACATGTTGGCGCTCGAAATCTTTTACCGTACCCGATTCCAACTGCGCCGCAACATAAGTTCCAGACGGAGGATGTTGGTAAAAGTGCTGTTTGATGCCTTTAAATACCGATTGCGCCATTTGTTTGCGATAAGCCACTGTTGCAAGCTTGCGGGCTTCGTCGGGATTGGAAATAAAGCCCGTCTCGACCAAAATGGAGGGCACATCAGGCGATTTCAATACCAGAAAACCTGCCTGCTCAACATGGCGTTTATGCAAGTGCGCGATGCCGCCCATGGAATTCAACACGTGATGGCCAACTTGCAAGCTCGAATTCAAGGTCGCGGTCATCGACAAATCCACCAGCACACCAGCCAATACCTGATCTTTATCACCCAAGCTGATATCACCCACGCCGCCGATCAGATCCGATTCGTTTTCACGCTGCGCTAAAAAGCGCGCGGTTTCCGAGGTGGCGCCGTTGCTGGACAGCGCAAATACCGAAGCGCCGCGCGCGCTGGCTTTGGTAAACGCATCCGCGTGGATGGACACGAATAAATCGGCTTTCATGTTGCGCGCTAAATCGCGGCGTTTTTTCAATGGAATAAAATAATCGCCGCTGCGGGTTAATTTGCCGGTAAAGCCGGGCTGGGCATTAATCACCGCGACCAACTCTTTGGCGATGGCGAGAGTCACTTCTTTTTCACGCAGGCGATTCGGCCCCATCGCCCCCGGGTCTTCTCCGCCATGACCGGCATCAACCGCAATCACGATAAACCGCTTACCGCTCATGTCGGCACGGACGACGGGTTCAGCCGTCGGGGGAGGCGTGATAGGTGCCGTAATTGGCGCGGGCTGGGCGACTGGTTTGTCGGGCGTGGTGGTAGGTTTAGTGGTCGTGACTGGCGCCACCGTAGCGGTGGTAGCAACGGAAGGCACATCATCGTATAGGTCGATCACCAAGCGGTCGTGCATGCCGGCGCTGGCTTTGAGCGAGAAACTATTGGGTGCGACTTTGGCGCTTAAATCCAGCACCAACCGCAGATCGTTTTTGTTAATGATGGAACTGCGGATCACTTTGACCGGAGTAGCGGCGAGCGGCAGTTTGGTTATATCACCCACCAGTTTACTGTTGGGCAAATCCAATACGATGCGGTCGGGGTTGGTGGCGAAAGTGAGGCTGTGCTGCACCGGGCCATCCAAATCCAACACTATGCGGGTGTGATCCGGTGCGCGCCACACGCGCACCCCATTGACCGTGGCCGACTGGGCGACCTGGGCAAACATCACAATGCCCAAGCAGCAAATAGCACTCAGCCAGCGAAAACAAGACATAGGCGATCTCAATACCATCAACATCAATCTGATTGTAATTATGGGGCGCGGCCATAAGGCGCTACGAATAAGACACTGCGAATTCAGAGTACCCAACCCCGCACAAGTTCGCACTTTACCGCAAAACCGCATTTTCGCTCTAGCCTAATTGCCAAACTGCTCACTGCGTAAGCGCAACAAAACGTGCGGGAATTTACCCTCTGCACCCGCATGGCCTGTCTATACTCAAGCCATTCTTGCAGTAGCACACCCCCTTTATAACTTTCATTGGTGCCCTGTTATGCCATCACCTATTCGCGCTCCCCTGCTGCGCCACCCGCTTACCCTCACTTGCTTAACCCTGATGAGCATGCCCGGCATGGCGATCAGCTATGGCGTATACGATGCCCGCGCACTGGCGATGGGCGGTGCCGCCACCGCGATTGGCAACCACGCGCAGGCGGCATTTTACAATCCGGCGCTGCTCGCCTTTCACGATAAAGAGGAAGAAGAAGGTCGCGATGGCCGCGTCTATCTTCCTAGCTTGGTGGTGCAAGTATCTGATGCCACTGAAACCGCTGTTGATGCGATTGATGACGACATGGATACACAACTCAGCAGTGCCGTGGATGCTTTTAACGCGGCGCCCACCGCCGCAAGCGCCGGGCTAATCGCCGATTCGGCCGACGAGTTGCGCGATACACTCGACGATATCGCCAATAAAGATCTGAATATCGACGGCTACATCGGCTTCAACATCAGCGAGCCGAGCAAGCGTGAAGGCGGTGCTTTTTACTTTGGCACGCGCCTGGTTGGTGGCGGCGTCGCGAATGTGACCGAAGCCGATAGCGCCCTGCTGGATGACTACATCGATTCCATGAACCAGATTGCTGCCGGAGTCGATCCCGCAACAGTCGCCGCGCAATACCCGCAATTGATTAATGCCAACGGCCAGCTGATCGACCCCACCGAAACACTGACGTCCAACGCCGACATTAGCGCGCTCGCCATTAGCGAATGGGGCATGGCGCTGGCCAAACAATTTGACTGGCGCGACTACAGTATCGCTGTGGGCATCACCCCCAAATTAATGCGTGTGGATGCCTTTCGCGATACGGCCGACTTTAATGACAGTATCGACTCAGTTGAAGATGGCGCCAGTGATTTTTCGGATACCCAGACAACCCACATTACCCTCAATGCCGACTTCGGCGTGGCCGCCATTATTAAAGAACACTACCGTGTCAGCCTGACACTCAAAGATGCGTTTGAAAAAAGCTTTTCCACCAAACAAGAACCTGACCCGATTACCGGCGAAATACCACCTGATCTGAAGGTTACGCTCAGCTCACGTTCACGCCTCGGCGTGGGCTATATCAATGAAAAATTCAGTGTGGGTCTGGATTACGATTTAGGCGAAGCCACCCCCATGGCCAGTGAACCCGGCACACAGGAACTGAGTTTGGGCGTGGAATATCGCGTGTTTGATACGCTCGCGCTACGCCTCGGTTATCGCAACGACCAAACCGGCCTGCGCGACAACATGTTCAGCAGCGGGATCGGCTATCGCTGGAAACGTTTTGTGGTAGATGCCGCCTATGCCAGCGGCGGCGATTATCGCGGCGGCAGTTTGCAATTGGGGTGGACGTTTTAGCAGCGTCCATCAGCGCTTCATAAACTGGCTAATATCAAATACCTGCGCGGCGTGGGCGCCCATAAATTCGATAAACTCTGCTTCCGGTAGCGGGCGGGCGATTACATAACCCTGGGCGATATCGCAGCCGTCTTTTTTCAGCATCTGCAAGGTTTGGTCATCTTCTACACCTTCAGCAACAGTTACTAACCCCAGCTCGCGCGCCATCAAAATAGTCGAGCGCACGATACTGTGGTTGCGCGCATTGCCGAGCAAATCGCCGACAAAGCTGCGGTCGATTTTTAATTCGCGGATGGGGAATAAACTTAAATAGGATAGCGACGAATAACCGGTGCCAAAATCATCCACGGCGGCGTAAATTCCCAGCTCACTTAATTGCGTCAGCACTTCTTTTACGCGCTGTGGATCGGTGGCGACCGAGGTTTCGGTCAGCTCCAATTTGATATCGCCGGGCACGCCCTGATAGCGCACCAGGGTTTGGTTAATAATATGGGCGAGATTGGTTTCCATTAAATCGTATGCCGCGATGTTGACGCTGATGCAGCAAGGCAAATTGCGTTTGCGCAACAACACCGCCACGCGCACGGCTTCATCGAGCATTTGCTCGGTGATTTGTTGGATTAAACCGGAATTTTCCAACAGCGGAATAAATACATTGGGCGGCACCAAACCCAAACGCGGATGCTGCCAGCGCACCAAAATTTCCGCCGAGGCAATTTTGCCGGAGCGTAAATCCAACTGCGGCTGAAACACCGGAAAAATCCCCTGCACATTGCCATCGATAAACAGCGAAATAATATCCAGATCGACGCGGCTGGGCTCCATTGTCGCGTCATAGGCTAACCAGCGACGACGGCGCAATTCGCTCATCGCCAATGCCGTTTCTGCATGACGCATTAATTTTCCCGCCGAGCGCGCATGCTCCGGCCAATAGGCAGAACCACCCACCAGTTGTGAATTTAAACCGGGGTCAGATTCCGCCATAGTGCTGCCCAACTGCTCAAGCAACGTATATGCATCACATTTATTGATAAACAGCGCAAATACGCCGCGCCCCAAATACGCGGCTTGGCTATCAGCCAGGTTAAGCAGATGCCCCGCAAATGCACTCACTACCATTTCAGCACGCGCAAAACCAAAGGTGCGCACAATCACGTCCAGATCAGCGAGCTTTAGCACCAGAATTTCTTTTTCCTGTTTTACCGGCCGTTGATGCGAGTGAAAATAATCATCCAATTGCTCGATAAAAAACGGCAGCTTGGCAAGGCCGGTTTGTACATCAAAATGCGCGACGCGGCGCAACTCTTGCTCGGCCGCTTCGCGTTGCGCCAAGGCTTCGCTCAGCTCCCGTGTGCGCTCCGCCACTTTACGTTTCAAACTCCAATACCAACTGCCGCCCAGTGCTAACAGCACGAGCAAGAATGCAAAACCGATGGAGAAAAAATGCAGCCAGCGGTTGTCGGCCTGCGCCGGTTCCAACTGGGTTTGCCATTTTTGGTAGAGCGTTTGGTAATTGCCATTAGCGATGGCAGTGCTCAGCGAATCCTGCAGCCACTCGGCCAATTCCGGTTTGTTTTTATTGACTGCAAATGCATAGCCGCGCGACCAAAACGGCGGCCCCATGCGCGTTATGTCCCACTTGTGCTGACGCACTAAATTATCGGCCGCAAGGTTGGCGAGCACGGCGTAATCAGCCTTGCCTTGAACAACGGCGTCGAGCGCTGCCAGCGTGCTGGTGGTGAGTATTAATGTGGGTTTGATCGACGAACCGCGCAGTTGTTGATGTGCAAAAGATTCCTCTTCCAGCGCGACAGTTTTAGTGCTCAGGTCGCTGATAGTTGACACACGGGCAGTCGTGGGCAGCGCATAAATCGAATGGGATATATACAGGTAAGAATGGGTAAAAATAAAATGGCGCGAGCGCTCCAGTGAGTAATACATGGGTACTACGTCGAGCCGCCCTTCCTCCAGGGCGCGCATAGTTTCCGGCCAACTCCCGAGCCGATGCTCCGCTTTACTGCCGCCGATGCGCGCTACCTCGCGTGCCAGATCAACGTTAAATCCTATGACCTGATTGTGCTCCATCGACTCCAGCGGCGGGTAAGCGAGGTCGCCACCCACTAAAATTTTGACGGGCGGTTCATAGGCGCAAATAGGTAGGGAGAAAAAGCTCAGCAGCAACCAGCACAGGCCGGGAAAAACACTGGCGATGGGCGACAAACTCCGCGCGGTGCGCACGCCTTTATGCTGGCCGCTGCCCGCAGTAAATCGATAACTCAGGTGCATCCGATGACACTCTATTAATGGCAATCCGCGCGTTCACGCGCGAAAGATCCACTAAGCCTAGGGCATGAATGAATTTTTCACCAATACCGATGCGCGGAGGAAATACACAGAGCAGCTAACCAATAACCAACAGAGAATCAGGCGGAGGCAGGCAGTAATGCGGCGATAGTAGCTGAGCCGGTACGTACATCCACGCTGCGCCCATCGCCCGCGACGCTGATATCAATAAGCAGATCGGGAACGGGTAAAACACCTTCGCCGCGCGTTGGCCATTCGATCAAACAGAGTGTGTTAGCGGAGAAGTAATCGCGGATGCCCATGTACTCCAACTCCTCCGCATCGCCAAGGCGATAAAGATCAAAGTGATACACGGTACGCGCCACAAATTCATAGGCTTCAACCAAGGTATATGTCGGGCTTTTAACCGCGCCGGTGTGACCAAACGCGCGCAAAATGCCGCGTGTAAGCGTGGTTTTACCGGCGCCCAAATCGCCCAGCAAATGCACCGTTAGCGCAGCGGGATATTGGGCAAACACACCGCCCAACTGCTCGCCCAGAGCGACCATCTCAGCTTCATTAGCAGCATTGTAATTAGGCATAACTACGTCCGGAATTACAGCAATTGACCAAGGTAAGGAATCAAATCGGTCGCCAGGAGACTGCGCTGACCAAAATCCTCAGCGGCCAAATCCGCGGCGCACGCGTGGACTACCGCGCCCAAACGCGCTGCATCCGGCGCAGTTAGCCCTTGCGCCAGCAAACCACCCAAAATGCCGGAGAGCACATCGCCCATACCGCCGCTAGCCATACCGGGATTGCCGTCGGTAACTACGCCGATAAGGCCATCACTTGATGCAACCAGACTGCCCGCACCTTTCAAAATCACACTGGCTTTATAGCGCACACTAATCGCCCGCACGGCAGCAAAACGGTCGGCCTGCACTTCAGCGGTGGTGATGCCTAACAAACGTGCGGCTTCGGCCGGATGCGGCGTAAGTAACCAGGGGCTGTGTTGTTGATGGCCAACCACAGGGACGACACGCCCTTCGGCCAGAATATTCAGCGCGTCAGCATCCAACACCAGCGGCAAACCGCTTTTCACCGCCTGTTGCAACATTTGCTCCGACCACGGCGTGCGCCCAAGGCCAGGGCCAACGACTAACAAGGTCGGGCGGGCGAGCAACGGCTCTAACTCTTGCCCGGAAACCACACCACAGGCCATAACTTCCGGACGGCGCGCCAAAATGGCAGGAACGTGTTCGGGGCGCGTCGCCACGCTGACTTTTCCGGCGCCAGTGCGCGCCGCTGCTTCGGCAGCCATTAAGGCGGCGCCACCGAATCCAGTATCGCCACCAATCACCATTACATGGCCAAAGTCGCCTTTGTGGGCATCGGCAGCGCGTGGGGCGAGTAGCGGTATTAAATCGTTTAGCGACAGGCGCTCTACTGCGGGTGAAATCCCATCATAAGTAACGGCGGGGATATCCAGATTAGCAAGGACTAACTCACCGCACACAGCGGGGCCGCGCCCGGTTAACAATCCACGCTTGAGCGCGATATAGGGAAGGGTGAGCTGCGCCTGTACCACGGCACCGGCAACTGCGCCACTATCAGCATTCAGGCCAGAGGGAATATCCAGCGCCAGCACCGGCAAACCCGTTTTATTGATCTGTTCAATCGCCGCCGCAAACTCGCCACGGGGCGCACCGCGCAGACCAATCCCGAGCAGTGCATCCACAATCACCCCGGTGGATGACGCTGTCGCTTGGGCAAAGGAGAGTATTTTTACACCTTCTTGCAACGCAAATTCATATGCCTGCTTTGCCTCGCCGGTTAACTTATCCGGCGCCGTGAGCTGTATCACCTGTACCGGCAACAAGCGCTGCGCCGCCAAGGCCGCGAGTACATAACCATCGCCACCATTTTTGCCCGCACCGCAATACACGCTAATCAGCTCTGCGGCAGGAAAGCGCTCCACCAGCAAATCAAACGCCGCACGTCCGGCGCGTTTCATCAATTGCAGCGAGGGAATACCACCGGCGATAGCGGCGGCATCCAACGCATACACTTCGCTGGCGGTATATAAATAGGGTGATGAAGCGGTAATTTTCATGGGGCACAACCAATAGGGGGCAGGATTGGGGCGCGATTATACGCAAGTTCGCCAGCTGCGGTTAAGGCCGGACAGAGCGAGTTCAGAGCTGTTTTACTGGAATAATGAATTTTTCCAACTTGCCCTTCAAACCACAAAAATATACGATACATATACATTTCATATATCGAGATAGTTATGGGCATTGTCAAAATCAGTGATGAGTTACACGAAGAAATCCGTAAAGCCAGTGCAGTGATGGTGCGCTCCATTAACTCACAGGCCGAGTATTGGATAAAAGTCGGCATGCTGGCCGAGACTAATCCAACCTTGACCTACAGCGAATTAATGCGCGAACAACTACGCCTTGCCGCTGTTGATATGGGCGAGCCAATGGCGAATAGTTTTACGCTGGTAAATGCCAGCAATGAATAAAGTCATACTCAAAAGCAGTAGCGACTTGGAACTGATGCGCCAATCCGGACGGCTGCTGGCGTCGGTGTTTGACTACCTTGATCCTTTAGTTGTCGCCGGTATATCGACCATGGAAATCAATAACCTGGTCGATGACTTTATTACCACTAGCTTAAAAGCGCGCCCCGCAAGCAAAGGCCAATATGGTTTCCCTTACTCATTGAATACATCGGTGAATGAGGTCGTTTGTCACGGCATGCCTTCGGTAAGCCATTTTTTAAAATCGGGCGATATTATTAATGTGGATATCACGCTGGAAAAAAATGGCTTCATTGCCGACTCCAGCAAAATGTACATGATTGGTGAGGTCACACCGCTCGCCAAACTACTGGTGGAGAAAACCTACGCTGCCTTGTGGCAAGGCATTCGCGCCGTAAAACCCGGTGCAACACTCGGCGATATTGGTTACGCCATCCAACAATACGCCCGCGCGCAAGGTTATTCGGTGGTACGAGAATATTGCGGCCACGGCATCGGCCGCGAAATGCATGAGGCGCCGCAAATACTCCACCATGGCAGACCCAATTCAGGTTTGGTGCTGCGCGAAGGCATGACCTTCACCATTGAACCCATGATCAATCAAGGTGAAGCAAAAGTGAAAACAAAACGCGATGGCTGGACGGTTGTCACCCGCGACAAAAAACTTTCTGCACAATGGGAGCACACCATCGCAGTGACTGCCGATGGTTTTGAGGTATTGACGCTGCGCGATAATGAGTGCGCGCAGTAGCGACGCCAAAAAGCATCAAAAAACCCGCAATAATTTGATCTTCGCAACGACCAACAAATCCTTGTGACCCGCAATTGGATAAATCAATTAATTTTCGCCTCGCCCAACAAAGCAATGAGAAAATCAGCAGCAAGCAGACAAGTTGACTATATTGAGCAAAAGCTTCCGTTTATTGCCACCATTAATACCATCCTTACTATTACGGAATTGCATGTCTGAATTTACCTTGCACGCCATCACCGATGGCGATTCGCTACAACTGAGCGAAGTGTTTGCCAGTATTGCCGCCGCCGAAGCTGCCGATCCCGCTGCGATACGCCAGCAACTCGCTGTCGATTTTTTTTCCAGCTTCGTTCACACCAATCCATGGGATGCGCAGTTGCAAGCATTGGTCGCTGATTTCCAACCCATCGCCTGCAGACACCTCGCTAATGACGACGAGTTTTACTGCTCGGCGCAGCATCCATTACGCGAATTATTGAGCGCCATCGCCCTGCCCGCCAGCCGCTGGTGCCCGCGCGATTCCAAACCCAATCAGCAATTGTTCGACAAACTTAGCGCCCTTATTAACCTTGCCGGACGTTATTGGTCGGGCAGCGAGGAGGCGCAAATCGCAGGCGCTGCCGAACTAAAACAACAGCTGGAAGAATTCACTGCATGGCAGGCCAGCGAAGACAAACGCGCCGCCATGCTGGAAACCCGCTTGTGTGAGACGGAACTGGCTAATTTGAAGCTGATCAGTGCTGAAGCCTGCGTGATTGACGCTATTAATAGCAACCTTGCCCAGCGCCCATTACCGGGTGAGCTGCACAGTGCCATCGCCGCTACGCTCAAAAGCGAACTGCAGTACTGGGCGTTCAATACCGACCCAAAAGAATTACCTCAATTGCCGCTGTGGAAAAGTTGGCAGCGAATGCTGCCGGTATTAGGGCAATTGTTTTCCAGTACCGGGATTGAAGTGGAAGACCAACTGCTCTACAGCCAAATTCCGCCACTGCTCAGTGAATTGGAGCGCAGCCTGCAACAGCCCACCAGCAATAGCCAGGCTTACGCCCAACTGGTGGAATTGCTTAACCGCTGGCTGATGGCGGCGATCCAAAAACAGGCCATGGACTGTGAGTTATTCCCAACGCTTGTGCTGTCCAGCGGGCAAAGCGACAACAACACCCGCATCCCACAGGCACTGTTGCAGCAAACCGAAACAATAAAAGAAGGCGATTGGATTTTGTTTTTGAGTGATGGCGCCGAGGCGATTCGCTGCAAGCTCGCGCTCAAAAACCCGGCCTTGGATCAGCTGCTATTTGTCGATCATACCGGGCGTAAAGTGATGAGCAAAAGCAACAAGGATTTTGCGCTGTGTTTGTCCACTGGCATCGCCCGCCCACTGCACCTGCAAAGCGCCGCCCAACTTATCCAGCAACTGTTACCGCCGCTAATCGAACGCGCTAATCGCAGCGTGCAGGCACAATTGTTGCTGCAGAAAAATAAAGCCGAACAAGTGGTACGCGCGATCATCGCCCAACAACAAGCGGCGGCCCAAGTAGCTGAGCGCGAACGTGCCGCCGCACAAGAACGCATGCAAGAGCAGTTGGAAGCACGCCGCGCCGCCGCGCGCAAAGCGATGCAGGAGGCGCGCGCGCTGGCCGATGACAAAAAACGCCGCGATGCCGAACAAGCGGTTGAAGATGAACGCCTGCGCATCGAGCAAGCAGCCACCCAAGCCGCTGAAACGATTCTCAAGCAGCAGCAATCCACCCAATCAGTCAACGAATTGCAGGTCGGTGCCTGGCTGGAGATTAGTAATGACGTTCACAACACCGAAAAATTGCGCGCAAAACTGTCAGTGATTATCAGCTCGACCGGCAAGTATATTTTTGCCGACCAAGTGGGGCGCAAGCTCGGTGAATATACGCGCGAACAATTAATCGCGCAGATGGTGTCCGGGCAGATAAAAGTATTGCGTAACGGCGACAATTTTGAAGACCAGCTGGCGAAAGTGATTCGCGGTTTACGCCGCGACGTCTCTTAACCGCCAACGGAAAATAGTGAGAGCAAAAACAAAGTCTGGACAACCAGCTGAGGTAACTAGCGCGATGGAAAAACACTCATGAACAATAATGATCAACGTCAGGAATACCGCCTCGATAATCAACTCACCGTGATTATCGAACTCGGCGCCTTTGCCAACGGTGAACCCATACTGGTCGTCAGTAAAAGCCTGGATATTTCCGCTAACGGTTTGCGTGTCATCGCGAACGAAGAAATCGCCACCGACATCATCCTACGCTGCTGCATCCGCGATAACGGTAGCGACCGCCAATTTTTACTCGTCACCGAAGTGAAATGGTGCCGTCCACACGAAAGCGAAGGCGACTATTTAATCGGCCTGAGTTTGTTTGATTCGGACGGTACCGATATTGTGAAATGGAAGGAGTTTATTGCGCAGAGTTGTGCGGACTAGAACAGCAGAAATTCGCTCGCGCCTGCTGGCGCGAGCGATAAAAAATTACTTCAACAAATAAACCACATACACCTGCGCACTGATTTTCATCACTCCCGGCTCAAACGGCTCAGCTGAATCGCCCACACGCATAGCACCCACTTCTTTAGCAGAACTGCCCATCAACTGGCGATTGGGGGTTAACTCCCAGCGCTCATTGCCGCGATTATTAAACTCTGAAATTGACCAGGGTGCACCCAATGTTTGCCCTTGTGATTTTGCCAAGCGGCCAGCGCGCGCTTTAGCATCATCCATCGCGGCCGTTTGCACTTTTTCTTCAACGGCTTTTTTATCGGCGAGGGTTAAATTGGTATTGATGGTTTCGGAAATTTTGGCATCGACTAACGCTTTCATCATCTCTGGATATTTTTTTAAATCGCGCAGATTAATATCCACTTGGCGCGATACGTTATTGCCGGTCAATACGCGCTGATTGTCTTTGTATTCGTATTCCGGGCGGATATTTAATGCAGTCGTCGCAATATCGTCCGCTTTGATACCAAATTTTTTGCTCGCTTCTATTAACAAGCGCGAGCGCGCATCGACATCGGCTTTCGCTTTAGCGAGGTCTATATCGACCGTTTGGATGCTGAGCGTGAAGGTCATCATATCCGGCTCAACTTCAATCTCGGCCATGCCTTCAACATACACATGCGGTTGTACGGGCAATGGCGTTGCCAAAGCGCTCAGGCTCAGCGCCGCTGACATCAATACAGGTACAACAAGACCGGTTAACACTTTCATAGTAATTCCCTCAGAGTAAAAAAATCCGCCCCACTATAGCGCCCGCAACTGAATATCACCCGACTCAAATGTTTAAAAATGTAACGCTGGGGGTTTTCAGGCAAAATGCCCGCACGTGCATTTCTGTGTAACCGCCCATGAGCCATTTTGACCTTCAGCAACTTGCCACCGACATCAAACTCTGGGGGCGCGAACTCGGCTTTCAGCAGGTCGGCATTACCGATATCGAGCTGGGCGATGCCGAAATCCGCCTCAAAGAATGGCTGGCAAAGGGTTATCACGGCAGCATGGAATGGCTCGCGGCGCACGGCAATAAACGCTCGCGCCCGGCGGAATTGCTGCCCGGCACTGTGCGGGTGATCTCGGTGCGCATGGATTATTTACCGGGCGATACCCAACAAATCAAAATCCTCAAAGACCCCACTAAAGCTTACATTTCTCGCTATGCGCTGGGGCGCGACTACCACAAACTGATCCGTAAACGCTTGAGTGTGCTCGCACAAAAAATCGATGATGCACTACCGGAGGACTATCCTTTCAAAGGCCAAAACCGTGCTTTCGTCGATAGCGCACCGGTCATGGAGCGTCCACTCGCGGAAAAAGCGGGTTTGGGCTGGACAGGCAAACACACGCTCATCATCAACAGCGGCGTAGGCAGCTGGTTTTTCCTCGGCGAGATATTCACCTTCGTCCCGCTCCCGATTGATCAACCCGAGCAACCCAACCAATGCGGCGAATGCACCGCCTGTCTAAAAGTCTGCCCCACTGACGCCTTTCCGCGCCCCTACGAACTGGACGCACGCCGCTGTATCTCTTATCTCACCATCGAAAATAAAGGCAGCATCCCCGAAGAATTCCGCGAACCCATGGGCAACCGCGTCTTCGGCTGCGACGACTGCCAAGCCATCTGCCCCTGGAATAAATATGCCCAGTTCACCGGCGAAACCGATTTTTTACCGCGCCACGGTTTGGCTGATAGCGATTTGGTCGATCTGTTTAATTGGACGGAAGCGGAGTTTCTGGCTAGAACCGAAGGCTCAGCGATTCGCCGGATCGGTTATGAAGGATGGCTGAGGAATTTGGCGGTGGGCTTGGGCAATGCGCCGAGTGATGAGCGCATTGCCACTGCATTAACTGAAAAACGAGCTATGGTTACTCCGCTGGTGCAAGAGCATATCGATTGGGCATTGGCACAGCAGGCCAAGCTCAATCACCGCCGCAAGCGCAAGATCCAGCAAGCTCGCCCCGCAAATTGAGCAAAACAATCGCCAAAATAGCCAGAAGTTTCCCCCGTTCGGCTATTTTTTTAGCCCGCAAACAGGAATAATACGCGCCCCTCCAAGAGTGCAGCCGTTAGAGCAGCACCGTTAGATAGAAATCGGTCAATCACTGCTCCCTGGGTTCCCACAGGTCGGCGTTACGGGTGACTATTTGGCCGCCGAACCGCCCTGTTGAATCATCCTTGTGAGCCAGGACATCAACCACAACGATAGGCTATTACTACTATGAAACCACTTTCCGATATAGGCTTGGTTGGCTTGGCTGTGATGGGTGAAAACCTCATCCTTAATATGGCTAGCAAAGGCTATACAGTTACCGCTTACAACCGCTCTGTAGATAAAGTAGACAGCTTCATCGCTGGCCGCGCCGCTGGCAAAACCATTCGCGGCGCACGCTCGATTGAAGAACTGGTGGCATCACTCGCCAAACCTCGCAAAATTATGCTGATGGTTAAAGCCGGTCAGGCAGTAGACGATTTCATCGAACAACTGATTCCACACCTTGAAGCTGGCGATATCATCATCGACGGCGGCAATACCCACTTCCCCGATACCGACCGTCGCACCGCTTACCTGGCGAGCAAAGGTTTGCGCTTCATCGGCACCGGCGTTTCCGGTGGTGAAGAAGGCGCATTGACTGGCCCATCGATCATGCCCGGCGGCTCACCGGAAGCCTGGCCATTTGTGAAAGATATTTTCCAAAGCATCTCCGCCAAAGTTGACGATGGCAGCCCTTGCTGTGATTGGGTTGGCGAGAACGGCGCTGGCCACTTTGTAAAAATGGTGCACAACGGTATCGAGTACGGCGATATGCAATTAATTTGCGAAGCCTACCAATTGCTGAAAGAAGTCGTCGGCTTGAATGCAGACGAAATGCACGAAGTATTTGCCGAGTGGAACAAAGGCGAACTCGACTCTTACCTGATCGAAATCACTCGCGACATCCTCGCGTATAAAGATGAAGACGGTTCTGCACTGGTTGAGAAAATCCTCGACACCGCTGGCCAAAAAGGTACTGGTAAGTGGACTGGCGTAATCGCATTGGATTTGGGTGTACCTCTTACACTGATTTCTGAAGCAGTATTTGCGCGCTGCTTGTCATCGCAAAAAGCTGAACGTGTTGAAGCATCCAAACTGATCAAAGGCCCAGCCGTGAATTTCACCGGCGACAAACAAGCCTTTATCGATGATCTGCGCAACGCGGTATTTGCATCAAAAATTATTTCTTACGCGCAAGGTTATTTATTGATGCGTGAAGCAGCCAAAGAATACGGCTGGAACCTGAACTACGGTGGCATCGCTCTTATGTGGCGCGGCGGCTGTATTATCCGTTCATCATTCCTCGGCAATATCAAAGAAGCATTCGACAAGAATCCCGAATTGAAAAACCTGTTGTTGGATGATTACTTCACCAAAACTGTAGATGCAGCCCAAGCTGGCTGGCGTCGTGTTGCTGCGGCGGCGATTGTGAACGGTATTCCCGCTCCAACCATCACCTCAGCACTCACCTACTTCGACGGCTATCGCACTGCCCGCTTGCCAGCAAACCTGCTGCAAGCCCAACGCGATTACTTCGGCGCGCATACTTATGAGCGCACCGACAAACCACGCGGTGAATTCTTCCACACCAACTGGACTGGTCGCGGCGGCAACACAGCATCGACTACTTACAACGTTTAAGTTTTTAAACGTGGTGTGAGAGATGAAAAACCCGAATCAGAAATGGTTCGGGTTTTTTAATTTAAAAAACTAAAACAGGCACAACAATTAAATAAACAAAAGGAACAACATGGAATTCTCAATCATAGAAGAAAAGTTATCAAGCTACGGATCTGGAGGCTATTTCCTACTTGAAGCATATTTATTGCAGCTTCTAAAAGCAGAAGCTAATAGCTACAACCAGAAAATTGAATCATCAACTAATGATTTTTTTGATGCATTTGCTCCAAATGGCCTAGCAGGTATCGATGGACCTATACTGATTGAGATAAAACAAAAATTTAGTGTACAAAACTTTTTCAGAAACACCTCAAAACACTTTTCATACCTGCAAAAAACTGGGTCAACATTACTTTTTATATCACTGAGCAAAAACACAGAAAAAGATAGCGAACTTGTAAATAAAATCACACCCAAAGAGACAAAAATTATCCTCTGGGGAGTCGATGAAATCCAAAAGTTAATGCACAAACATGCCTCACTTGCAAACGAACTTAGCGAGAAATTATTCTCAAATCATTTTCGCGCAGCTATCGAAAACAATATTGACGACTGGAAAGATAAAAGGCAGAAATTAGTCAGTACAATTATTAGCGAATATCAAACGGGAAGATTTTCCTTATTGCTTGGAGCAGGAGTTTCAAGTAGTGCCGGTCTTCCCGACTGGGATACCCTTCTTAACTCATTGTTCGTATCAATGTTAATGGAAGATAGTGCGGATGAAAAAAGTGCGGACCCCGACCAAACCTCCAGTATTGTTAAGAGACTTCGCCAAATGGATGGCCCTTCTGCATTAATGCTTGCCAGATACATCAGAAAAGGAATAACTGCAGATTCAGCAACAGAACAAGGAAAGTTTATTGCAACAGTCACAACTAAGCTCTATGAGCTGAGGAATAAAAAATATTCAATTAATTCAGAGTTAATTAAAGCTATTGCAAATCTCTGTGTTCCGAGCAGAACGGGCGCTAACGTACGAGCCATTCTAACTTATAATTTTGATGATCTTCTTGAGCGAGAACTTAAGGAACAAGGACTAACTTATAGAAGCATATTTGAAGAAATTGAGCTTCCGTCACCAGAGGAACTACCCATCTATCATGCACACGGTTTTTTACCTGAAGACAGATCTCAATATTCAAATATTGACAAAGCCACCCTTGTGTTTTCTGAAGAAGGGTATCACCACATATATAGAGATGCATATCATTGGTCTAATTTAGTACAACTGAATAGCCTCAAAGAAACATCGTGCTTAATGATTGGCCTTTCATTAACAGACCCGAATCTTCGTAGACTCTTAGAAATTTCAGCAAAAACTCCAGAAAAGCCAAGACATTTTGCATTCATGAGAAGGTTGAGTTACGAAACATTTCACAAAGACGGCGACAAGACAATGGTAAGAGCCCCAGCAAATGTAATACGCAAATTTCTCGAACGCCATCATAATCTTAACGAGGCAGTAATGAAGGAATTGGGAGTAAATATTATTTGGTATGAGAATTATGATGAAATACCAAAAATTTTAAAAGACATAAAAAAAGGAATATGACACTGGTTATAGCAACAACTCGGATTAGATATTATGCTAAGAGGAGTCAATCACATCACCATCACAGTCAGCGACCTTGATTCATCTTTTGTTTTTTACACCCAGCTATTGGGCTTTCAACCCCACGCACGCTGGGATGCAGGCGCTTATTTAAGTTTGGGGGATTTATGGCTCTGCTTATCCTGCGATACAGTAATCCCCAGCCAAGACTATTCACATATTGCACTCGACTGCGCAGCAGATAACTTCAATGCAATCACGGCGCAATTACGTGAAGCGAATGTCATTGAATGGAAGAAAAATATCAGCGAAGGTGACTCTTTGTATTTCCTTGATCCCGATGGACATAAATTGGAAATTCATTGCGGGAATTTGCAAACACGTTTGGCGGCATTGAAAGAAAAACCTTACAAAGGGTTGGCGTGGTATTAGATTGCTGAACAATCGTACTCAAAAACTAAACATGTAGAAGGTGTAATCACAATGAAGAAACCAATTGCGAAATCACCGCAAGAAAAGTCCATCGAATTAAAATCCCTTCGAGATGCGATACTTACCGGCATTCAGAAAGGCGAAAAAGACATCGAAGACGGAAAGGTATATACACATGCACAAGCCAAAGAAAAACTTAAAAAATGGCTTCAACCTTGAGGTGTTGGGCATTGCTGCCCAACCTACAGTCGCAACAAATAATTAATCGAAAATTTTAAAGGAATACCATGAACAACCACTGGCTTTACGAAACCACATTAAACGGCAAACTCGTCACCCTCACTCCATTAAAACGCGAGCACACAAACGCATTACTTAATGCCGCAGCCGACGGCGAATTATGGAATCTCTGGTACACATCCGTTCCCGGCAGCAAAACAATTGATGCTTATCTTGATCAGGCATTTAAAGATCAGAATGATGGGCGCGCGTTGTTATTTACCGTGATTGATAATGCCACGCAAAAAATTATCGGCACTACTCGTTATTGCAATGCAGACTCGCTGAATCAGCGCGTTGAAATTGGTTATACCTGGTACGCAAAATCATTTCAAAGAACTGGAATTAATACCGAGTGCAAATATTTATTGCTCTCCCATGCTTTTGAAACACTCAATTCAATCGCCGTAGAGTTTCGCACGCACTGGCACAATCAAGCATCGCGCGCGGCGATTGCACGGTTAGGTGCAAAGCAGGATGGAGTTTTGCGCAACCATCAGAAAAGTACTGCGGGGATTTATCGTGATACCGTGGTGTTCTCGATTATCGACCAAGAGTGGCGGGCGGTTAAGAGAAGCCTTGAATACAAAATGGCGCGGTAGATTAAGCAGCCACACCTGCCCTACCGACTACCCCACCACCAAGCCGGATCAGCGATGTTCCGGCTTTTTATTTGCCGCTGCCAAACCCGTGCGACTTTACCAGTAGCTGCTATAACTAATGGGCTGATGCTAAAACTAATAAACTTCCTGCAAAACCACCTCCTACGCGGAATGATGGAAACACGCCTAACCATGCCAAAGCTCTATTACACCGCCGGTGTACTCAAACCGGAACACAGAAAGCGACAACTCATTTGTTCATTTTTGTTCTTTTTGTCTGTTGGCATATGCAGTGGATTAGTGGCTGCAGAGACGTCTCCCGCTAGCGATGCTCATGTCAGCGCTGAGGCTTACCCGAAAAAAATCAACTTCCGCAACATCATGCAAGATCAGGATATTGCCTTGGGTGAGGTAGAGGCGATCTCCGAGGATCACGAAGGTTTTATGTGGTTGGGCGGCCGCAATGCGCTGTTGCGGTATGACGGCTACGAATTTTTAACCATTCCGGTTGCCAATAATCCGCAAGATTTAACCCAAACCTCGTCAGTCAACCAAGTGTTGGAGCTGCTTGAAGATAGCCAACACAATCTCTGGGCGGCGACTCGTTCTGGCTTGTATCGCTACGACCGTGACCGCGAACTGCTGCTACCGGTACAAAGTAAAGAAGGCGCCTTGTTGTTCCGCGAAACCATTTACGCCTTGGCAGAAAGTCCGGACGGCGACTTGCTGATTGGTGCGGGCAGCGGGCTTTCTATCTTTAACCCCCAGACACTTGCGGTAACACTGATCAATCGCAACTCCGGCGGGAACCAGAGTTTTCCGAGTAATCAGGTGAACGACATATTCATCGATACACAGAAAAATGTGTGGGTGGGTATAAACGAAGGGTTACTGCTGCTCAACTGGAAAGACAAATCAGTCACGCTGTTTGTGGTCGATCCCGCCAACCCCCAGTCAGTAGCGGCGAATGGCATTCTCACCATCGCAGAAGATCATGACGGCGATATCTGGAGTGGCAGTGTGGATGGGGTTTATCGCCTCAAACCTGCGACTGGCGCCATCACGCATTACCTGCACGACTCGAATAACCCTTATAGCCTCACCGATAACTACACACGCCAAATCGTGGTCGATAAACGCGGCTGGGTCTGGATTGGGAGCGATACTGGCGGGATCAGCCTGTACGAGCGCCCCAATGATCGCTTTATCCGGTTTACCCATCAGGAAGAGCGCCCTGGCTACCTGAGCAGTAACACTGTGCGGCGGATTTATGAGGACAGGATTGGCGACTTATGGGTCGGTACCTATCCTTCCGGTGTTAATGTTTATGATCGCTCAACGACGGCGATTACCTTGTTCCAACGCGACGCTGACCCCAGCCGTGGTTTGCTCAATAACAATGTCGAGGCAGTTGAAGAAGACAAGTATGGCAATTTGTGGATCGGCGCGGGCGGAGTTACTCGCTATAACCCGCACGACGAAACATTCACTCAATACCAACACACTGCCGGCAGCGATTCACGTGTCGATTCAACCTCGATTATGAATGGGGTTATCGATTCGCAAGGCGAGATTCGTTTTGGCTCCTGGGCGCACGGCATTCAGCTCTACGACAAAACAAAAGATCGCTTCAACGAAGTCCCCGCCGATACCACTCTGGTTAAGCGCGGCGAAAAAAGCAGCAACCAACTCAATGACCAAATGGTGTGGAGTATTTATGAGGACAAACAACAAACCTTATGGATAGGAACTCACTTTAATGGGCTAACCCGGTTCGACAGAAAAACCAGCACTTACACTTTTTATGCACACAACCCACTTGACGCCAGCACTATATCCAGCGCCCTGGTATGGACTTCGTTTGAAGATTCGCAAGGGCGCTTCTGGGTAGGCACCGCCGACGGCTTGAATTTAATGGACCGTGAAAAAGGCACCTTCAAACGCTACATGCCTAATGCCACTAATCCGCGTGGACTGGCCAACAGCTCAATACTGAGCATTTGGGAAGACCACAAAGGTCGCATCTGGTTCGGCACCGATGCTGGCTTACACCTCTACCACCCGGAAACCGATGACTTCACCGTTTATGACACCAAAAGCGGATTTGTCGATCAAGGCATCCGCGTCATCGTTGAAGATCGCACCGGCAACTTATGGTTAGGTACGAACAACGGCATCACCATGTTCAACCCGGACACCAATCTGGTGCGCAATTACACGCGTTACAACGGCAGCTTGATTGGTGGTGTTGCCACTGGCGCAGGCTTGGTGACTCGCACCGGCGAAATCGCTTTTGGTACGCGCAGCGGGTTGTATATTTTTAACGCGAACAAACTACTGATTAACGATAAAGCACCGGCCGTGGTGCTCACCGATTTCCGCCTGTTCACGCAAAAAGTCGCCATTGATGGCGCCGATAAAATCCTCACCAAAGCCATTAACCAAACCGAGCAGCTCACGCTGGATTACACCAAATCCATGATCGCGTTTAGTTTTGCTGCGCTCAATTATCGCGATGCGGACAAAAACCAATACGCCTATAAATTGGATGGCTTCGATGACCAATGGCGTGAAGTCGGCAACCAACGCAGTGCGCTTTACACCAACCTGCCCGCAGGTCACTACCGCTTCAATGTGAAAGCCAGCAACAACGATGGCGTGTGGAATGAACAGGGGCGCAGCATTGCGCTAACCATACTGCCGCCGCCGTGGAAAACCTGGTGGGCCTACAGCCTCTACGCCTTATTGAGCCTCGCGCTCCTGTTGTACTTTGCTTACACCCAGCACAAAAAAGTGCTCGACGAACGCAAGACCAATCGTAAACTGGAATTAAAAGTCGCCGAGCGCACCGCCGAATTGCAGAGTAAAAATTCCGAGTTGGAATACGCCTATGTGCAACTGGAAGCGATCAGCTTGTCGGACCCGCTGACGGGGTTAAATAACCGTCGCTATTTGCAAAAACTCATCCCTATGGATATCGCAAAAGTCCAGCGCGAATACGGCTACAAAATTTTTAATCAACCCGCTAAAAAAGCATCACTCGACCTCACTTTTTTTATTTTGGATGTCGATTACTTTAAAGCGGTGAACGATGTTTATGGCCACAACGCAGGCGACCAACTGCTCATCCAATTATCGGCGCTACTGACCGAAACCTGTCGCGAATCCGATTGTGTCGTGCGCTGGGGTGGTGAAGAGTTTTTAATTGTCAGCCGCTTCATCGACCGCGAAGAAGCACCGGTAATGGCAGAGCGCATCCGCGAAACTATCGAGCAACATATATTTACCTTGCCCGATGGTAACGCCTTACAAAAAACCTGCTCGATAGGTTTTGCCTGCTACCCCTTTTTGCGTAGCCAGCCGATGGCGTTATCCTGGGAGCAGGTTATTAATATCGCCGACCGCGCACTCTATGCGGCGAAAAAATCGGGCCGTAACCGCAGTGTGGGCGTTATCGCCAATACCAACACTAACGAGGAAATGTTGTATCAACATATCAGTAACGACATTCAACCGATGATTGAGAATAATGAATTAACGGTTATCGCACAGGAAGGCGCGCCCTTAGTTTGGGATTGATGTGTTGTTAGTGTTGGATTGATGCGTCACAAAACTGTCAAAAAACTGCAAGCCAAAAACCGCTATGCTCTGGACAACCAAGGATTCAGAGCAGCGGTATCCAGATGACCAACTTACATCAACCACCTCCCGATTTTACCGCGCCCACCGCTTCCTCCTATTTACGCAGCGCTGAGTTGCACACAGTATTCAAACAAAAAATCCCCGAGCTACTGCAACTGGAGCGGCTAATGCGCGACTACAGCAATGTGGTTCACGCCCGCTGCGAACACACCTTGCAATACGAAGGCATGGAGTTTCCACTGTATTCACTCACCTTGGGTTCACGCGCCGACAAAGCACCCACACTATTATTCACTGGCGGCATTCACGGCATTGAGCGCATTGGCAGCCAGGTGCTTATCGCTTGGTTGCAAACCTTGCTCTCGCGTTTGCAGTGGGATGCCGGTTTGCAACAACAGTTACAACAACTGCAACTGGTGATCATGCCGATCATGAATCCGGTCGGCATGTATTTGAATCAGCGCGCTAATGGCAATGGGGTGGATTTAAATCGCAATGCGCCGATTGATGCCGAAGGCCGCGTGCCGTTACTCGGCGGCGGTCATCGGCTCGGGCCATTTTTACCTTGGTATCGCGGGCGCAAACGTGGGCAAATGGAAAGCGAAAATATCGCATTGGAAGCGGTACTGCAGCGGCAAATTTTCAATCGCCCTTTTGCTGCAGTATTGGACTTGCATTCCGGTTTGGGCATGCAGGATCGGCTCTGGTTTCCGCACGCCTATCGCAAACAGGCGATAGGCAATATTGCTGACTATGTTGCGCTGAAAATGTTGTGGGAGCGGAGCTATCCCAATCACACCTATTTGTTTGAACCGCAGTCGATTCATTATTTATCGCACGGCGATTTATGGGATTATTTTTATTACCAATCGCGCGCGCAACAGCAGTCGCACTTTTTACCGCTGACCTTGGAAATGGGCTCCTGGCTGTGGGTGAAAAAAAGTCCACGCCAATTATTAAATATGGCGGGCTTATTTAATCCGCAAACACAGCATCGCCACACGCGGGTGTTACGCCGCCATATTGTGTTGCTGGATTTTATGTTGGCCGCCACACTCAACCACACCAACTGGTTGCCCGATGAAAAACAGGCCGGAATACTGCGCCACACCGCCAAGAGTTTATGGCCGTTATGAAACAAGTGATTTTAGTGCGTGGGCTTGCGCGCGAGGCAGCGCACTGGTTGGATTTTCCGGAACAGTTGCAAGAAATACTGGGCGATCAATATCAGCTACATCTGGTCGATTTCCCCGGCTGCGGACAATATTATCGCGCGCCTGCATTAGCGTCAGTCGCCGCCATGACCGACCACGCACGCACTGAAATCGGCTTAACAAAAATCGCTGCACACAACGACCGGGTTTACGTGATCGGTATTTCGATGGGCGGCATGGTTGCACTCGATTGGGCGCAACGTTTTGCACAGGAACTGCACGGCATCGTATTGATAAATTCCAGCGCGGGCGATCAACCGTTTTGGTGGCGCTTGCGCCCGCGTACATGGCTGACAATGACGCGCGCATTGCTCGCTGAAAACAACGCACGTGAAGCGCAGGTATTGAAGATTGTTAGCAACAACACCGCCGACTACACCCAGCATTTAAATAAATGGTTAAGCATCCAACAGCAACACCCTGTCACTCGCACCACTATTGTCACCATGCTGCGCGCCGCAGCGCAGTTTCGTCCCCATGCACACTGCACGGTTGATGGCTTGGTGTTGGCGAGCGAAGGCGACCGTATGGTTTCCATTCGCACCAGCGCTGCCATCGCCCGGCAATTTAACTGGCCGCTAAAGCGCCACCCCTCCGCAGGCCACGATTTGCCAATGGACGATCCCGCTTGGGTCGCTGCCAGAATTGGCGAGTGGCTGCTCGCCAGGTAGCAATCCTACGCGCGTAAAAAATCCGTGAAACCGATTACGCATTTACAAATATTGACCCCTCTTAACGAGTTCAAGAACTAGACTTCATGGCAATTTCCCCGTGGGGAAACCCGGCATTTGCTCAGGAACGAGCAGTGAAACAACCGTCAAGGTCGCGCCTGAACATCACAACAATACAATAAGCACGAGGCTTACATGACCCACTCCGCCATTCCCCTTAAACCGGTGCACAGCGATATTTCTGCAGGCGTATCGCGCCGCGATGCAATCAAACAACTCGCGCTGGCGTGCGGCCTAATGCTCTCCGCCAGCTCGCTCTCGGCACTCGCCGCCAGCATTACCCCGCCAACCGATTTAACCCGCAGCAAAAAAACGCTACTCAATGCCGATCAACTAGCACTGGTGCGCGAGCTGGGCGAGATTATTATCCCCACCACCGACACACCTGGTGCCGCCACAGCCGGAGTGCACGATTTTATTAATCACTTCATCGTCTATTGCGCGAGTGGCGACGAACAGCAAGCGCTGTTAGCAGGATTAAAACGCATTGACGATTCTGCCCAAGCACGCTTCAACAAACCATTTTTAGGCGCGAGCAAAGCGCAACAAACCGAGCTGCTTACCAAAATGGAACAAGCCAGCGATGGCTTTACCGCAACGGACCGTCAACTGTTTAAACAATTCAAAGCGCTAGTGACCTTTGGTTACTACACCTCAGAAATTGGCGCCTCGCAAGAGCTGGCTTACCTCGCTATTCCCGGTGGCTACAAAGGCAATTTTAAATTCAAAGAAATCGGCAAGGCCTGGGCACTCACTAATTAATAAGTAGCCATTGCGCGCTCTTAATCCCACGCCACTTCATAACAAAATTCTGCGAAGCAACCGTCATGGAAAAAAATATTTACATCATTAAAACCCAAGAAGTATTCGATGCAATCGTCGTCGGCTCCGGTATCGCCGGTGGTTGGGCAGCAAAAGAACTCACCGAAAAAGGTTTAAAAACATTAATGGTCGAACGCGGCCGCCCGGTTGAACACCGCACCGATTATGTCGGCGAAGGAGTAAAGCCCTGGCAGATGCCGTTTCGTGGCCAAGTTGAAAAAGCCATTGTCGATGAACAACATTACGTACAAAAAAAATGTTACGCCTTCAACGATGCCACCAAACATTTTTTTGGCAACGATAAAGACTTTCCTTACAGCACACCCAAAGACAAACCCTTCGATTGGATTCGCGGTAATCAACTCGGCGGTAAATCCTTACTGTGGCATCGCCAATCTTATCGCTGGAGCGAGCATGACTTTAATGCCAACGCCGTGGATGGCAAAGGTGTGGATTGGCCCATCCGCTACAAAGATTTGGAAAAATGGTACGACCACGTAGAAGTTCACGCGGGCATTAGTGGCTCTACTGAAAATTTGGAAATTTTGCCCGACAGTAAGTTCTTGCCGCCGTTTGAAATGAACGCGGTAGAAAAGGAAATGAAAACACGTATCGAGAAAAAATGGAAAACGCGCAAATTAATTATTGGCCGCACCGCGCATTTGTCAGTACCGGCGCCGCACCATATGGCGCAGGGGCGCATTCAATGCCAGGCGCGCAATGAATGTCAAAAAGGCTGTTCATTCGGTGCGTATTTTTCGACGCAAAGCTCGACGCTGCCAGCGGCGCTCGCCACCAATAAGTTAAGCATCGCCACTAACAGTATCGTACACAGCGTTATTTACGATCCTAAAACCAACCGCGCTACCGGCGTCCGTGTGATCGATTCAGAAACCATGGAAACGCGCGAGTATTTTGCCAAAGTGATTTTTCTGTGTGCCTCCACCATCGGCACCACACAAATCATGCTCAATTCGGTAAGTGACAGCTTCCCCACCGGCATCGCCAACTCGTCCGGCGCGCTTGGCCATTATTTAATGGACCATTTGTACGGCGCAGGGGCATCAGGTCGCGTTGAAGGTTTTCAAGAAGAATATTATTCCGGCCGCCGCCCAACAGGTTTGGTGATGCCACGCTTTACCAATTTCAGCGAAATGAATTCCAAATTCCTGCGCGGCTACCAGATAACCGGCAGCGCTACACGCGATGGTTGGGATTCTTTTGCACAGCGAGATGGTTTTGGCGCAGATTACAAAGCTGCGATTCGCAGTGCCGGCAGTTGGCGTTTTAGTTTGGGTGGCTCTGGCGAAATGTTGCCGCGCTACGAAAACCAGATCTCATTGCACCCGACCCTGAAAGATAAATGGGGTATGCCGCAATTGCACATTGATTGCTCCTACGGCGACAACGATTGGAAAATGATGGACGACATCGCCGATACCTGCGCTAACATTTTGGAAACTATTGGCGTAAAAGAGGTGACTAAAGATATTCGCGCAAAACGCGATTGGCACCCCGGCTTGTCTATTCATGAAATGGGTACTGCGCGCATGGGTAAAGATGCAAAAACCTCCGTCCTTAACGGCTGGAATCAAGCGCACGATGTACCTAATTTATTTGTTACCGATGGCGCCTCTATGGCATCTTGCGCTTCACAAAATCCATCGCTGACCTATATGGCACTTACCGCGCGCGCAGCCGATTACGCTGTGCAGCAATTAAAACTCGGAAAAATTTAATTTCTTTTTTCAACAACGCCGCTTCGGCAAACCAAAGGATCACATTATGACTCTGTCAAAAACAATAAAGGCGTTAACCATGGCAGCCATTACCAGCGTTAGTGTATCGGCCTTCGCTGCAAACGTTGCGCCCACCTCACCACAACTGAGTGTGCAACTCTGGTCAATTAAAGATGATGTCAGCGCTGACTTTGAAGGTACGCTGAAAAAACTCAAAGCCATGGGTTTTCAAGGGGTGGAATTTGCGGGCAACTTTGGCGCCTATGAAAAAGACCCTAAAGGCTTAAAAGCCTTTTTGGACAAAACCGGCTTAAAGGCATCGGGCGCGCACGTCCATTTTGATAAATTGTCGCCGGAAAATTTCGCTGCAACCGTTGCCTTCTATAAAGCGATTGATTGCAAATATTTAATCATCCCTATGGATAAACGCGCATTCACTGCCGAAGGTGCAAAAGAAGTTGCCGCCGATTTGGAAGCAATCCAGAAAAAATTAACCCCACTCGGTATGCACACCGGCTACCACAACCATAAACCGGAAATGCTCGGCGATGCTGGCAAAACCCCCTGGGATGTAATCGGCACCGGCACTTCCCATGACGTAGTGTTGCAACAAGATGTGGGCTGGACTGAAGTAGCAGGCAAAGATCCGGTTGATTTGGTAAAAGCCTATCCCGGCCGCACCATTACCACTCACTACAAAGCCGCCGCGCCCGACGAAGGCAATAAAGAAAACGCCATCATCGGCCAAGACACCACTGATTGGAAAGCATTGATCACCGCCAATAAAACGCTTGGTGGCACCTTATGGTTAGTGGTTGAGCAAGAAGTGTATCCCGATGGTTTAACGCCGATGCAAAGTGTTGAAGCATCACTCAAAGGTCTGCAAAAAATTATCGGCGAAATGAAGTAATATTAGCTGCGCGCGAAAACGCCGCTTTTGCGGCGTTTTTTATGGCCGCTTACATCATAAAAACCAATAACAACAGATACCTGAGGATCAAATATGAAACGTGCTGCACTCCACATCACCAGCATTTGCCTGGTAATCAGTTTTATTTTTACGCCTAACCTATGGGCAGCCCCGGCACAACTAAAACAACTCCCAGCCCATGTCGGCGGGCGCGTAGTGGTTGAAACCACAGCAGAGGGCGATAAAGCCTATGTCTATTCCTGGCCATCGGTTTATTTTGAAACCGCGTTCAAGGGCAATGCCTTAACGCTCAAATTCGATGACGACCAAAACTACTTCCAACTGATCGTTGATAACGGCGAACCTATCATCATCAAAAAGCCGGGCAAAGGGGATTACCAACTGCAGAACCTGCAACAAGGTAAACACACTGTGCGCCTTGAAAAAATTACTGAAACACAAAACAACACTGGCCGCTTCCTCGGTTTTTACACTCCGGAAAAATCCAAAGCACGTGCACTACCAAAAAGAAAATACAGCATTGAATTTATTGGCGACTCTTTTACCGTTGGTTACGGCAATACCTCACCCAGCCGTGAGTGCACCACCGAAGAAGTTTTTGCCACTACTAACTCGCAACTGTCATTTGGGCCATTAACTGCCAAAGAATTTAATGCCGATTACCAAGTCAACGCCTCATCGGGTTTTGGCGTGGTGCGCAACTACAACGGCACCTCACCCGGCAAAAGTTTACTCAAGCTTTACCCCTACACGCTTCACACCCCAACCGCCATCTACAACGCAAAATGGCAGCCACAGGTGATAGTGATCGGTTTAGGCACTAACGATTTTTCTACCCCACTCAATGCCAATGAGCCTTGGAAAACCCGTGCCGACCTACAAAAAGATTATGTCGCTCACTATGTTGAATTTGTCAAAAGCCTGCAGCAAAAAAATCCAAAAGCCCATTTTATTCTCATGGCCTCAGATCAAACCGAAGGTGAAATATCCTCACAAGTTGGCCGCGTCGTCGCCACCCTAAAAACAGATGGAATTCAAAAAGTAGATTCAATTCTTTTTAACAGCTTAGATTACAAAGGCTGCCACTGGCATCCATCTGCTAAAGATGACAAATGGTTATCCGGCCTGCTTATTAGTTACCTGAAAAACAACAAGATTTGGAAGTAGGAGAACTTCAGTAGACTCTGCACAATAATTAAAAAAATAGCCTCAGAAATTCCGCACAGAATTTTTGAGGCGTTTCACCATCGGCATGTGCATCGGTCAGATCTATTTCATCAATAGCTGGACGACAATTATGAAAAAACTACTCACCACAACTGCACTCGTTCTGTGCGCACTCAACGCATCCAACAGCCTTGCACAAAACCCATTAAATTTTGGCAGCAACATCAGAACTGCCGATCCCTCTGGCCACGTATGGGGCGATGGAAAAGTGTATCTCTACACCTCGCACGATGAAGAGTGCCAGGAAGATTTCCATATGAAAGATTGGTACGCATTTTCATCATCCAATTTAGTGGACTGGAAAACACACGGACCAATTTTATCAATCAAAGATTTAACCTGGGCAAACAATTTCGCCTGGGCACCTGATGCTGCCTATAAAAACGGAAAATATTATTTGATATTTCCGGCGGGCACCGGCTTTAAAGACAGAGTCAATCCAGAAAAAAGCACCAAGTGGATGGGACTTGGTGTCGCGGTAAGCGATTCACCCACTGGCCCCTTTAAAGATGCAATTGGAAAACCGCTGTGGACAACACCCTACGCCAATGACCCCAGTTTATTTATCGATGACGACGGCAAAGCCTATTTATATTTTCACGGCATGAATGCAGATTACCAAGTCGCCGAAATGGCCGATGATCTGCTCAGCCTGAAAGGCGGCTTGCAAAAAATGGATATGGGCGGCCACGAGCCAAAAATGGAAGGACCCTGGGTATTTAAACGCAACGGCATTTATTATTTCACCATGCCGGAAAATAACCGCACGCTCGCCTACTACACGGCCAAATCACCTAAAGGCCCGTGGAAATATCAAGGGGTAATTATGGATGAAGAACACGGCAACAATCACCACTCCATTGTCGAATACCAAGGCCAGTGGATTTTGTTCTATCACCGCTGGTTGGACACGCCCGAGTCCACCTGCAAAAAGAAACAGCGTCATGTCGCCGCTGAGTATTTGCACTTTAATGCGGATGGCAGTATTCAAAAAATTACACGTACCAAAGCAGGCGTCGGCGACTTTGCGCAAAAAATTCAAAAGCTGGAAAAAAAGTAACACCATTAAACTGCGGCAATATTTCTATGGGTGCTGCCTTTTTGGAGCACCCCAGCCTGTTTATTCGTTATTTGAAAAACAACAAGCTTGGAAAGCAACACCACGCTACTGCGATTCTATCGCCCTGTTTCTTATCGTATAATTTACCGAAATTTTGACATAAGGAATGTTATGAGAAAGGTAATTTCAGGTCTGGCGATAGCAGCAGTAGGCGGCGTTTTATTCTGGGTCGCCTCACCCACTACACATGTAATTCCTGCAAAAGATTCGCTTGCTGTTAACGATATAAATTCATCCGCTTCAACAAGCTCTGCTCCTGCGCCGCAACTGGAGCAGGTTATCGACATTAACAATCAAGCAACTCAACCTAAACCTAAACCTGAGAACCCAGCAGACCCAAGCGATATCCAATTACTGCCACACGAAATTGTCGCCATGCAAAAATGGGGCGATGAACGCGGCTACGATGAAAATGGCAGACTTACTCTCAGCTATCAATCAATGAACGACGAGGCCTTGTTGGCGCTCGCTGAGCAGAATGACCCTAAAGCACATTTGGTATTGGCCAAGAGAATTCTAGGGGAGAGAATGGATATCAGAAAGTTATCGCAAGATGCGCTCGACAAAGCTGAACGCCATTTGCTTGCCGCATCTATGCTGGGCTACAGCGCAACGCTTAATCAGCTCAGTGAATTAATGTTCCGCAGATCAATTTTCGACCTTCCAGGACGAAAAGCCTTAGAGCTGGAAGCCTATAAATTTGCTTATATCAGTGAACTGCGCGGTGATATTAATTCAATCACCCAATTGCATGGGTTAAGATTTTCCAGCCCAATTTCGGCGAGCGAGAATGAAGCTGTTTGGCTTAGCGCCAATAAGACTTATGACGAATTTTCACAACAAAGAGAAAGCTTGGGATTACCGGAATTTGACAATGAAATATCGCCTGAAGTTTTAGCAGTCAGAAAACGAGTAGAGGATTGGGTTGCCAATGTTTTAACACCTCAGCTAAAACGGTAATTTATTTGCTGTATTTGCAAACGAGCAAGTAAATAAGCAAACGCCGCTGGTTTTGCCAGCGGCGTTTTTGTTTGTAGGTCGTAAAAATTAAACCTTATTACCCAAAGGCAATTTCGTTAGCGGTTTACCGGTTGCCGCAAACAGCGCATTCGCTACGGCTCCCGCAATTGGCGGCACGCCTGGTTCACCAACACCCGACGGCACCTCTGCCGATGGAACAATATGCACTTCCACAATCGGCATAGCATCGATGCGCAGCAGTGGATAAGTGTGGTAATTGGTTTGTTCGACTACACCTTTGTTGAGGGTGATAGCTTCACCCAATGCCGCACTTAACCCCATACCGATTCCACCTTCCATTTGTGCGCGAATTACATCGGGGTTTACTGCAACGCCGCAATCTACGGCACAGACAACACGTTCGACGGTAAAGGTTTTATCTGCATTCACTTTCACTTCTGCCACTTGCGCCACCCAGGTGCCAAACGATTTATGCACTGCAATTCCGCGCGTGACATCTTTCGGCAAATTTTTCCCCCAGCCACTTTTTTCAGCGGCGAGATTTAATACACCCAATGCGCGCGGTGTATCGGCGAGCAATTCGCGGCGAAAAATAACCGGATCTTTTTTGGCGGCTTTGGCCAGTTGATCGATGAATGTTTCCACCACAAATGCATTGCCCGAATGCCCGACCGAACGCCACCAGAGCGTAGAAATTTTGATGGGAATTTCGGTGGCCTGCACTTGCAGATTGGGAATTGTGTAATGCATGTCATCAATGCCTTCTGCCACTGTGCCATCCACCTCGCCTTGAATAAATGCTTCAAAGGGTGTGCCGCGCAAAATAGCTTGCGCTACGGCGTGATGCTGCCATGCAAGCGCTTTTCCATCGGCTGATACTGCACCGCGTATATGATGAACCGCCATGGGGCGATAGCGCGCATTGAGGATTTCATCTTCACGCGTCCACACCATTTTTACCGCGCGACCCGGAACTTGTTTGGCGATATTTGCCGCATCCACCACATAATCACTCGGGCAGGCGCGGCGACCAAAACTGCCACCGGCGTAGAGCGTATTAATTTTTACTTGTTCAGGTTTGACGCCAGTAGCCGCTGCAACTTGCTGCTGATCTACCGTTGGCATTTGGCAAGCAAACCAGAGTTCGCAATTATTTTTTTCTACTTTAATAACGCAGTTGAGCGGTTCAATCGCCGCGTGAGTGATGTAGGGCAACTCATATTTTGCACTGATCACCTGCTCTGCTGTCGCTAGCGTCGCTATTGCATCGCCCGCCGTTTTTACCACATGCCCCGTTTTACTTGCTGCCTCGTGGCAGGCTTTAAATAATTCATCGCTCCCGCGCGTTTCGCAGGCGGATAAATCCCATTCAATTTGTAATAGTGCGCGCGCTTTTTTAGCAGCCCAAAAATTATCGGCAACCACGGCAACACCACGCGGAAATTCCACTACGGCAACTACGCCGGGCGATGCCTTGGCTTTAGTTGCATCCACTTTTTTAACCTTACCAAATAGTTGCGGCGGATAAGCCACTAAAGCAGTAAGCATGCCGGGCAATTGAATATCTTGCGTGTAGATTGCTTTGCCGCTGGTTTTTTCATTGCTGTCTTTGCGCGGAATAGTTTTTCCAATTAACTGAAAATCTTTTGGATCTTTTAGTTTTGGTTTTTGTGGCACAGGCAAGACGGATGCTTTTGCGACTAAGGCGCCAAAACTGCTGCTGTGTTTACCATGCGAAATAATGCCTTTGCTCACCTTAATTTCTGCTGCTGGCACCTTCCACTCGGCAGCCGCAGCAGCAACTAACATGGCGCGCGCGGCGGCGCCCGCTTCACGCAACTGCAACCATGAATTCGCGATTGACGATGAACCGCCTGTACCTTGTGATGGCCCCCAGAATAAATTGTTGTAACGCGCCGCATCGGCAGGGGCAAACTCCCAATCCATTTGCTCCCAACTTGCATCCAATTCTTCTGCGACCAGCGAAGTTAAACCCGTGCTGACGCCCTGCCCCATATCCAGATGTTTCACCACCATGGTGACTTTGCTATCGGGCGTAATTTTTAAAAAAGCGTTGAATACCGGAGCATCGGTTGCTACAGGTTTATCTGCAGCACTAACGGAGGCGCTGCCTACTACAAAGCCGCTGCCAATTAATAGTCCACCACCGGCGCCCACTGCTTGCAAAAATGTGCGGCGCGATAATGCAACAGCACCGGATTGTGTTTGCGTTTGAATTGCTTGTCGATTGAGGAAATTCATTTTGCTTTCCCTCCCAAATTATCGGCCGCTTGATGGATAGCACCGCGAATACGATGATAAGTCGCGCAGCGGCAGAGATTGCCACTCATAGCGGTGTCGATGTCTGCATCAGTTGGTTTTTTATTGGTTTGCAACAGCGCCGTGGCCGACATAATTTGCCCCGACTGGCAATAACCACATTGCACTACATCCAACTCGCGCCAGGCTTGTTGCACCGCTTGAAACGCGGGCGAATTAATTCCATCAATGGTTTCAATTTTTGCGCCCGCTGCGGCAGAGATAGGCAAACTGCACGAGCGAATCGGGCTGCCATTCATATGCACAGTGCAGGCGCCACAGAGCGCCATACCGCAACCGAGTTTGGTTCCGGTCATATTTAATTCGTCGCGCAGCGCCCAGAGCAAAGGCATATCCGGATCTACGTCCAGTTCGTGGGCTTTACCATTAATCGTAAGCGAAACCATGGGTAACTCCTGAGCAATAAAATCAATCGACTAACAAACGGTTAAATAACTTTTTTTAGATAGCTGGTGAGATCAGCGGGTGTATCAACATCAAATTCTGCCGAGGGCATAGCGACCGGAACCACGCTGTCGGAATGGCGCAACAACAAATGTTTGGCTCCGCGATCACCACGGCAACGGTATAACTGCGCTTTAAATTGCGCCGGGAAAATCGCAGGAACACCGAGAGTGTTAGAGAAACTGGCGCAGGCAATTTTTTCTGGCTGCTTGCACCAGGTGCGATATAAGTTACGCAAATCCTCTGCGCTTATGAGCGGCTGATCGCCCAACATTACCAATACTGGATTACTGTTTTGCAATTGTTTAACGCCAAAGGCGAGCGAGTTTCCTGCGCCCAAATTCCAGGCGCGATATTCCAGCAATTCAATGGCATTGTGCTTGCGCTCGGTAACCTGCGCATCCAAGGTTGGCAGTGCCTGTAATAACTCCGGATAAAATGCGCCGCCCACAACAAAAATACTTGCAGGCGAAAGCGTGCGCGCAGTTGCAATACTTTTGGCAAGCAAGGGTTGGCCCTGCCAATCAGCCAATTGCTTACAACCACCAAAACGACTCGCACTACCGGCGGCCAGTACCAGGCAATCAATTATTATTTTTTCAGCCTTCATTATTTTACCCTCTGGTTCATAGAAAAATCGGGGGTGGCAACTTCGCTATACTGGATGGATTGCGTAAGCATTTCACTCAGGGGCACTGCACTGCTGCCAAAAATATGTGCGTGGCATTCTGCCAATACAGAAAGCGCAATGCTTTCCGGCAAATCACCACCCAATGCCAAACCCATTGGCCCGGCGATGGAATAACGCAATTGCACTTCGCTTAACTCTGCCATAGCCAAGACATCGGCTTTACGTTTTGCAGGGCCGAGTAAACCTATGTACGGAGTCGCCATCTCGTGTGTTTGCAAGGCCGCCACTGCCGCTGCATCCAAACGCAAATTGTGATGGGCAATCACTACGCCATCGATTTGTTGTAATAAATAATTATCCAATTCCGCTGCAGATAAATTAAGAACATTAATACCTACTGGAAAATTGTCGCGCTTGCTTGCATTTAAGCGTTGATCAGCCACAGTCACGCGCCAGCCCATGACTATTGCTAACTGGCATAGCGGAATAACATCAACGCCACTACCCAAAATTAATAAATGTGGCAAAGGATTAATTAAAGTCGTGAGAATTTTTTCATCGCCGCCGCTCACATTTATTAGTTGCAGGCTGCCATGTTGCCGCTGTGAAAAGAGGCGCGCACAAGGTGTAACACTCGCGCTCGCGTTGTTGATCTGCAATTGATAAGTGCACGCCAGCTGTTGTTGCAAGTAAGAAAACACAGCGGGTAATTGGAGAAAATTATTATCTGTTCCGCAGGGATGTAACAACACCTCTGCCGCACCACCACAACCTATGCCGAGACGCCAAGCGATATTGCTGTCGTCGGATGCGTCGTAAACAATTCGCCGTGATTTACCCAGCGCAATCACTTTGCGCGCCTGCAATAATAAATCTGATTCTATGCAGCCGCCGCTTAATAACCCTAATTGATGCCCCGCATCGCTGAGCAGCATTAGCGCGCCGGTTTTGCGATACACGGAACCGCGTGTATGAATCACCGCACCTAATACCCAATTGGCTTTGTCTTTCAAAGGCAACCATGTGGAAAGAAGATGAGAAAAATGATTAGACATAGGCAGGCATCCGCACAATTATATTTATCGCACTGCTAAACCACCGATAGTCTCACTCGAAATCAAATAAAGAAAGCGCAGTTAACAAAACTAAACAGCTAAATGACAAAAGACATAAAAATCAAATATTCACCGCTAATTAGTAACGCAGCCGCGCAAATTTGCATTCGACGTGAGCATTCGGGAGTAGGTTGTGACAGGTAAAAGAAGGTAATGTTTCTGCAGCGCAAAATTTTTAATTTGCACTGTTACTAATCAATACATTACTCACAATTTTAGCCTCTAATAACAGCTGGTCTTTATTTCCAAATGCTTTTTGGAGTGCCATTCAGGTTGATGGCACCCAGTATTTTTTCATAGTTTTTCCATGCACTTCAGTGTGAACCAAAATGACAATAAGTCATTGCCAGATTCGCGCAGATTCTTGCCTAATCCAATAAATAATGGCGCAAATCTATAATCGACATGGCACCTGATTCACTTCCGCGCTGATCAGGATTTAACTGCCTCAGCAACCAATGCGGATAAAGGTGTTGTCGGGCGCCCAATTAATTTGCTGAGCTGATGACTATCGTCAAACAACCCACCTTTAGCCGCGCCCACATCGGATTGGGCAAGCAATGTCGCAAGCCCCTCAGGCAAACCGGCAGACAGCAATGCGGCGGCGAAATCTGCTTCGGGCAAATCCTGATAAACCACTGCCTTGCCTGACTGCGTGGCAATTTCTGCCGCGAATTCCGCAAGCGTGTAGGAATCGTCACCCGCTAATTCATAAATTCGGCTGCCTTGAATATCCTGGGTGAGCACTACAGCGGCAGCTTCCGCATAATCACTGCGTGCAGCAGATGAAATCCGCCCATTGCCCGCACTGCCAAATACAGCGCCCAATTGTAATGCGGCATCTACACCCGCTAAATAATTTTCGGTGTACCACCCGTTGCGCAAAAACACATAAGGTAAACCTGAGGCGCGAATTAATTGCTCGGTTTCAATGTGCTCAGCGCGCAATGGCAAGGGCGATGTATCGGCATGCAGAATGCTGGTGTAGGCAAGTAGGCCCACACCAGCACGTTTGGCAGCATCAACCACTGCGCGGTGCTGCGGCAGCCTGCGCCCCACATCGCTAGACGAAATCAGCAATAACTTTTCTGCACCTTTGAATGCGCTATCCAATGAATGTGGTTGGTCGTAATCCGCTTGCCGCACCTGCACACCTAATGCAGCAAGATCAGCTACTTTTTCAGGGCTGCGCACGGCAACTGCAATTTCACTCGCAGGTAACGTTTTTAGTAAGGCCGCAACCACTAAACGCCCAAGCTGCCCAGAAGCTCCAGTAACAATAATCATGATGAATACCCCTTTCGTTTGTCGGTAGAAGCCGCCACAATAGCAACCACGCTAACTTTTAGTAAGTACGCACAAAAAGGTAAGTATGAGATGAAGACTACAGCGGCAAAGCCTGCCACAACCCCGCAAACATTAAGTGAAGCGTTAATGCGCGGCGATGTGATGGCGGACAAATGTCCATCGCGCACTGTGCTCAACCACGTGACTAGTCGCTGGGGCGTATTGTTATTGGTGGCTCTGCGCGGCGGCACCTATCGCTTCAGTGAATTGCGCCGCAGGGTTAATGGCATCAGCGAAAAAATGCTGGCGCAAACGCTACAGGCACTAGAGGGGGATGGCTTTGTCGCACGTATTTCCTACCCTGTGGTTCCACCACACGTGGAATATTGTCTCACCGATATGGGTGAAAAAATTAGCGAAAAAGTTGCAGACATCGCCGATTGGATTGAAGTAAATCTTGCTGATATTTTAAAAGCGCAGCAGGCCAAAATAGACAGTATCGATATTGCCAAACACTAGCGCATAGCATTTACAGTACGACTAAAAATGGAGCAATCATGACTGATAAAATCAAAAACCTGACTAAAACACTGCTGTCAGATAATTGGTACACACTGAACAAATTTTCATTTGACTATCGAAACGCCAATGGCTCTTGGGGGCGACAAGAAAGAGAGGCGTATGACCGGGGCAATGGCTCTACCATACTGCTATACAACACGGTAAAACGTACCGTAATACTCACTCGGCAGTTTCGCTTACCCACCTATGTGAACGGCAATACTGATGGCATGATGATTGAAACTTGCGCAGGATTACTGGATGAAAATAATGCAGAAGATTGCATCAAAAAAGAAGCTGAAGAGGAAACAGGTTACAAATTAGATACAGTTCAAAAAATATTTGAAGCTTATATGTCACCCGGTTCAGTGACTGAAATTATTTACTTTTTTATCGCAGAATATAGCGAACAGATGAAAGTATCGGACGGTGGTGGCCTGGAGCACGAGCAGGAAAATATCGAAGTGTTAGAACTCAACTTTGACGATGCTTACGCACTGATTGAAGCAGGTGAAATAAAAGATGGGAAAACTATCATGCTGCTGCAATATGCAAAATTAAATAAGCTTTGCGCATAAGCAGTGCCGCAAAAAAACTAGCGAAATGTACCGAGCAGCTCATGATTTATTACACCCAATGAACCATCGTCATCCGGATTGGACAATTCAATCAGCGTCCGCCCGGATAATCGCAAACGCTCTAACCGCTCGCCAAAATGCGCTTTGAAAATTTTATCCAGCTCGCCATTTTCTTTTATATATTTCAAGCCCAATGTTAAGCGATCAGCCAGAATCGGCTGATCAGGGCTGACATAAAAATAAACGGGTAACGGCATGTAAATTAATAACGTCTGCTCTGGCACCAGATTTTCAACCAAGCTGCCGTCGATATCGTAATGGTTATCAATTTCTATCACGCTGAGTGGCACAAAAAAGTAGCGTTTACCGGCAAGCATTTTTAACAGCATCGTCATATTGAGTGGTTCCGCAACGGAAAAGCCATTGTGTTTATACACATGCCCTTCCCAACCCTTACCAAAACCCATAGGCAGTTTGCGCAGTTCAGCGAGTGTTTTGATACTGCTAAACCGCACCTGATCTTCCGCCCGGATCAATAAAATCCGGTAGCCCATAAAACCATTCAGTACCGGAACGTTGATACGAATCAACCCTTCGCGTGCACCTTTTAGCGTGGGGAAACCAACCAGACGATCGATATTGACCTTTTCCCCAATCACCAACAATTCGTGCTTGCGTTCAGACGTGAGCTGCTCCAAGGTAAAAACCAGCTGGTAAGCACCAAAGGTAGATTCAGTTGCCCTGAGCGCGGCATCAATAATGGCGAGGTAATAATCTTCGCTGATAGACGCAGTGTTGTTGCCCAGATACTTGACCAATAACGGCCCATCTGCCCATACAAGACGCGCAGGCAGGCAGCACAACAGCAACGCAAACAGCGATAGGATTTTGGCCGATGGGATGTTCATAACGCCCTCCCGTAACGGGTCTTGTTATGGTTTTAATCCTAGCAGTTGTTTATTTCTGCGACACATGTTTTTAGATATGAAAAACAATATGGAAATGGCCACAAAGTATAAATTCGCTAGCGAAGATAACACTTATCGGAACTAGAGCTGACGCCCTGTTAAATTAAGAAGAGCTGTGATTTGAATACTTTATAACACGCGGATTAAAGATGATGTGTTTACCTTTAACGCTAACAATATGGTGGGCCCAGCTGGACTTGAACCAGCGACCTGCCGATTATGAGTCGGATGCTCTAACCAACTGAGCTATAGGCCCTTAAGGAGGGTGCTGCGCTAAGCAGCGGGGCGCATTATAGTGAGTTGTACCAAGTGTGGCTATAGTTGATAACTCATTGTGTTAGCTAAAAAAATAAAACCCGCACATGGCGGGTTTTATTTTATCTGGCAGCTGGATAATTTATAAGCTAACTACTAATCATCAAGGAAGCTACGCAGGTGATCCGAGCGCGATGGGTGACGCAATTTGCGCAAGGCTTTGGCTTCGATCTGACGAATACGCTCACGCGTTACATCAAATTGTTTGCCCACCTCTTCCAGTGTATGGTCAGTGTGCATGTCGATACCAAAACGCATACGCAGTACTTTGGCTTCACGCGCGGTGAGGCCAGCCAATACTTCGCGCGTCGCTTCCATCAAGCCTTCCATTGTCGCTGACTCCACCGGAGAAATAATGGTGGTGTCTTCGATAAAATCGCCCAGATGCGAATCTTCATCGTCGCCGATTGGCGTTTCCATGGAGATAGGCTCTTTGGCGATCTTCAATACTTTGCGCACTTTGTCTTCGGGCATTTCCATGCGCTCGCCGAGTTCTTCCGGCGTTGGCTCGCGCCCCATTTCTTGCAGCATCTGGCGCGATACACGGTTGAGTTTGTTGATAGTCTCAATCATGTGTACCGGAATACGAATGGTGCGCGCCTGATCAGCGATGGAGCGAGTGATCGCCTGGCGAATCCACCAGGTTGCATACGTCGAAAATTTGTAACCGCGACGGTATTCAAATTTATCCACCGCTTTCATCAAGCCGATATTGCCTTCCTGAATCAAATCGAGGAATTGCAAACCGCGGTTGGTGTATTTTTTGGCGATAGAAATAACCAGTCGCAAGTTTGCTTCGACCATTTCTTTTTTCGCACGACGCGCGCGCGCTTCACCGATCGACATGCGACGGTTGATATCTTTGATGCTGGCAAGACTTAAACCGCTTTCTGCTTCGATCTGCGCAAGTTGCTGCTGTGCAGTTTGCACATCAGGTAATACGCGTTCGAGTTTGTCAGCGTGCTCAACCTTACCTTTAAGAAATTCAGGTAACCAAGCATCGTTAGTTTCATTGCCAGGAAATTCTTTAATAAAGGTTTTGCGCTGCATTTGGGCTCTGCGAGTACACAGATCCATAATGTGACGCTCTTGCCTACGCACGTTGTCGAGCATCTCGCGCGCTTTAGTGTAGATGGGGTCGAATTGTTTGGTCGGCAATTTGAAGAACTTGAACAGATCACCAAGGGCAGACAATTCTTTTTCAGCTTGCTTGCTACCGTAACCGTATTTCGCGAGAGTCTTGTTAACTTTGTCCTGCTGCTTTTGCAGCTCTTCAAAGCGCACGCGCGCCTCTTCCGGATCTACACCCGAAATAGCTTCCTCTTCATCTTCGGTGGCCGCTTCTTCCTCTTCATCGTCACCGGCTGCTTTTGCACCGGCGACAGCAACGGGAATCTCTTCTACCTCAACAACAGTAGCGGGAATGTCTTCAACTGGATCTAACCAGCCGATGATGACATCCGCCAAGCGGCGCTCTTCTTTGGCGACCAGCGCGTATTCATTGAGAATTTGCTGTACGGCACCAGGCCAGTAGGCAACGGCGTGCATAAGTTCGCGCACACCTTCTTCGATTCGCTTGGCAATTACAATTTCGCCTTCGCGGGTAAGCAGCTCTACCGTACCCATTTCGCGCATGTACATGCGCACTGGGTCAGTGGTGCGACCGGTTTCTGTTTCTACGGCGACTAATGCAGCGGCAGCTTCAGCAGCAGCGATTTCATCTGCAGCAGAATCGCCATCGGTCATTAACAGAGTGTCGGCATCGGGCGCTGTTTCATAGACGCGGATACCCATGTCGTTGATCATCTGGATGATGTCTTCGACCTGATCCGGATCAGAGATGTCCTCCGGTAGGTGATCGTTTACCTCGGCGTAAGTCAGGTAACCCTGCTCTTTACCACGGGCGATCAGTTCTTTAATGCGGGACTGTTGCTGTTGGACGTCTTCAGACATTCGAAACCCTATTTAAAACCTGATGAGTGAAATGCAAAGCCCGAAATTATACTCCACTTGCTTGTGTGGATTCTAGGCGATTGGGGGGTGACACAAAATTCTTAGGCCTCTTTCGGTCAAATTGTGCGGCTTTTGACCAGCCTGGATACTTATGGTTGCACTTTGGGAGTTAAGGCTGCCCGTATTAGCTTGTCGCGCTCCTCCTTGGTGAGTTGAGTTAAGTCGGCATTTTTTAATTTCGCCAAGGATTCTGCCGTTTTTTTCTGATTCTGCTGCAGACGTAGCTTTTCCATGGCATCACTAAATGCCGCTTGAGTGTCGTAATCAGCTTTGGCTGGTTTATCTTGTCGGCTTTGAGTGAGGGCATTGGCCGCCTGCAGCAAATCGTGCCCAGCAACAGCAGCCAGTCGCTCGGTATTTTCCGCACCGTATATACCGCGCCAGTAACCAATCAAATGCGAGAGATTGTAGTGCGGGCGCTCATGCAACACCTTGAGCAGACGCCCGAGCATCAGGCAGTCGAGATCCCCCTCATCAATCAACCATTCTTCATGATTGGATTCAAGACTGGCAAGTGTTGGATAAGTCAGCAGTAGCGCCAAGGCTTTGCGCACCGGCGGCATTAAATATTTGCTGGCGGCGCGCACCTGCAGCTCCGGCTGATAGGCTTTGCGATGCGCGCGAGGCTCTTCGTAAAACTCATGGTAGTCCGCAGGTGGCAGTTCCTGTGGGAAATCACCGTACTCTTCATAAGCGGCTAGCGGTGGGTGACCCCACTCAGGCTCGGTCTTTTTCGGTACCGCAACCTTGGGTACAGCTTCTTCTGTCTTGATGGGTGCTGGCGGCGCTACAAACAGCGGTTGCATCTCGCCTTTGCTTTGCTGGTCCTGAATCAATTCCTGCAGGATATTGCGATTGAGGCCAGTGCGGGTGGCAAGGCTTTCAAACATCAGTTCTCGAAATACACCTTTAGGCAGCCGCTCCAGCAGCGGCGCTGCACGCTTACTAAAAGTCGCGCGGCCTTCCATGGTGCGGATGTTTAAGCCCTCGGCGACCGCGTCAAATAAATAATCTTCAAAAGGTACCGCCAGCTCGATCATGCGCTCGAATTTATCGGGGCCGATCTGGCGTACCAACGTATCCGGATCTTCACCTTCCGGCAGGAACAGGAATTTTACGGTGCGGCCATCGGTCATGGTATCAAGTGATGCTTCCAACGCGCGATGGGCCGCACTGCGCCCGGCTTTGTCACCGTCAAAACAAAACACTACTTCATTGGTGTATTTGAAGGCACGGTCGAGATGGTCGGGGCCGCAAGCGGTACCGAGGGTCGCGACGCCGTAGCCAATCCCAAATTGCGCCAGGCTGACCACATCCATATAGCCCTCAACCACCAGCAGGCGTGGTAACTCGCGATAGGCGAGACGCGCCTCGTACAGTCCGTAAAGTTCTTGCCCTTTATGGAATACCGGTGTCTCTGGCGAGTTGAGGTATTTGGGCTTGTCGTCGCCCAGCACTCGTCCACCAAAGCCGATTACCCGTCCACGGGTATCGCGGATGGGGAACATGATGCGATGGCGAAAGCGGTCGTAAAGTTTCTTTTCCTGCTCCTGATGAATCAGCATGCCACCTTCAATCAGCAGATGCTTGTCTTCATCATTGGTGGCGAGAGTTTTGAGCAAATTATCCCAACCGGGTGGCGCAAAGCCGACGCCGTAGGCTTTGGCTGTTTTGCCATCAAGACCGCGATTTTTTAAATAATTTACCGCCAGGTGTTTGCTGGGGTGATGACGCAATTGTTGCTGGTAAAAGTCGTCAGCTTTTTCCAGCAGGGTGTAGATGCTGCGCTTTTCCTGCTCACGTTTTTCCTGCGCTTCGGTTTGCACTTCGCGCGGGACTTCTAATCCGGTCAGGCGAGCGAGGGATTCAACCGCCTCAGGGAAGCTGAGGCGTTCGTAATCCATCACAAAACCCAGCGCATTGCCGCTCGCGCCGCAGCCAAAGCAGTAATAAAACTGTTTATCCGGGCTGACGGTGAAGGAGGGGGTTTTTTCGTCGTGGAAAGGGCAGCAGGCGCTGTAGTTTTTACCGGTTTTCCTGAGTTTAACGCGACTATCGACCACATCGACTATATCGAGGCGGTCGAGCATGTCATCGACAAAACTTTGGGGAATTAAACCAGCCATAAAATCGTCACCTGATTAGGGATAGCTAGAAACTAGCGGTTGACGACTAATTGCTCAACTTGGTTTTGAGCAGCTTGCTCACTTCGCCCATATCAGCACGACCTTGTACCTGAGGCTTGATCAGTGCCATGGCTTTACCCATGTCGCGCGCCTCAACTACACCAGAATCGGTCAAGGCTTTGGTGACTATGGTATCAAGCTCAACGGCGGTGAGCGGAGTGGGGAGATAAACTTGAATTTCAGTGATTTCGTAAGCTTCTTGCTCGGCGAGTTCGGGGCGATTGGCATTGCGATACTGTTGTTCAGAGTCGCGGCGCTGTTTGACCATTTTATCGAGCAAACCTAAAGCGCGTGCGTCATCAACTTCGATGCGCTCGTCCACTTCGATACGTTTGAATTCAGACATCACAAGACGCAAAACCGCGACGCGCTCTTTTTCTTTAGCGCGCATCGCGGTCTTTAAGGCATCATTTATGCGGTCTTTTAGCGTTGGTTGACTCATGAATCACCGGTTATTGAGTAATCAATTTGGGTACAGGAGTGGAACGCACAACTCGTTAGTTAACAGATGCAAACAGACTAACGAGCGGAACCGATCAAAACTACTTACAGACTGCCGAATTAAGCGGCAGCGCGTAACTTAGTACAGACGGGTAAACTTTTTAGATTCGCGTTGCACCTTTTTAGCATGACGCTTGACAGCAGCAGCGGCATCACGCTTACGAACGGTAGTTGGCTTCTCGTAGCATTCACGAGCGCGAACGTCAGCCAGAATGCCGGCTTTTTCACAGGCGCGTTTGAAGCGACGCAGAGCTACGTCAAAGGGTTCGTTTTCTTTAAGTTTTACTGAAGGCATGCTGTTACCCTTAAAAAGAGAGCTAATAAATGATGTCTTGTGGATAGGCGCCAGAGTGTAAACACAGTGAAGTATCCGAGGGGTGCGGATTCTATACGCTTATTATGGCAGCCGCAACCTTGCACGCATGAGAGTGCTGGGTTTTCGCGAGGCCAGCCTTTATCATAGCCGCCCTGTGTTGGTTGATCGCTACTGTTTGTGCGGGTTGTATGGGTGCCAAGAGGTTGGGTTATGCGTGTATTGGGGTTGGAAACATCTTGTGATGAAACAGGAGTGGCGGTTTATGACAGCGAACGCGGCTTGCTGGCGCACGTCCTATATACCCAGATTGCGCTGCATGCGGAGTATGGCGGCGTAGTGCCGGAACTCGCTTCGCGCGACCATGTGCGCAAGTTACTGCCGCTGATTAATGAGGTGATGGCGGCGAGCGGATCTACTGCAGAAGATATAGATGGCATCGCCTATACCTCTGGCCCCGGCCTTATTGGCGCGCTAATGGTTGGCGCATCAATGGGACGTGCGCTGGCGTACTCCTGGAATATTCCCGCAATCGGCGTGCATCACATGGAAGGCCATTTGCTCGCACCTATGCTGGAGGCCAATCCACCGCAATATCCATTTATTGCACTCCTGGTATCTGGTGGCCACACCCAGTTAGTAAAAGTTGATGCGCTTGGTGAGTACGAATTATTGGGTGAGTCTATTGATGATGCGGCGGGCGAGGCGTTTGATAAGGCCGCAAAAATGCTCGATCTGGATTATCCCGGCGGCCCGCAAATCGCCAAGCTTGCCGAGCAAGGCACCGAAGGGCGATTTAAATTTCCGCGCCCGATGGTTGATCGCCCCGGTTTGGATTTCAGTTTCAGCGGTTTGAAAACCGCGACGCTCACCACTGTCAATGCAAACAAGCAGGCCAATGGTTTGCCGGACGACCAAACCTGTGCCGATATCGCAAACGCATTTCAAGCAGCAGTTGTTGATACGCTCGTGATCAAATGCAAGCGTGCGCTCGAACAAACCGGCATGAAAACATTGGTGATCGCTGGTGGTGTTTCAGCCAACAAAAAATTGCGCGCCGATTTGGATGCAAACTTGGCAAAAATCGGCGCAAAAGTATTTTACGCACGCCACGAGTTTTGCACCGACAACGGCGCCATGATCGCCTACGCCGGTTGCCAGCGTTTGCTCGCAGGTCAACACGAAGGCTTGGCGATCAATGTCAAAGCACGTTGGCCCCTCAATACACTATCTTCACTTTAAAAGAAGCTTTTATGGATATTGTCTACATCCGCGATTTGCGTATCGATACGATTATCGGCATTTACGACTGGGAGCGCGAAGTGCGCCAAACCGTGAGTATCGATCTGGAAATGGCGAGCGATATTCGCAAAGCGGCCGAAACTGACGATATCCAATACGCGTTGAATTACAAGGCTGTTTCCAAGCGATTGATTGCCTACGTTGAAAATCGCAATGCGCTTTTGGTAGAAACGCTAGCTGAAGAAATCGCGCAAATTATACAGAAAGAATTTAATGTGCCTTGGTTGCGCTTGCGTTTAAGTAAACCGGGAGCAGTACGCGGTGCACGCGATGTTGGCTTGCTGATTGAGCGTGGAGCAAGACCAGAATGACGGTGATTTATTTAAGCTTGGGAAGCAATGTTGATCGCCATAAAAATATTATGGCGGCGCTGGATGCGTTGGATGCGCTGTTTGGTGCTTTGCAAATATCGTCAGTCTACGAAAGTAAATCTGTTGGTTTCGATGGCAGTAATTTTTTTAATTTGGTGGTAGGTGCCAACACGGAATTATCGATTGCCGAATTATCGGAAACTCTAAAGCAAATTGAAGATGAGAATGGGCGCAAGCGCAACGGGCCAAAATTCAGCCCGCGTACGCTGGATATTGATATCCTGACCTACGGCGATTTTGTCGGCAATGAAAGCGGAATTGAATTACCGCGCGCCGAAATTACCAAAAATGCGTTTGTGCTTTTGCCATTAGCTGAAATAGCTGCAGAGGTGTTACATCCGCAATTGCAAAAAAAATATCGCGAGTTGTGGGCCGGTTATGATCAAGCTTCACAATCCTTGTGGTCGATAGATTTTGAGTGGAATAGAAAGATTATCTCTTTTAAGGGCTAACTTTTTGTATTAGCCAATAAGTTTCAATCATCTGATACCCTCTAGGATCGTACTTTGCCAAGCCTTGCCTGTCGAAGGGAAAGTAAAGCCCTCTAACAAAATACATCGCTGAAAGATCAGCAAAATACTCAAATTGGTTTGTGGTTGCATAGGCCGGATTAAGGCTCCTTCCTGCATAGTCTTTTACTGACTGGTAAAGCCCGTTATTTCGTGAATTTAACCAAGCATCAATGATCGGTTGATGCCGGTATGTCCATTTTAAAAAGTGCCATGCATGCGCTAACTCGTGCACGATAAGCTGATTATTTAGAAGATCACTTTGATATAAATAATTGTCTGCGCTGTAAATTACCACCGCATTATTCCAGTGATTGTCGTGCAATGAGTATTCCTCTAACCTGTTATGGATATATCGCGCTCCACCACCTTCGCCGCCTAATCGATGTTTCGGTCCCCGCATAATATAAAAACTTACGGTTTTCAGTTTTGTGTGCGCCGCATAAGGAATTTTGGCAAAGACCAAGTCCAAGGTTTCAGCCAGACGTGCAACAGCTTTGTCGTAAACTTTTTTATCGTTCGGGTTTTCGGGGCGCTCAACAAAAATCGGCCAGTGACTATTACTGCGATCGTACAGTCTTTCCGGATAGCGATAATTAACTCGTGTCTGCTTGGAGATATCTGGATGCACTTCGGTAGCAGGCTGTTTTCCGCACTTACGGGGATCATCGGTGAAGAAGGTTTTTCCATCTGCTGTCTTGCAGGTGAGTATGACGGCGGCGGTCTGACAAGAGATTGAAAAGAGTAAACATCCCAGTAGAGAAAAAAATATCCTTAACATGAGTGGGTTTTACACCTGTAGGTTGGTTGGAGAATGGATTATGCCAATGTTAATTACAGCCACTTTTTAAACGCCACAATCCCAAACCCGGCAGCAATTACCAACATTCCTCCCAGCGTATAAAAATACCCATAAGGTTCATGCAATTCTGGCATGTTGTCAAAGTTCATGCCGTAAATTCCTGCAATAAAAGTGAGCGGTACAAAAATCGCGGTAATGACAGTTAACACTCGCATGGTGTTGTTTAGTTGGTGCGAGCTAATGGATAGGTAACCGTTAATTAAATCACCGCAAATTTCATAGTACATAGTACATAAGCCATGCAGACGTTCGCAGCGCTCGAATAAATCCTGCAGGGCGTGCTCTATATCACCATCTTCGTCAATTAATCGCTGCGGAATGTCTTTTAATAAATTAGTGACTAATTTTTCGTGGTAACTAAAAATGCGTTTGAGTTTACGTAGGCGAGATTGGTAACTAATTAATTCACGCATCACATCATCATTGGGCTTGTCTTGCATTGCATCTTCAAGTTCATTTAATGATGACTCAAATTCAAGAATTGCTTCTAAATAACGACCAACTGAAAAGCGCATAATACGCGACGCTAACAAACCGGGGCTAACCAGCAAATTATCCCGCTTTGCATTTTCCCAATAATGAGTGATGCCCATTGAGTGACGAGGATGACAACTAATTAAACAGCGATCACCAGCAAAAAGCGCAATGGTCATCTGTTGAATAGTGAGATCTTTATTAAACTCCGTTAATCCCCGATACAAAATCAGGGTGTAATTATCAAACGTTTCAGTTTTGGGTGGATGGCGAAACCGCTGCACATCTTCTACCGCCAGAGGATGACAGCTCATGGATAGCAGAAACTTTTTCTCTGTTTGCGGATCTTCATTAAACAGGTCAATCCAGATGTAACTACCGCTGTCATTGCGCCAGCGTTCGATTAATTCGATCCCGCCTTCCATGTGCTCGCCGAGGGTAGTTAATAGTTGTGCTCTGATCATACGTCTCTCATCGAAATCAAATCGTAATTGAACGGCCGCCATCGACAGTCAATATTTGCCCGGTAATATAGGGCGATTGTTGCGCTAAAAAGAGAATAGCGCGCGCAATATCTTGCGCCTGACCACGTTGTTGCAAAGGGATTTTAGCCAGCATTTTTTCTTTATTTTCATCCGACAAGGTGTCTTCCGGTTTTTTATTGGCGTCGTCTGGCCATAAAATCGCGCCGGGAGCAATGCCATTTACACGCACCAAAGGCGCCAACTCTTGCGCTAACGTTTTCGTTAACATGACATTGCCCGCTTTGGCGATTGAATAAACACTATGTTTTTTGAGTGGCTTATCTGCATAAATATCGGCGATATTGATAATACAGCCGCGCTGCTCAGTCAAATTTTTCGCGAGCGCTTGTGCGAGAAAAAACGGGGCTTTCAGATTGGAACCCATCAAGTTATTCCAGTCTACCTCGTCCGTATCGCCAATTGGAGTGGCGTAAAAACTGGAAGCATTGTTAACGAGCAAATCAATCCTTTGCCACTGCTGCTCCGCTTGGGCAGCAAGGTTTTTTATCTGATCCAAATTATTCAGATCAGCAGCAATACACACAGCCGAATTAGTTCTTACATCATTTAGCTCATTCGTTAACGCCTGCGCCGCCACTGATGAGTGATGATAATGAATCACCACATTAAAATTTTCTTGATGTAAATGCCGAACAATTTCAGCACCTATACGCTTAGCCGCACCAGTAACCAGCGCAACTTTTGAAGCCGATGTAGGCATACGTTTACCTCTACGCTAGTTATAGGAAAAATATCTTCATACGTGTGATGGTGTAGTGCCGCTATTTTTTAATAGTTGCAAATTTTGCAGGCGCTGACGATCCACCTCATTACCGAAGTCTTTACCGATTAAACCAACGGCCTGAATTTTGGCGATGTCAACCGTTTGTGCGGCACGCAAGGCTTCACGAAAAAAATCTGCTTGCGGATATTCCCTGCCTTCAAAACCAGTGCGTCCACGCGCATCTGCTTCGCAGCACAATAAAAATTGCTCAAATCGTTCGGGGCGACGAAAAGCATCATTAGATTGCATAACCTTTAATAGCGTTGCTGGTTTTAATTCCAATGCGCGATGGCAATGGGTGTGCCATTGCGCCACCATCAAGGATAAGTCTTTATAATCTTTCGGCGCAGCAATCCGCTCGCACAATTGTTTTACTAACGGCAAGCTGCGATCTTCATGGGCGATATGACGTGGCCATTCAGACGGCGGCGTTTTCGCCTTGCCCAGATCATGCAGCAAGGTAGCAAAACGCACGCAGGTATTAGACGATAATTTCACCGCTTGCTGCAGGCTCATCAAGGTATGAATGCCGGTATCAATTTCCGGATGATGTGCAGCAGTTTGCGGCACACCAAAAAGCGCATCGATTTCGGGAAACAACCGCGCAAGCGCATCACAAGAACGCAACATCTCGATAAAAATTTCTGGATTCGGTTCACCTAGAGCGCGCTCGGTTTCTTTCCAAATGCGCTCAGCCACCAGATGATCCACTTCGCCATTGGCAACCATGGCTTGCATTAAAACAAGGGTTTCATCCGCAACGTGAAAACCCAAGTCGTGATAACGCGCCGCAAAACGCGCGATGCGCAATATACGCACCGGATCTTCGGCAAATGCCGGCGATACATGGCGCAGTAATTTATCGGCAAGATCTTGTCGGCCATTGTAGGGGTCGATGATATTGCCCTTCTCGTCTTCGGCCATCGCATTGATAGTGAGATCGCGCCGGATAAGATCATCTTCGAGTGTAACTTCTTCGCCGCAATAAAAACTGAACCCGCCATAACCCTTACCGGTTTTGCGCTCAGTACGGGCGAGCGCATATTCCTCTTTGGTTTGAGGATGGAGAAATACCGGGAAATCTTTGCCCACAGGAACGAAGCCCTGCGCTTGCATTTGCGCGGGGCTGCTGCCGACCACCACCCAATCTTTTTCGGTGACAACACGGCCTAATAATTTATCGCGGACAGCGCCGCCAACAAGATATATTTTCATTACCATTAATCATTAAAAATTCGGTGTTGAGTATAGGGGAATTAGTTGGATAAAAAAAATGCAAAAATGACTTGTGGCTGAACAGAAATTAAATTAATCTCGCTTCAGTTTCACCAATCCTTATAACCTTAGATGAATCAATTATGTACCAGATGAATTCTATCAAGCATACCGCCCGCTCACTGCGACCAATGATTTGGTTTGCGGTCTGGGCGTCTTGCTTCGCGGAATTTGTCGATTGATTGAATAATCGTTATAAACAAAGGCCGCAGCATAAAAACTGCGGCCTTTTTTGTTTTCTGGGTTCCGGTTTTTTACTTTCAGTTTTACTGATTTTTTGCTGCGGCTATTTTCTCGTAAGTTGCTCATTGGGCAATAAGGAGTTATGCCGTGGCTGTTTTATTTGCGTATTTTTCTGTAGTGCTAATTTGGGCTACTACCCCGCTCGCCATTCAATGGAGTAGCGACAGCGTTAGTTTTATTGCCGCCGCTGTGGCGCGCATGGCTATCGCGTTAGCGATTGCGCTGTTAGTGCATGGGCTATTGCGAAAATCCCTTTCTACTTATTGGCAACATGCCCGCATTTATTTTGCAGCATCGATTGGTATTTTTCCCAACATGCCCGTTGTGTATTGGGGCGTACAGTTTATTCCATCGGGTTTGGTAGCAGTGATTTTTGCAATGTCACCTTTTGTCACCGGCTTGATGACACTGTGGCTACTAAAACAAAATCCATTTACGGTCAAAAAAATACTCGCATTAGCGCTGGCACTCGCGGGGCTAATCATTATTTTTTATCACCAATTGCAATTTAATATCCGCTCGATATACGGCATCGCCAGTATTTTGCTCTCTTGTGTGCTGTTTAGTTTTAGTAGTGTGTGGGTAAAAAAATTAACGCAACAAGAAGCAGTAAAGCTGGACGCATTTCATCAAGCCAGTGGCGCCCTACTGTTTTCCTTGCCGGGTTTGGTGTTGTGTTGGTGGTTAATGGATGGTGAATTACCGCAGCAGATTTCAATGAAATCAGGCGCATCAATTATTTACCTTTCAATAATCGGGTCATTGGTAGGTGCGGCGCTGTTCTTTTACGTACTGCAACGCTTGTCGGCAAGCGCAGTGTCGCTCATTACACTAATGACACCGGTGCTCGCGATCATTATTGGTAAGCAATTAGCAAATGAGGACTTGTCGTCGCAAACCTTAACAGGTGTGGCAATAGTGTTGCTTGCACTTTTGCTTTACATGCCTTGGTCAATACGCGCAGCGATGGTTGCGCTAGACACCTGGTTACTCCATCAATTAACCAAGCGCCCATTGGAAGATGGCGCAACAAGCGCGCACGAGGAGCTGCAAAAAATTAAGGAGCACGTTATTCGTTTTAAGTGAGTTTTTTTGGTGCGCACCTAGGTGGCGCATCTGGTTTTTTCGCACCATAATTGTGCCAAGGCTTGTTTGGGTTTGAGTATGCAATCTTGTATTCAATTTATAAGGCAATGATTTTTAAGTGAAAATTAAAACTGGCTTAGTATCTGCACTATTGCCTACAAGCTAGGGTGAACTATCAATAGCTGCATTAAAACTAACTAGAGACCATTAAGAGGAAGAACTCATGAAGATGAAACAAAACTTGATCGCTGGTGCTATCGCTCTGTCTGCAATGGCTGGCTTTTCTGTACCAGCGGCACACGCTGAAGTTTCTGCTGCTGTTGGCGCCGCCAACATGTACTACTGGCGTGGTTTGGATTTGGGTAATGGCGACGCTCAAATCTGGGGAGATTTGAAGGTTAGCGGAAGCGGGGCTTATGCCGGTATTTGGGCAGGTTCAGGCGATGCGGCAATGGGACAAGAGTACGACCTTTACGCGGGCTATGGCAATTCTGTTGGTGATTTCAAATTCGACATCAGCGTTTGGTCATATTCATATCCAAAACCAGCTGAAGATGGCGAGCCATTAAGCCCCGGTGATTTGGTTGAAGTTGTAGGTATGATTGGCTACGGCCCAATTGCATTCACCTATTACGAAAACGTTGAAGGCGCTGATGACTATAACTATATGACATTAGCAGCAACATTCAGCAGCTTTACTATCAAATACGGTGTGCACGAAGATGATTTGGCTCACGTTGATTTGACTTACGCTTACAACGACAAATTGAGCTTTACTGTTGGTAAAGTAGTTGATGACGTTGACGGTGCTTACAATGACGAAGCTAAATTCGTAGTGGGCTTCGCCCTGCCAATCGAATAAGTTTTAGCTCGCTAAAGCTACGCTTCAAAAAGTAAGTTTAGGCTTACAGAAAAGGTGAACCACTGATAATGGTTCGCCTTTTTTATTTATTGCAAATCGTTTTTAAAGCAGGAAAGCTCGGAACAGATCTCAGCTCAATAACGACTTCAACCACTTACCATCCATAAATAACCAATCAAACCACAGTACTTGATGCGCTATTACTACCAACCAAAATACCAAACGAAATGATATTTTTTTGGTTTTATGTCTGAATTGTTGTTGCGCAACAAATGCACCCGGCCAACCGCCGATCAGAGACCAAAAATGTAAATTAGCCTCGGGAATCCGCCACTCACCTGATTTGGCGCGACGTTTGTCATCCCAATAAAAATAATACGTCAGCAGGCTAACCAATGCGTAAACGAGAATGCCCCAAGGGAACTGATAATTTACAGCAAGATCTGCGACACCCCTCCCCGGCAGAATCAGTAATAGCACCAAATAGTGCCACGGAATTTTATTTTCAGTCAGGCGCGATTTTTTTCCGACGCTATATGAATTTTTGGTGGCACTGTCAGGATGAGCAGCTTTTGTGTGCAACACTTTTGTTGCAGGCTTGACTCTTATTTGAGGATTATCCAAAGCAAGATTGGCACTGCGGACATGCTTAGCATTTGGTCGCCCTTGCTCATCAGTACCAAACTGGAATATTACCGGCTCACCGGGCTGCGGCCGATGTGATCCATGCACTGCCGATATATGGAAAAATACTTTTTTGCCTTGTGCCAATGAAATAAAGCCAAAGCCTTTTTGATCATCCCAGCGTTCGACAATACCTTTTTGCTCAACCATAGGTTTTATTCCACATGACTAAATGACAAATTTCAGGCAAAAAAATGGGCAGCTTATGCAGGCTGCCCATTCAGTTTGTACGAAAACTAGTGTGCTGCTTTGTTTGCAGAACTAACGCGCTGCATCAACAAATCGGTGTACGCAATACCAACAGCAGAGGCGATAAATGTCATATGGATGATGGTTTGCCACATGACGCCATCTGCAGTGAATTTTGCTCCGGGCATACCAATATTGCCGGCTTCAATAAATGTCTTTAACAGATGGATTGAAGATATACCGATAATCGCCATCGCCAGTTTTACTTTCAGCACCGTGGCATTAACGTGGCTCAACCACTCAGGCTGATCGGGATGGCCATTCAAACGCAGGCGGGAGACGAAGGTTTCGTAACCGCCGACGATAACCATCACCAATAAGTTGGAAATCATTACTACATCAATTAAACCCAATACGATCAACATGATAGTTTGTTCACTGAGTGAATTCACATCGATCACTAAATGCGTCAATTCTTTAACAAACAAAAACACATAGGCGCATTGAGCAATGATCAGCCCCAGATAAAGCGGCAGCTGCAACCAGCGCGAACCAAAAATTATCGTAGGAAATAAACCGGTTTTGTATACGGGAGGGATTTCGCTCATTGTTACACCTTTGTCTCAATAGAATTTTTGTTAGCGCCAATATAGAGGCGCGATGATAAAAAACAAGCCCTTTACGCAGACTTACCTGCGCATACAGGGCAATTGTGATCTTTAGGCAATTTCAATTCGCGCCACTGGCTGTGGCGCGCATCCAACAATAACAATCGCCCTGCGAGATTGGTGCCGAAACCGCAAATTAATTTAATGGTTTCCAACGCTTGCATTGAACCGATAATCCCTACTAGCGGAGCCAACACACCATTGGCGGCGCAGGTTAGATCATCGCTATCTTCTTCATATAAACAGCGATAACAGGGACTATTGGTATCGCGCGAATCGAACACTGCTATCTGACCTTCCAAGCGAATTGCTGCCCCCAACACAAGTGGAACTTTTGCCGCAACGCAAGCCGCGTTGATGGCGAAGCGGGTTTGGAAATTATCGGTGCAGTCTACAACCACAGTCGCCAGTTTTACTTGTTCGATAAGCTCATCTGCATCTAATAATTTTTCGATACAAGCAATCGCAATTTCAGGATTTAATTCGCGCAAACTTTGCGCCGCCGATGCCGCTTTATTTGCACCGATACGTGCACTGGTGTGCGCGATTTGACGTTGCAGATTACTGAGGTCAACGGAGTCAAAATCCACCAGCGTTAAATGGCCAACTCCAGCCGCCGCTAAATACATAGCGACCGGTGAACCCAAACCACCGAGGCCGATAATTAAGACGCGCGCCGCCAGTAACTTTTCCTGCCCGTCGAGATCAACATCGGGCAGCATAATTTGGCGCGAGTAGCGCAGCAGTTGTTCGTCGTTCACGATAAATGCCCTTTTTTGCCGAGGGAAACGCGTTCATTGCTACCTAAATCGTTGCGGGTTTCCACGTGCATAAAACCGCGCGCAGTTAATAAATCGCGCACCGCTTGGCCTTGGTCATATCCATGTTCCAACAACAGCCAACCTTGCTCGCGCAAATAATTCCAGCTCTGTTGAATAATGTGTTCGATATCAGCTAAACCGTGATTATCCGCAACCAATGCCGAGCGCGGCTCAAAACGCACATCGCCTTGATCAAGATGTGGATCTTGCGGATCAATGTAAGGTGGGTTGCTGACGATAACATCAAATTGTTGCGCAGCGATGGCAATGAACCAATCGCTTTGTTTAATCTGTACATGGCTAAAATTTAATTGAGCACGATTTTGCTCGGCGAGGGCGACTGCATCGGCAGACTTATCCACCCCCACTAATTGCCAATCCGGTTTTTCGCTGGCGATAGCCAAAATAATCGCGCCGGTTCCGGTGCCCAAATCAAGACAAGTACGTTTTTGTTGCGCTGAATCTTCCGCAAATAATTCCAATACCAATTCGACTAGCAGTTCGGTATCCGGGCGAGGAATTAAGGTGGAATTATTAACCACGAGCGGCAGCGACCAGAATTCGCGTTGGCCAAGAATATGTGCGATTGGCTCGCCTGATTTGCGGCGATTGAAAAATTGCGAAAATTGCTCAGCCTGCTCTGGCGATAAAGTTTTATCTGGCCAAGTAAAAAGATAAGTGCGATTTTTTTGCAGCACGTGGCAGAGTAGTAATTCAATATCCAAGCGTGCGGAATCGCTTAGGGATTCAAGTTCGTGTGCGAGCTGTAGGCATTGTGCAACGGTGATGTTGTTCATAAGGGAGTCACGTAGGTTGCTGCGGGCCGCGCAGGCTGAGCTCAGATTGTTGCGGTTCGTTCCTCAGCCTGCGCGGCTCGCCACAACCTACAAATTTATCGCAGCATCAATCCGCAATTGCCGCCAATTGATCGGCTTGGTATTCATTTGCCAAGGGTTGTACAACCGGATTTAAATCGCCCTGCATAATTGCATCCAATGAATAAAGGGTGAGATTGATGCGATGATCGGTTACGCGGCCTTGCGGATAGTTGTAGGTGCGGATGCGCTCGGAGCGGTCACCTGAACCCACCAAACTGCGGCGCTCATCAGACAGCGACTTATGCGCGGCATCTTCTTGCTGCTGTTTTAATTTGGTGGCGAGCAAACTCATCGCACGGGCGCGGTTTTTGTGCTGTGAACGCTCGTCCTGACATTCAATAACCAAACCGGTGGGCAAGTGCACAATACGAACGGCAGAATCCGTTTTGTTAACGTGCTGACCGCCGGCGCCGGATGCGCGGAAGGTATCGATACGCAAATCCGCTTTGTTGATATTGATCTCCTCCATTTCATCCGCTTCCGGCATCACCGCCACGGTGCATGCAGAGGTGTGGATACGGCCCTGCGCTTCAGTTTCTGGCACACGTTGCACACGATGCGCACCCGATTCAAATTTCAATCGGGAATACACGCCCTGCCCGCTCACCAAGCTGATAATTTCTTTAAAGCCACCATGCTCACCCTCGTTCTGGCTCAAGATTTCAACGCGCCAACCTTGATTTTCAGCGAAGCGGGTGTACATGCGGAATAAATCGCCGGAAAAAATTGCCGCTTCATCGCCACCGGTACCAGCGCGAATTTCGAGGTAGCAGTTTTTCTCATCGTTGGGATCTTTGGGCAGCAGGAGTTTTTGCAATTCCAACTGCATGGGTTCGAGTTGTGACTCGCAGTCTTTCAACTCTTCTTCGGCCATTTCTTTCATATCGGCATCGCCATCCACCAACAGGTGTTTGGCCTCTGCGATATTGGCGAGCAGATTTAAATAGTTTTGATAGCCTTGCACAACCGGTTCTAATTCTGCGTATTCTTTGGAGAGATCGCGGAATCGGTTTTGGTTGTTGATGATGTCTGCTTCAGACAGCATCGCGCTCACTTCTTCGTAGCGCTCTTTAAGGCGATCCAGTTTTTCTAAAATAGACGCTTTCATTATTGCTCACTTACATCGCTGCTTATATCAGCAGCAGGGTTGACAGACAGCTCAAACAGCTCTTGCGCCACTTGAATGACATGGTGGCGCGAACTGGCACTCGCTTCCTTTAAAACGGTAGTCGGCGAGTGGATTAATTTGTTGGTGAGGTTGCGTGCAAACTGCTGCAACACTTGTTCGGGATTAGCGCCCGTTTGCAAACTGCGCAGGGCTTTTTGCAATTCCAGATCGCGCATCTGCTCCGCTTTATTGCGATACGCTTTTACGGTTTCAACCGCACTGAGCGCGCGCTGCTGGCGCAAAAACAATTCGACACCTTCGGTAATAATTTCTTCGGCGTGATCAGCTGCGGCAACGCGGGATTTTTTGTTTTTATCGATCACCGCATGCAAGTCATCTACGGTGTAGAGATACACATCGTCCAGCTCGCCCACCTGCTCTTCAATATCGCGCGGTACGGCGATATCGAGCATAAACATGGGTTTGTGTTTGCGTTTTTTCAGTGCCGATTCCACCGCACCTTTACCCAGCAATGGCAACTGACTGGCGGTGGAGGAGATAACAATATCGGCGCGGTGTAATTGTTCGGGAATATCGGCAAGCAAAATCGCCTCGCCGTTAAATTCCTGCGCCAGCCGCTGGGCGCGATCGAGCGTGCGGTTAGCGACAATAATATGTTTGATGCCCTGCTCTACCAAATGGCGCGCAACCAGCTCAATGGTTTCGCCCGCACCAATCAGAAGCGCGGTGTCCTGTTTGAGATTAGAAAAAATTTGCTGCGCGAGACTGACGGCGGCGTAAGCAACGGAGACAGGGTTCTCACCAATCGCCGTCTCAGTGCGCACGCGCTTGGCAATATTAAATACCTGCTGGAAAGTCGCGTGTAATTCCGCCCCTAATGTGCCGGCTTCTTTGGCAACCGCAAAAGCTGACTTCATTTGGCCTAGAATTTGCGGTTCACCTAGCACGAGTGAATCGAGGCCACCGGCAACCTTCATCATATGGCGCACGGCTTCCTGATCCTGATAGCAGTAATAACTATTAGCGAGATCTGCCGCTTCAATCGCGGTGTGGTCAACCAACCATTGCTGAATCGCCGTCGCATCACCTTCACTCGCCGCGTAAATTTCAGTGCGATTGCAGGTAGAGAGAATAGCGACTTCAGTCAACCCCGCTTGGGCACAGGCTTCTTGCATGGCGCTATGCAGATTCTCCGGCGCGAACGCAACCCGCTCGCGCAGGGCAAGAGGGGCGGTGGTATGGTTGATGCCAAAGGCTAACAGGGTCATGGGGCGGGGCTATTTTTTTAGGTCGCTGGGTTATGAAGGGCGGTATTGTCCGGTCACAGAGGGGGCATGACAAGAGGCAAGTTCCGAATCCTGTCATAAAGGGGTGCTATTACACCGATTCACCTGCTAGTTACATCTATACTCAGTCGCAGCCAAGGGCTTTTTATGCGCAAACCGCTTAACCCCACCATAATCGATATCGAAGCCTCCGGCTTTGGTTCACATAGCTACCCGATTGAAATCGGTGTAGTAAAAGGCAATGGCGACCGCTATTGCGCTTTAATTGCACCGCAACCGGAGTGGATTCACTGGTGCGCACGCGCGCAAGAAGTGCATGGTATTTCACGCGAGCTAATTGAAACTCGCGGCCGCGAACCTTACGACATTTGCATGGAGCTCAACCACTTTCTGGGCGCCACTACTACCTACAGCGATGCATGGACTCACGATAGCCCTTGGTTAAACCGTTTGTTTTATGCCGCACGGGTCAACCGCAGCTTTTACCTGAGCACCATTGAAATGATTGCCACCGAACCACAGTTATTACTGTGGGATGAAACCAAAAAGAGTTTGGAGAAGCGCTTGGATATCCAGCGCCATCGCGCCAGCGGCGATGCCTATCTCATTCAGCAGACTTATTTGGAAACGCGGCGGCTTATTGGTATGCGGCCCTTAGCCGTACGGCGTACTGGTCGATAATGGGTCAAATCGGCACGGGATCTTTTGGCGAAGCCACCAGAACACTCTTTTTATCACCCGACTTCACGTTTATGATAGTCGGCCGCGCCGGGTTGCCTGCGCCTCATTTCTGTTTTCTTACCGGTCGCGCATGAGCACAAACCGCCCCATATTACTGTCGAGCATGACCCTTTACTGGGTGCTGAGCGGTTGTGGCCTGCAATCGGCGCGCAGTGTGGCGGCTCCTGAACCGCAGCTACAGCCACAGCCGGAAATTCTCATCCAAACACCCGCCAAACCCTTTCCAACCGAGACACTCTATTCACTGCTCACCGCCGAAATTGCCGGTAGCCGCGCGCAATATGATTTAGCGCTGAGCAATTATGCCCAGCAGGCACGCGAGACGCGCGATGCACAAATCGCCGAACGCGCGACTATGATCGCGCGTTATTTAGGCGACAACTCGACTGCGCTGGAGATGGTGCAAATTTGGGTCGCTGCCGCGCCGCACAGTAAAGATGCGCTGGCCAACGCCGCCATGGCTTATATGCAAACCGGGCAATTGCGCGAGGCATTTACATTCTCACGCCGTCTCTTAGATGAAGGTGGAGAGCCGCTGTTTAATAACATTGCGGCCAATGCCGCTGGTTTGGATGATGTCGAGCGGGCACTGCTTATGAGTGATTTTGCCTCGCAGCTGCAAAATCATCCGGAAGATGAGCAATTAATGGTCGGCACAGGGATTTTGCTGCAACAGCAAGGCAAATATGACGAGGCGATGAACCTCACCCATCAGGCACTCAAAGTTCATCCGCGCAGTATTCCCGCCGCAATCCTTGAGGCCAACCTGCTGCACCAATTAAAACGGGATCAGGAAGCCATCACTAAAATGGCCAAGCTGCTTGAGCTTTACCCGGACAACTCCAACCTACGCCAGCAGTACGCACGCATCCTTACGCATCACGATATGGAACTGGCGCAGGAGCAATTCACCATCCTCACCAAACAGCTGCCAGGTAATGGCGATATGTTGCTGTCGCTAGGCATCATCGCGTTAGAACGTAAAGATAACGAAACGGCAAATAAAGCGTTTGAAGACTTATTGGATCGCGATCTACACGTGTCTACCGCCCACTATTATTTAGGGCGAATGGCCGAAGCGCGCAACGATCACCCCGAAGCCATCATTAACTACTTACAAGTTGAAAGTGGTAACGATTTCCTTCCAGCCACGCTCAGCCTGTTGGATATTTTTGTGCGGCAGAAGGATTTTCTCAGCGCCCAGCAACATATGAATCGTGTGCGCTTACGTTTCCCTGATCAAAGCGAAGCCCTGTATGTACTGCACGGACAAGCACTCCTACAGCACAATTACCTACCCGAAGCAGACGCTGTACTCACTGAAGGCCTGACCACTTTCGCCTCCAGCACCCGCCTCCTGTTCGCCCGCGCCATGCTCAATAATCAGCGCCAACGCTTGGCCGCAACCGAGCGCGATCTGCGCCAGATTCTAAAACTCGAGCCCGATAACGTCACCGCGCTCAATTCGCTCGGCTATATATTGGCTGATCGCACCCAGCGCTTCAGTGAAGCACGCGAGCTGCTGACTAAAGCCCAACAGTTAAAGCCGGACGATGCCGCCATCAAGGATTCCATCGGCTGGTTGCACTATCGCACCGGCCAATACCCCGAAGCACTGATTTACTTGCGCAGTGCCTACACCGCCGAACCCAACGCAGAAATCGGTGCGCATCTCGGCGAAATTCTCTGGATGCTGGGCGATAAAACTGAAGCGCACCGCATCTGGCAAGAAAGTATCAAGCTCACCCCCAATGACCCGGTCATTCAGGAAACACTCCGCCGACTCAAGGTCGATTTATGATGCAACGCGCTTCACTGTTACTGATCACCCTGCTATTGCTCGGTGGCTGCGTACACCAAGGCTCATTAACTCCCCCGCAAGATGTACTCGAACACCAACGTCAGCTACAAGCGATTGGCGACTGGCAACTCGCCGGAAAATTGGGCATTCGCACCACTGGGGATAGCGGTAGTGCCAGCCTCAAGTGGGATCAGCAAAGCGCCAATTACCAAATTAACCTCAGCGGCCCACTCGGGCAAAAACGCATGATCATCACTGGCACACCCGACAAAGTACGCCTCGAACAAACCGGTGAACCAGCACAGGAGGCAAAAACGGCAGAAGAACTCATCAAAAAATCAGCTGGCTGGACACTTCCCGTCGCGCAACTCGCCTACTGGGTACGCGGTGTACCTGCGCCTAAACTGCGCATCACTCATCTGCAACAGAACGAAAGTGGCCTGATCGCCCAATTGATTCAAGGCGACTGGAACATCACCTACAGCAATTATCGTGATCACACTTTCAATAGCGTTAACTTGCCGCTGCCAGGGAAAATCACCGCCGAATATAAAGATGTACGCCTGGTTCTGGTGATCCGCGATTGGCATCTGGGCGCGCAGGAAGTAATCCAATGACCCGCTTGACGCTTTTATCGCCTGCTAAACTGAATCTGTTTTTACATATTACCGGCCGCCGGGTAGATGGTTATCACAACCTGCAAACCCTGTTTCAGCTGCTGGACTACGGCGATACACTTTCCTTTACCACGCGCAATGACAATCAAATCAGCCTCGCACCGGAATTGCCCGGCGTTAGCTTTGAGCAAAATTTGATTATCAAAGCAGTGCGCGCATTGGAAGCCTTTAAACCCGTTAACATGGGTGTTGATATCCAACTGGAAAAGCGCTTGCCAATGGGTGGCGGGATTGGCGGCGGTAGTAGTAATGCCGCCACCACACTGGTTGCACTCAATCATTTATGGGGCTGCGGTCTGAGCAAATGCCAACTGCAAAATATCGGTTTGCAACTTGGCGCCGATGTGCCGGTATTTATCAATGCCCAAACTGCTTGGGCGGAAGGTGTGGGTGAAGAGCTACAAGCTATTGAAATGCAGCCAAAATGGTTTCTGGTTATACAACCTGATTGCCATGTATCCACTGCTGAAATTTTTTCTCACAAAGATTTGACAAGAGATACTTCGGCCATTAAAGTGGCGGCCTTCCTTGAGCAGGGTGGTCAAAATGACTGCGAAGCCTTGGTGAGAAAGCTGTATCCGCAAGTCGATAACGCCCTCATCTGGCTCCAAAATTTTGATCACAATGCACGAATGACGGGAACTGGAGCCTGCGTATTTGCAAGCTTCGAGTCGGCAGAGATAGCACTCAATGTGCAGGCACAATTGCCCAAACATCTGCCCGGTTTTGTAGCACAAGGTGTAAATCAATCACCGCTCTACAAACTGCTTCCCGTCAATTAATCAAGTACAACAGGGGCGTCGCCAAGTGGTAAGGCAGCGGGTTTTGATCCCGCCATTCGTAGGTTCGAGTCCTTCCGCCCCTGCCATCTATTTAAGTTCAGTCATTGTTCGTTACGTATTTAAAAATTAAGTTGCACCGCTACTACGAACTGCACAACAATGACGACTCCAATTAATCTCCTTCCGCTTTTTTTACACTCACGCTCCCACCGGGAATGCCTTAGGGTAAAAAACTCTGGTTTACGCAGACAGAAATTTTCGACTCTGGCATTTAACCACCAGCAATCACCCAAGCAATTACCAAAAGGTATCTGACGTGACTGACTTAATGGTCTTTACTGGCAACGCAAGCCCGGATCTCGCTAAAAAAATTGTAGATCACTTGGGCATGCCACTCGGCAATGTTTCTGTCTCACAATTTTCCGACGGTGAAATCGCCGTTGAGCTACACGATAACGTGCGCGGTCGCGATGTATTTGTAGTGCAATCGACCTGCGCACCGACCAACGACAATTTAATGGAATTGATTGTCATGGTGGACGCCCTGCGTCGCGCCTCTGCTGGCCGAATCACCGCAGTAGTGCCCTACTTCGGTTACGCACGTCAGGATCGCCGTGTGCGTTCCGCGCGGGTGCCTATCACCGCTAAAGTGGTGGCCGATATGATGGTCGGGGTGGGTGTTGACCGAGTACTTACTGTTGACCTGCACGCCGAACAGATTCAAGGATTTTTTGATGTGCCGGTCGATAACGTCTACGGCTCGCCAGTATTGCTGGAAGATATAGAAGCGCAAAAATTTGAAAACCTGATTGTGGTGTCACCGGATATCGGCGGTGTAGTCCGCGCCCGTGCGGTAGCCAAACAATTAGGCATAGATCTGGCGATTATCGATAAACGCCGTCCGCGCGCTAATGTGGCGGAAGTGATGCATATTATCGGTGAAATTGAAGGCCGTACTTGCCTGTTGGTCGATGACATTATCGACACCGCCGGCACCTTGTGCAGCGCTGCTAAAGCGTTGAAAGCACAAGGCGCCAACAAAGTAGTCGCCTACTGTACTCACCCGGTATTGTCGGGTAAGGCAATTGAAAATCTGAACAATTCCGAGCTGGATCAGCTGGTCGTTGCCGACTCGATCCCGCTCCGCCAGGAAGCGCTGGACTGCCCGCGTATTCGCCAATTAACTTTGTCGAAAATGCTCGCCGAAGCCATGCGTCGCTTGAGCAATGAAGAATCCCTGAGTGCAATGTTCCGCTAGGAACCCTGAAAGGTTCCACTAAAGAACATTGCCCTCGGTAAACCGCCGCTGCACATTCCGTGCAGTGGTTACTGAAACCCATCAGGTTCTGGTCGCGGATCTGAATGGATAAATGAGGACGTAATCATGTCTGAAGACTTTAAATTAGATGCAACAGCCCGTAACGATTTGGGGAAAGGTGCGAGCCGCCGCCTGCGTCGTTTGGCTCACCAGGTTCCTGCTGTAATTTACGGCGGCACCGTGGCACCAACCAGCATTTCTGTTTCACACAACGAACTGTTGAAGCACTTGGAACACGAAGCTTTCTACTCACACATCATCAGCTTGAATGTTGACGGCACTGCTCAGGACGTAATCCTGAAAGATGTTCAACGTCACCCATCCAAGCCAGTTGTGTTGCACCTGGACTTCTTGCGTATCGACAAATCTACCAAACTGCACACTCACGTACCTTTGCACTTCATCAATGAAGCGTTCTCTAAAGGCGTGAAAATACAAGGCGGTAAAGTTGTTCATAACCTGACCCAACTGGACGTTGTGTGCTTCCCGCACCAGTTGCCAGAGTTCATTGAAGTAGATTTGGCGAACGCAGAAGTGGGCACCATCATCCACATCTCTGACCTGAAATTGCCAAGCGGCGTTATTTCTGCCGATTTGCAAAAAGGCGCAGACCACAACTTGGCCGTCGCCACCGTTGTGAAGCCGAAAGGCGCTGCTGAAGAGAGCGAAGAAGCGTAATTTCTTCTCCGCAGTAAAAAAGGGCGGGATCTTCGGATTCCGCCCTTTTTTTATGGCGATGATCAAGGGGCGATTCACAGGTACAATTCGCGTTTCAGCAATTGTCGCTAATTCAGGCGTGAGACAGATTCATGGCAAACGAGATTCAATTAATTGTAGGGCTGGGCAACCCCGGCAGCGAATACGAGCGCACCCGCCACAATGCCGGTGCCGATTTTGTCGAAGCGTTCGCCCACTCACTGGGTGTATCGCTGATTAACGACAACAAATATTCCGGCCTCACCACGCGGGTAAGCTATCAAGGGCGCGATCTCCGCTTGCTGATTCCCACCACTTATATGAACCGTAGCGGACAGTCCGTCGGTGCCATGGCCAACTTTTTCAAGATTGAACCAGCCGCAATTCTCGTCGCCCATGACGAATTGGATCTCGCCCCCGGCATCGCCCGCTTTAAACAGGGTGGCGGCCACGGAGGCCACAATGGCCTGCGCGATATTATCGCCGCACTCGGTAACAATCCCAATTTCCCGCGCCTGCGCTTGGGCATCGGCCATCCCGGTGTCGCAGCGCTGGTCGCCAACTTTGTGCTCAAGCGCGCGCCCTCCAGCGAACAAGAGCTGATTGATTATGCCATCATCCGCGCCATCAAATGCACACCGGATGCTTTAAAAGGAGACTGGAACACGGCAATGAAAAACCTTCATACCGACCCTAAAAAGTAGCCAACCGAAGAAGTGACCAACCCAAGAAACAGCGCAAATTTCGTCTAATGGGCGCCGAGCATGTATAATCGCGCCCTCTCGATTTCCACCCCTTATTTTTCATACCTCTCATTAGCGGAATAGCATCATGGGTTTCAACTGCGGTATCGTCGGCCTGCCCAACGTCGGCAAATCAACACTGTTCAACGCCCTGACCAACGCGGGTATCAGCGCTGAAAACTTCCCCTTCTGCACCATTGAGCCCAATGCTGGAATCGTGACTGTACCCGATCCACGCCAGGACAAACTCGCCGAAATCGTTAAACCCGAGCGCGTTGTTGCCACCACGATGGAATTTATCGACATCGCCGGTATCGTTGCGGGCGCTTCCAAAGGCGAAGGCCTGGGCAATAAATTCCTCGCTAACATCCGCGAAACCGATGCTATCGCCCACGTTGTGCGCTGCTTTGATGACGACAACGTAATCCACGTTGCCAATGGTGTAAACCCGGCGAACGATATCGAAGTGATCAATACCGAACTCGCGCTCGCCGATCTGGAAGCCGTAGATAAAGCCATCAACCGCTACGCCAAATCCGCCAAAGGCGGCGACAAACACGCCACTGCGATCAAAGCCTTGCTGGAAAAAATACAGCCACACCTGAACGAAGCTAAACCACTACGCTCCTTCCCGCTCGACAAGGAAGAGATGGCGATGCTGAAAGAGATCAACTTGCTCACCCTAAAACCCACCATGTATATCGCTAACGTGGCCGAAGATGGTTTTGAAAATAATCCGCATTTGGATGTGGTGCGCAAAATCGCCGCCGATGAAAAATCCATTGTCGTACCGATTTGCAACAAACTCGAAGCCGACATCGCCGAATTAGAAGGCGAAGAGAAAAAAGAATTCCTCGACGAGATGGGCATGGAAGAACCCGGCTTGAACCGTGTAATTCGCGCCGGTTACCAACTGCTCGGCCTGCAAACTTATTTCACGGCGGGTGTAAAAGAAGTCCGCGCCTGGACGATTCCCGTAGGCGCCACCGCGCCGCAAGCGGCAGGTGTAATCCACACCGATTTTGAAAAAGGTTTTATCCGCGCTGAAACCATCGCGTATGACGACTTTGTACAATATAAAGGTGAGCAAGGTGCGAAGAACGCTGGCAAATCGCGCAAAGAAGGCAAGGAATACATCGTAAAAGATGGCGACGTGCTGCACTTTTTGTTTAACGTCTAGTATTTGCCTAACCTCAAAAAAGCCGCCTCATCAAAGGCGGCTTTTTTATTGCCCAAAAAAACACCCTTGCATTTCACCTGACACTCCATATAATAAAAAGTATCACTTGATACTCAAGAGCGAACTATGAATACCAAACCGGTTTCAATTTCAGACCTCAATCTAGTAGGCGGTAGTGTAATTAGTGCCGCTGATGCGCTTGGGCTTGCGCGCGACCAGCTTGCCGAAGCGATTGGCGTCTCTGTCTCTACTGTAGCGCGCATGAAAAACGGCTCATCTCCCGTTCCGGAGCAGAAGCCGTTTGAGATGTCGCTGCTGTTGATCAGAGTGTATCGCTCACTTTTCTCGATCCTCGGTGGCAATAACGAGGCGATGAAACATTGGATGAATACCCCCAACCATCACCTGGGTGAAGAAGCTCCCGCCGAGCTGATCCGCAAAGCCGATGGGATGACGCGCGTGCTTTGGTATCTCGATGCCATGCGCGGGCGTATTTAAGCCACGCTCAACCGAGGTAGTGGAATGAAGGATCTGGCCGGATTACTCGCGCCGCATATTGCCGGCAGCTGTTGGCGCGTGGTAGAGACGCAGGAAACCGCGGCAACTATGACGATCACCCATTCCGCCACCGAACAGAGCCGCCTGGAAGAATTGTTGGATACGTCCAAGCCGAAAATCCCCGCCGACTGCGCGGGCCTCTCCTATTTATTGATGACGCCGTTCCGTTACCCACCACTGCGCTACGGCTCGCGTTTTGGCAGCACTTGGGAGCGCGGTATTTTTTACGGCTCTTGCGAATTAAAAACCGCATTTGCGGAAACTGCCGTTTACTTTTGGTTATTTCAACAGGGACCCAAAACCCTCGGCCCACTGGCACATATCCGCGACCAGCGCACTGCGTTTTCAGTCAAACTGATCAGCAAAAAAGCGCTTGATTTACACAGCGATGCATTCACACCCACGCGCGCCAACATCGACCGCTCCGACTCATGGGAATACACCCAACAACTCGGCAAACAAGTACGCGAATTGGGCGCTGAATTTATTATTTACCCATCAGCACGGCTCGCGGGAGGGAAAAATATCGCCGTGTTTTCCCCGCTTGCGTTTGCCGAAAAAGACCCTGCCCAACAACAGCTCTGGCATGTGCGCTTCACCACCGATTCCTGCGTGTTTGTGCGCGCAGGCATCAGCGATGGCTTTGAGTTTTATCGCAAGGATTTTTCAGTGGACGGGAAAATTCCGCATCCATCGTTGGCACTCAACAATTAACTACCCAAATACTCGTTCCGCCCAAACCCCCAAACCTGCTGCTACGCTGCCGAAGTGATCGCCATCGACAATCGCAATTTCATCGCCAAATAATTCACGGATTACTTTGCGAATCAGCGGCGATTTGGCGCTGCCGCCGGTGATATAAACGATGTGTGGTTGCGCACCTGCTTGTTGCGTTGCCTCACCGATAAGCGCGGCGATTTTCTGTAGCAGTTGCGCGCTGACTTCAGCGTAATCTTCGGCGCTGCATTCAGGTGCTAAATTTTTCTCAATAAAATCCAGCGGGAAACTGTGCTGCGCTTGTGCTGAGAGCGCGATTTTGCCTAATTCGGCTTCGCGCACTACCGCAAAGTTATGTTTGCCCTCGCGCATTTTTATAAAGCGCTGTAGCAATTCCAACTCATGAGTTTCGCGTGTTAATCGCTCCAACAAGATTTTGGTTTTGAGATCATAAAATTCCGTTTGTGCACCTATATCGTTAATCGCCATCGAATTCACAAACGGCATCAGTGGCATAGGCAATCCGGTTTTTAGTGGCGATAGCATGCCGAAATGCGGCATCAATATTTTTTGCGCGAGTTGGATATCAAAATCATTGCCGCCGATACGCTCGCCAGTGTGACCTAAAAAATCCTGCACACGGTCAAGCTGTTTAATATGCTGCGGCCCCATCAGCACCATGGAACAGTCGGTAGTACCGCCACCCACATCCACTACCAAAACCGTTTTGTTTTCGGTTAAGCGCGTTTCAAAATCAAAACCGGCAGCCAGTGGCTCAAACAAAAATTCGATATCGGTAAAACCAATGCGTTTCCCGGCCGCAGCCAAAATCGCTTGTGCTTGCTGATTACTCTCTTGCGCATTAATGCCTTGAAAATTTACCGGGCGACCAATCACCACTTGCGTTATATTTTTTTGCAGATGCTGTTCTGCGCGGGTTTTAACATTCAACATCATAGCGGCAACAACGTCTTCAAAAAAATCGACTGATTGTTGACGTAAACCGCTCGCACCTAAAAAGGATTTTGGCGATTTAATAAAATAACCTTCGCCCGGCGCACTGATGTAATGCGCAATTGCCTCATTGCCAAAAAATATTCCATCGCGCACCTGATCGATATCGTGTTCAATTTTTCCCGCGCGCGACTGCCCAAGCAATGCGGAACGACTGCGCGCGTAATCGATTTTCGTATCGCCATCCGTCAACTGCTGCGCAATCAATTCCGCAATAAAGGAACGCTCCAATGCATACAAGGTAGATGGAACAAACGCATCATCACCGTAGAGCGGAATTAATGCTGCGCGCCCCTGATAGTGCCAGGACATAGCGCAGTTAGACGTACCGTAATCAAAACCCACAAACATAAATTTATTCCAACAACTACTTTTACAAAACCATTTCAGTAAAAAACTATTTACGAAAAACCTATTTAGAAAAAGCCTACTTAACAGAAAAATAACGGCGCTCAAGGTGTGCCTTAAAATAACGCGCGTTGAGCGGCTCGCCGGTTGCGGCAATCATCAACTCATCGGTCGATAACAAACTGCCTTTTGACCAGATGTTATCATTCAACCATTGAAATAAATCGCCCAACTCGCCCGCTGCAATTTTTGATTGTAATTGATCAATCGCACGGGTTGCGGCGGCAAACTCTTGCGCGGCGTAGATGGCACCCAAGGTGTAAGAAGGGAAATAGCCAAACAACCCAAGCGCCCAATGAATGTCTTGCATACAACCGTCGCGATAATTCCCCTCGGTCGATAAACCTAAGTAGGCCTGCATTTTTTCATTCCACAGCGCAGGGATATCATCAACTTCAATTTCACCCTCGATCAATGCGCGCTCGATTTCATAACGCAAAATTACGTGCGCAGGGTAAGTCAGCTCATCGGCATCCACGCGGATAAAGCCGCGCTTGATTCGGGTATTAAAAGCGGAGAGATTAGCCACAGTAAATGCAGGATCTTGTGCGCGATTTAATATTTGTTGCGCAAGCGGCGCAAGCAGTTGAGTAAATTCAGGTGACCGCGCCAATTGCATTTCAAAAAATAAACTTTGCGATTCATGAATACCCGTGGAGCGCGCCTCACCTACTGGCAGCCCAGCCCAAGCGCGCGGTAGATTTTGCTCATAGCGTGCGTGGCCGGTTTCGTGGATGACACCCAGCAGCGCCTTCATAAAATCGCTTTCGTCATAGCGCGTGGTAATACGTACATCGCTCGGCACACCACCACAAAACGGATGGCTGCTAACATCCAAGCGGCCGTGTTCGAAATCAAAACCCAATAAACCCATTGCCGCCAGACCCAATTCTTTTTGTTGTGCAACAGGAAATGGGCCAGTCGGTGTAAGCAAATTTTTATGCGCTTGGTTTGCATCGGCGCGCTGAATAAATTCCGGCAGCCAGGTTTTTACTTCGCCAAATAAAGCATCCAATTTGGCGCAGTTCATATCCGGTTCGTAGAGTTCGAGCATCGCATCGTAACGGCTCAAGCCGCTATCGGCCGCGCGCACACGCGCCTCTTCGCGAGCAAGCTCCACCACTTTGGCGAGATTCGGTTTAAAAGCCACCCAATCATTATTTTTTCGCTGCTCACGCCACGCATGTTCGCAGGTGGAGTTCGCAAGCGATTGCGCCAGCACCAATTCTTCCGGCAATAAATTGGCCTGCCGCCAGCGCCGCTTCAGGGCAGCGAGGCTGACTTTTTCCTCTTCTGTAAGAGTTTCTTTTTCTGCTGCTGCAATCCAATCTGCCAATTGCGGCGCGGTGGTCTGCTGATGAATCAATACCGACAATTCCGCCATAGCTGCACTGCGAGCGCCATTGCCACCTGCGGGCATCATCGCCGCCTGATCCCAATCGCAAATTGCTGAAAGATGTTTGAAGTGTGAAATTTTTAAAAAATGCTGGTGCAACTGCTGATATGACATAAGCGCTCCTCGCAAAAAACGATAAGGAAAAATAAAAAACCGCGGCGCTTTTTTAGCGATCATTTTTCTGCACGAAAAATTCCCGACAAGCAAGCACTGCGGTTTTTAATTATTAGAAAGTGGCAACCAACTACTACGTAAAAACAAGCGATAAGATAACGCGTTAACTCACGACTGAGCCAAAAACCTCAAAATAGGTCGGAAACGTTTTGGCGGTGCATTTCGGGTCATTGATACGCACCGGCACACCACCAAAAGTCGCGAGCGAAAAACACATCGCCATCCGGTGATCGTCGTAAGTATCAATCGCCGCGTTCGGGATTAAATTTTTCACTGGCGTTATGCGCAGCCAATCATCTCCCTCTTCCACAATCGCGCCGAGTTTGCGCAACTCAGTCGCCATAGCCGCGATACGATCAGTTTCCTTCACCCGCCAGCTGGCGATATTGGTCAAGCGTGAGGGACCATCGCAAAATAGCGCAACGACTGCCAGCGTCATGGCGGCGTCGGGAATATGGTTGAAATCGCGATCAAATGCTTTGAGCGGCAGCGATGGCGCAGAGGCTTCAATCCAGTTTTCGCCTTTGGTAATGGTCACACCAATTTCGGCGAGCGCATCAGCAAATGCCACATCGCCCTGAATACTCTTGGCACCCACGCCCTGTACGCGCAATGGACCGCCGCCGAGCGCACCGGCTGCGAGGAAATAAGACGCAGAGGACGCATCGCCCTCAACAAATAAAGTACTGGGGCTGACATAACCAGTCGCCGCCGGAACGGTAAACCGCTCCCACCCATCGCGCTGAACATTTACGCCGAACTGCGACATCAACTTGAGGGTGATTTCAATGTACGGCTTGGAAATCAGCTCGCTCACCAATTCGATTTGGGTTTCTTTGCCCGTCATCGGCAATGCCATCAATAACGCTGTGAGGAATTGGCTAGAAACATCGCCACGAATTTTGATACTGCCACTTGCTGCGATTTGCGCAGGCTTGATCAGCAGCGGCGGAAAGCCTTCTTTCCCGAGATAAGAAATGTCAGCGCCTATCTGACGCAATGCATCCACCAAATCGCCAATCGGGCGCTCGTGCATACGCGCTACACCGTGCAACTTGTAAGTACCACCGCTCAATGCCAACGCCGCCGTCAGTGGGCGAAAGGCCGTACCGGCGTTGCCAAGGAACAAGTCCGCCTCTTTATTGGGGAAGCTGCCACCAGTGCCGACCACGCGGTAATCGTTCTCGCCGGTTTTGGTCACACTCACCCCCAGCGCCGCTAAAGCTTCCAACATGCGGTCTGTATCGTCAGATTTCAGCAAATCGCGGATATCCGTCTCGCCTGAAGCCAGCGCAGCGAGCAGCAGCGTGCGGTTGGAGATACTCTTGGAACCGGGCAATTGCACTGTGCCCTGGGCGCGGGTAACGGGAGCGAGATCGAGAAATTCCATCGTGAACCTATTTAACGTGAGGTTATCGGCGGGTAGCCGAAGCAGGTATAGCTACCAAAGAGCAGACAAGACGCCGCGTCATTTAGTAGTCGCAAAAAGTGAAGCGCGCATGATAACCGCATAAGCCGCCGCTGGCATTAGCCCAAAGCTGATTTTTGGGGTTGACAGAGCGCGCTCCTATCGCCAAAATGCGCGCCTCATTTATGGCTAGATAGCTCAGCCGGTTAGAGCACAGCACTCATAATGCTGGGGTCGGCGGTTCAAGTCCGCCTCTAGCTACCATATTTGAAAAGCCAGCTTGGTAATACCTTGCTGGCTTTTTTATTGCCTGCTGTTCGCCCCGTCACCTTGATGCACCATTTCAAATTAACAAGCCGACCACCATTAACTCCTTATTCAGGCAAAACGCGGCTTGCATTGTATGTTAAGAAAACTTCATTTCCTGCAAGGTCATAAACCAAAAAGCTAAACCAGTTATCACCCCGCTCCAAAGGTATTTCAACACTAAAGCTGTTACCGGTGAGGGGTAAAGGAATCCAAGCACCGCTGATATTGATACTGACATCACCCACACCGCTAGCGTGTTCGCCAGAATCGATAATGGTTCCCGTCACAGTGATGTGATCCAGCGTGGTGATATCATCATACTGGTCTATAACGACCACAGGCTGATCAGCATCTAACGGGAAAGGAAACGCGCGGCAATAATCACCAAATTGCACGGCTCTTACGGCCGCAGGGTCATAGACAATCTGACTTTCCGCTTCTAGACGTATGAATTTACCCAATACACCGCCAACAATTGTTGAACGATAATTTAGAATCACTTCACCTTCAGAGCGAATAAATGCGTGGGTCTTACTCCCGGTGTAGTAATTGGAATCACTAAACGTATAAATTGCCATTTTTGCAGGATTCTTGGTGTTGTCATTGATTTTAAAGTTAAGCGGAACCCACATTGAATCGATTACGTAGAGAGTTACTTGCCCCTCACCGATAACATCTATCCGGCCTTCAACTTCCAACCTAAGCCTGCTTATCCAATATTCGCCCGCAGGTAATCGCAATTTGCTTTTGTAGCCCACCTCGAGCTGCGTGATTACATAAGGTGCCGTTTGCGGTTTGAACGTAGCCACTGATCTTTCTGAAAGAACAACTTTTCCGTAATTGAGAATATTGTTGGATCCAACAATAATTTTTTGATTCGGAGCAACAATTACCTCATTAGTTACAGTTGTTTCCAGCATGGTTCCTGATGTCATATCCTGCGCACCACTTCCAACCTTGGTACAAGCTACAGAGCCACAACTTTTTTTGATCGACCACTTATTATTAATGAGTGTATTGGTTTGTACGTAGGGATAACCATTGAGAAGTTGAGCGTTATAATCAAACTGGATGTAATTATCAGCTCCGTGCGCCTGAATACCGTTCCCAAAAAAGCTGTCACAGTAAGGAATACTTGCAAAGCAAAATGGTGCAATACTTATGAATGATATAACGATAGAAGTGCTGACCCATATTTTTCGTAGCCTGTAAACGCAATCATTTAAAAAAGAAATTAGCATAAAATTTTTCATTTCAAAACTCCTTTAATGAACATCGAAATTTAATTGCAACGAATTAATGTGTAACTCCTCACTTGTAAAACCAATCCTCATGACTTGCAAGCGCTATTTTTCATAATCATTCCCAGACTTTCTTGCGGATAACGATTTGGCACTTAATTCCCGAAAATTAAGATCAGGCCGGAAATAGTTCATAATCAAGCTGATGGATTTAGATTTTAAATACAGTTAATTTGCGACGCGAACAGTCGAACGCATTAGTTATGATGCGCTGCATGTGATCCAGATAAAGCAACAACCTTCACCGCAGAATTTTTAGCGAAAATTGTAGCAACGAGATACCGGTAAATATCTTTATCGATTTGTGGTGACGGGTTGTTATTCAGTATTTCCTCGTAATCTGTTATCGATTCCGCGACACCTAAAATGCACCAGTTATCGATAATAAGGTGATGCTCACTTCCTCCTTCCTGGGCCTTTTCCACTAACACAACTGGCCCTTTATAAGGCCAGGTTTTTAGCGATAAAGCGGAGAAACCTTGCAGCATTTTTACGTTATGTAGCAACGCGGGTTGTTTGCCTACGCAGTAGCCTTTGCATTTTTTTAATTGATGGCTGGTGCAAGCACGGCTGGTGGTTTTTTCTAATCCGCAGACTTGATAGCAGAGGCTGTGTTCATCGCTAATTGATTGAATTGCTTCTTTGGCTTTTTTGTTGGATGGAAAAAGCCCATAGAGTTTTTTCCTATTGTTAGGCATTTCTGATACTGAAAATATTTGTGGTGTTAATAATCCGTCTTTTCCTTCCTCCAAACCAATGCTGTAAAAATGACTGACGCGGCGCAACCTACGGTTGTATATTGGCTGCAGTTCTTTTACTTTTTTTGATTCAAGAATAAGTGCAGACAGTTCGCCAGCAGTTTGGTCGAAGGTGATATTGCGGGTTTGCTGGCATATTTTCATTTCACGTGATGATTTGTGATCGGCAGTGAAATGGGAAAGCACGCGCTTACGGATGCTGATACTTTTTCCTATGTAAAGCAGCTCCTTGTTTTCACCCCAGAAATAATAAATGCCGGGGGCGTTGGGCAGGCCATCTAAAATGGTTGCGTCGAAACCGGCGGGAATACTTTCTTTGCGATATTGATGTTTGATTGCCGCACGAACCAGTTCTTCACCTTTTTCTTCTTCAGCAATCAGCATGAACTTATACGTCGCTTTTGCGTCGTCCAATGCGCGGTGGCGATGCGTTACAAAAATTTGATGTCGGGCAATAATTTTTTCGAGACTGTGGCCATCGCGATCGGCATACAGAAAACGGGAAAGCCGAACGGTGCACATGAGTTTCGCTTTAAAGGGGTAAGCGAGCCGCGCAAATTCATTACGAATAAATCCGTAATCAAAACGCACGTTGTGGGCGATAAATAGCTTGCCTTGCAAGCGCAATAAAATCTCCTTTGCTACCTGCTCAAAATAGGGGGCGTCCGCCACCATCTCATTGGTTATGCCAGTGATCTGCTGGATTGTTTTAGGGATGGGAACGCGCGGATTGATGAGCGTTGACCATTCAGTAACGCCGTTTTCGGTGACCTCAACAATGCCGATTTCGGTAATGCGATCATAGGTGACATTGCCACCGGTCGTTTCAATATCAACAATCACGCAAGGCACGGGGATGTAATTGAGCATCTGACTCACTGGCAATTGTTGAGGTGACGAACAGGCATTAGCAAGTGGCGATGTTAGCCGCCACCATACACTGTATTAATAGACAGTATTATTCACAAAGCGGTGCAGGAGTCAATCACCCAGCGGCCACATGGCTGCGCCCGCATTAATTGGCCAGCCGCTATTTTTGCAGGTAGGTCACTCTGGTTTTATTGATAATCGCAATCACGCCTTTGCCGCACAAATCCTTCACCACCATCTCCACTTCATCTTCACTCAAGGTTTTTTGAAACAATGCGTTAATGGTGCTGGAGAGGGTTTTAACCGTGCTGGGCTTACCTTCCATTTGCGACAGGCGCGCTTTTACTACGCTGGTGCGTTCAGGCAGGGTTTTTAAGCTGGATTTTTGCAGCAGGGAAATTTCGTTAATGCTGCTGGAGCGGGAGGCGAGGATGTTGCGGTCGGTTAAATGCTGGATGAGAGGATCAAAACCAGCGTCTTTGGAGATGATATGGAAATAGGCATCCGGCTCGATTGCCGCGCGCTCGCCGATATAATAGGCGATGTGGAAATCCAAGGCATTTTTACCGTTGCCGGATAGAACGATATATTCAACCCGCGCCCCAAGTGGTTGCAGCGAGCGAACTAGATGGGTATTCAGTTTTGTTTGGTTAGCGCCGAGAAACAGCAGGATATAAAAGTTGCCCTTTTCCAAGCCCGCGATGGCTTCAGGCTGGACGTTTTCGTAGTCGATAAAAATATAGTTTTTACGCACGTTGAACCTCCGTCATTTGCCATAAAACTATTTATAGCATTGATCTGGAGTACTAGCCAAAAACTATCAATTCGGATGCGCGGATTATTGTTGGCACTATTTTTTATTGAGATTTGGACAATTGAATTTCCCAAGTCGCGGTATAGGTTGAATCGCCGTTATTGATAGTTTGGCTACCACGTAATACACCGGGTGTAGCAGGATCAATAATTCCAGTGAAGACAGGTGTGGAGAATCCTCCCATCGGTTCAGTCACAGTGGAAGCAAAGCTGTCCGGTTTAATAACATCGCAACCTGCTACCGTTCGCTGATATGTGCGCGTGGTGGTTGCTCTTGTCGACCCAAAACTTCTTTCATACATGCTGATGGTGTAATTACCCGATGCCATCTCAAGCACAATGGGTCTTTGCGAATCATCTTCAGTGGCACCACCGGCAGTGCTTGTTCTACTTTGCACTTGCGTAACAGTGCAATTTTTCTTTTCAGTTCCACTTCTTGAATCAAATAGCCGGTAAACGTTCATCGACATATCCTCCCTGAATACATCGCGATGGTTCACATGTTCACTGCTGTTGTAAGTGATACTCCCCGGTGCACTGAGCACCTCCCATTGAGTGCCCTGCGCGTCCAGGGATTTTATGGTGTAGCTGAAATCGTACTGGAACGAACTACTTAAAATATCCGAGCCGCCCCCCTCATCGCAACACACACTCATCGCACCACTCGTATAGGTTAGCGATTGTGAAGATAGATAATTTATGTGGATTAATCCTGAGCCGGGCGTTGTAGTCAGCGCAGCAGGCACTGTACCCAGTTCAAGTGCTAACACATCAAACGGCACCAAATTAGTAACGACAAAGGCGGAAAATTCTTCGGTTTTACCAGAGTCGGTTGCGGTGTAAGGGAAACCAAACACAAAGTTGTGCCCATCACCGCCTGCATTTTGTTCGGCGACTACCGAGATACTGCTGCCAACCTTGCGCACCAATTGAATTTTTTTAACATTGTAGGGGCCGATACCGGGAAAGAAATTAGCTTTGTGGGTATCGAGCTTCACGGTGAAATTGACCAAATCACCTGCTTTAAACGTCTCCACATCTGCCGTAATTGCGCCGGTTGCGGCACCCACCGGTGATTGCGCAATACTGGTGTCCACCTCAAAACCTTGATCGGTAAAATGCGGAACACCTAATAATTCCAGCGCGCGGTTTGCGTGCTTGCCGATATCAAAACCGGCAGCCAGTTTGGCACCATAATTTGATGCGTAACTCGCATCGGCCAGTTGATCTTCCATTGAAGCAAAATTCGCTTCGAGTTTTGCTCCCGCTTTCACTTCGACTAACGAGAATTGCAAACTTTCAAAAAAGGGACTACCCAATTCCAGTTCTGCGTAGCCAAACCCGGAGAAAGCCGGTTCAAATTTCACACCATCCAATGATGGCAAATCAAAACGCGGGGTCATCGTTGTGGAGAAATTTTCGAACGCGCGCTCAAACGCACAGCTTTGACCTAACGGACAGGAAATACCTGCTCTGGCATCAGCGGTCACCGCCACTTTTGCACCAAATTTAAACTCGGCAAGTGTGAGCTTGCCGCCTGCTTCAAACCCGACACCAAGCGGAACGCTACCGCCAATCACCCAGGCCAAAGCGCCACCGATGGGGATAACAAATTTAAACAGCTCTGCTTTACATTCAACTTTACCCTCAAAAGCAAGCGCCGATTGAATACCCACATCCACACTCGTCTCAGGTTTACCCACCATGACAAGACGCTCCAGACCGTTATCACTAGTGTAAATAATATCGAGTGACGGATTCAGCGCGACGGTAAAAGTGGGTAGCGATTGCAATTCTATTTCTACTGGTGCATCGGTATCGTCTTCGCCCAAGGTGAATCGTTCACATGAAAAAGGGCCAAGCTGTTTTGCGCCCGATTTCTGCATCCGACCATTTGCCACCAATGGACTGGCTTTGGGGGTATAAGAGAAGGTATTGCCGCTACGTTCAATATCGTACAGCGCAGTGACATTGGCGGAGTGAGTAATCTCGGCGCCGGATAAATCAATCACTTCATTTAAATTTAAATGCGGAAACATTTCGCGCAGCGATACCAATTCGAGTGTCACTTTCATCGGCACTGAATTGGTATCCACGGCGACTACGCGCCCCGCTACCTTTTTGGATTCGGTATTTATCAGGATTGAACCTGGTGCAGGCGCCGCCACACCACTCAAACCAATGTGATAGGTATTATGCAAATCAGGCTCGGCATCCGGTGATGTTTCCTGCGGCTCGCCGACAATCTGCGCATCATTCAATAAAATCGCATTGGCCACTGGCTCGGTAATCACCGCTAGCAAGGGGGCAGATTTAATACCGCCGACCTCGGCAATAATTTGACTCGCACCATTGTTGAGCAACGCGGTAACCAAGCCCGAATCACTCACTGAAATAGTTGCAGGATTGCTTGAGATCCAGGTTATTGGTTGAGTGACTTTATTACCGGAAGCGTCCGTTATGCTCACACTTAATTGTTTGGTAGCCGATACTTGGGTGAGCAGTAAACCAGTTTGTTCAATCTCCACTTTCGCAATAATAATTGCCGAGCTGGACGATGAACTTTCTGACGAGGAGGATGAGAGCGCTGCGCCGATTGAGGAGGATGTTGCACTTGCAGATGAGAGGGCTACACTTTCAGACGATGAAGATGAACTGGCAATCGCGCTGGCTAATGCAGAAGAATTGCCACTTTTATTTGAATCACTACCGCCACCTCCGCAACCCAAAAGTCCAACTGCAAAAGCAGTAATCAAGCAACGCTGAAGAGTAATGCCCATGACCAACACCTGTTAAGTTTGCAAGCGTATAAAAATAATGGTGATGGTGAATTTAAGGCGGATGCAAGTAAATAGTCTTAGTGGACTATACCCTGCCACTCTGGCGGGGCAATATACTGACGAGTTACTCCCAATTGAATACACCGAGGCAGAACAATTGCTAATGTTACCGACCAGTATATTAATTGTTGATGACCATGCGTTATTCCGCTCCGGCTTGCGGCTGGTGCTCAGCGCTGATCTGGCCGATGCAAATATTATCGAAGCAAGCTCCATCCACGAAGCACTCTATGACACCCTCGCAGCACCCACGATTATATTGCTCGATATAGAACTCAATGGTTTAAATGGTTTGGATGGTATCGCACTGTTAAAACGTGCGTGGCCGCAAGCGGCGGTTGTAATGCTCTCATCTGATACCACCGCAACCACAGCGCAACTGGCCATAGCACGCGGCGCTTCGGCTTTTGTTACCAAAGCCGAAACCGCAAAAAAAATATTGGCGATTGTGCACCAAATTCTCGATCAAAAAAATAATGTGCCGGCCAGTAACATCACACTATTGCATGATGTTAGTGCCAGCGAATCAGCACAGCTCACCGCGCGCCAATGTGAAGTGCTGGATTTATTATGCAAAGGCATGAGCAACAAAGTTATCGCTCGCGAACTTGGCTGTGCAGAAAATACTGTACGCGGACATGTGCAAGCTATATTGACGTTTTTTAAAGTAGCCAGCCGCTCCGAAGCCGTTTATGCAGCAAAGCTGCAAGGGGTTATCCATTAAACTTTTCAAAAGCCTATTTCAGTTAGAAGATGAACGAATGCTTGCCGAGCAAGTTAAGTTGGTTATGACGGTGGAAAGTAAAGGGCTTTTGTTTTCGTCGATTGTGGTGGTGGCACTTTATTGGTTTTTGTTTGAAAGAACCAATCCGCTAGTACTCAGCGTGTGGTTTGTCTGGATCATCATCTGCAACCTTGTGCTGGCTCGCCTTATGTTTGGACTGCTAGCAAAGCCACGTCCGCAAGCAATATCCGCCGCGCATTTTTTAATGCTCGCCAATACAGTTTTGGCATTCAACTGGGGCTTATTGGCGTGGGTTGCGGTTGATGGAGTTTCTGTATTTAATTCTATTATTGTTATCGCCGTTTTGGTCAGCTTACTTGTAGGATTAATGAGCACGCTGTCGCCAATACTCCCGCTCTATGTTATCGCCTGCGTCGTCATGACCGGTGTTGTTTCATTCAAACTCCTGACGTTGGAGCACACAGAGTTTAATAACGTCGGTTTATTCAGTATGGTCACCTGCATTATTTTCATAATAATGGGGCGCGACATGAACATGCAGGGCAAGAAAAATATTCATTTGCAATTTGATAAAATCGATTTAATTGCACAGCTAGGCAAAGAGACAGAAAAAGTTCGCGCCGCACAACACATTGCCGAAAATGCCAATCAGGCAAAAACCAAATTCCTCGCTGCCGCCAGCCACGACATTCGCCAACCGATTCATGCCTTGGGTTTATTTTTAGAAGTGCTCGCGCGCAGCCCGCTGTCACACTACCAACAACAAGTGCTGCAAAATGCCAATGCGGCGTTTGAGGCAAGTGCCGATATGCTGAATACGCTGCTGGATTTTTCGCGCATTGAAGCGGGTGTGGTTGATGTGCAACAGCGCGCGTTTTATTTGCAGCCCATACTGAATAAATTGGAAAACGAAATGGCGCCTTTAGCGGCCAGCAAAAATCTGGTGTACCGCTCAAAAGAATCGCAGGCAATTGTGTTGTCTGACCCGGCGATTTTAGAACTGATCTTGCGCAATTTAATTTCCAATGCGATTCGCTATACCGACAAGGGCGGCATATTGATTGCCTCGCGCACGCGCGGCGAATATACCTCGCTGGAAATTTGGGACACCGGCATCGGCATTGACCCTATTCATCATGACAATATTTTTAACGAATTTTATCAACTGGGAAATACTGAGCGCGACCGCCGCAAAGGTTTGGGCTTGGGTTTGGCGATTGTGCGCGGCTACGCCAACAGGCTCAAACACGCATTAACATTTGCATCGACACCGGGGCGCGGCAGCGTATTTAAAATTGAATTGCTTAACGCCAGCGCCGCACCACTGAGCGATAACGCCAGTATCAAGCCGATCGAATTTGCGCTGTTGCACGCGCACATTTTAATTATCGATGACGATGAAACGGTGCGCCAAGGCATGGTGGATTTACTACAAGCCTGGGGCTGCCAATGTGATGCCGCTGATTCAATTGCCGAAGCACTCACACTGGCACGCCTGCAAAAACCTGACCTGATTATTAGCGACTTTCGTTTGCGCGATTTACAAACCGGCGCACAAGCGATTGAACAAGTGCGCCATATTTGCGGCAGCGACTTACCCGCCCTACTCATCACCGGCGACACCGCTAAAGATCGCTTGATCGACGCGATCCAAAGCGGTGTTCCTTTATTGAGTAAACCGGTTTCGCCATCAGTGTTGTATCGTAAAGTGGTCGAGTTACTCAACTAACATGCACTTGAAGATTGCTGTTCGGCACTGTATTCAATAATGTTTAGAACATCGTCATACAATGTGGCGGCTTTAGTCAGATGCATTTTAATTAAATCTACTTCTTCCACTGGTGTGCGTGGCGCCAACTTGAACGTAAATTTTCCTTCAAGGTCATTGTATATTGGTTGAAAAAACCCTTGATCCACATTAGGAGTACGCGCCCTCAAGTGAAGACTGTGTATGATTATGTTTCTCCTTTGAAGCAGCCACATCAAACCATTATCGTCTTCGCATTTAAAATAGTCGAACAAAGTTTTCCATGACGGCAATGACTTCAATGCATCAGATTTTAATGCTTTTTCTTTATGGATCTGATGCATCACATTTGTAAAAGTTTCTTTATCAAAACGGCGAATTTTAAAAAAAGCGAAATAAAATATTTGTCCAACTCTATCCCAATAAGAGGCTAGCCTAACATAAGCGGTCTCCGCATTCTCCCAAAACGCCGATTCGCAATAAGCGAGCCGAGCATCCACTTTAAACAATTCTGGTTTATCACGTAGCTCTTCCCATCCATGATAAAACATAAGCGCCTTGGTAGCCGATTTTCGGCACCTGGAGAACATTGCGTTCATTTCCTTGAGTGCAGCCGTTGGGTAAGTATCTAAGCCGGTTAACGGGTCGTCCGCATCAATAATGAGAGGATTTGGTGGTCCACCCAAGTTAATTACGGCTTTTTCTAACTTCGTTTGAAAAGCCTCCTTAGCACCTTCATGATGATGGCGTATTTTGGCAAGATCAGGAAAAAGAAGATTTTCGACTTTAAACAACATGAGTCCCTCTTGAAGAACATACAACATCGCGTTGTTCAGGACTGCTTCTGCTGAATCCTCATTATCGTCCAATACACTCATGTTTTAGCCCTCTACGAATATTTCTCATACAAATAGCTTCCCTTGAATTGCTACTTGATTTTACTTTTTAATTAGATCATTAATACCACTCGTTATTTTACATTTTTTTCTTATTTTCCAACAACTATTCGAATTTCATATGGCTGCATAAAACTTAAGCCTAGTGTTTTATGGAAAATGATTTGCTGGAAATGAAAAATATTTTTGATAAGAATATTTGAACTTATCAGAGGGAAGGATGGTGGGCTTATCAGCTTTAATATTATCGATGCGACTGTTTTTGAGCATCGGGCATTGATTACGCACAGACGAAATAATGCCGATGCTGATAGAAAAATACGATTGATCTTTTTATCTCAGCGATTGCGCCCTATCACTAAAATTCCATTCGTATTTCTTAGTACTGACAGACCCCTGCAGTCTTGATGAAAGCGAATTGGCAGATGCCTTATCTGCCGATGAGCTTTTATGCCTGCCGCCAGATGCTCCACTGCTGCACTAAAAGTACCGCATAGACAACAAGGCTTCATATTCAGCCCTTGCATTAACCGCCCGGCATATACAAACCATCCCAACCCCAGCATTGCACACTGCCATCGGCCTTCAGGGCGCAGGTGTTGTAGCCACCGGTGCTGATGGTCTCCGCGCTGCCTTCTTGTACATTGGCGCTGGTTGGTTCAGCGCTAAACCATATAGCGTCATTGCCTAGTTGGCTGTAGGTATTATTGCCCCAGCAGGCGGTGAAACCGGCGCTATTAAGCGCGCAGGTGAATTGATTACCTGCACTAATTAAGGCGATGTCGCTAAGGCTGGCGATTTGTACCGGCACGGCGCTATCGGTAGTGGAGCCGATACCCAACTCGCCTTGGCTGTTATACCCCCAACATTTCACTAACCCAGCATCCGTCACTGCGCAGCTGTGTGCATAACCGGTCGCCAATGAAATTATCGGCTCGGTTAATCCGGTTACGGCGACGGGCAAATTACTGGAGATGGTAGTGGCGTTGCCCAGTGCACCCTGGTCGTTATCGCCCCAGCATAAAACGCCTGCACCTGCAGTAGCCGCACAGGTGTGTCCATCGCCAGCGCTGATGAGATGGGCACCGCCTACACCGACCACATCGACCGTAATGTTACTGTTGGTCCTAGTGCCATCGCCCAATTGGCCCGCGCCGTTGTAACCCCAGCATTTCACTGCGCCTAGGGTGGTGATCGCACAGCTGTGGCTGCGCCCCAAACTGACTGCGACAACATCGCTGCCAAGGCCGATAACATCCACCGGCACATTGCTATTCAACCCGTATTCACCGACGCCATTGCCAAGCTGACCATAACTATTTTGGCCCCAGCATTTAACGGCGCCGACTGAAGTGATGGCGCAGCTGTGATTGCCACCGGCACTTACCGCCACAACATCGCTCAGCCCGCTAATCGCCACGGCATCTTCCCGGTTTACGCCGTTATAAAAAGTGCCATTGCCAAGCTGGCCGTCATCATTATTGCCCCAGCATTTAACGCCGCCGTCTTGTGTGACTACACAAGTGTGCAGCAGGCCAGAACTTAATAGCGAAGGCGTGACGGTGATGGTTTGGGTGTTGTCGGTAATGGTGACGGGAATTGAACTACTCGTTGCCTGCTGCATCAGCGCATCGGTCACTTTTACGCTGGCAAAATAACTGCCGAAAGCCGCAAAGGTATGACTGACCGATTGGCCTTCAGCAGTTGTGCCATCGCTAAAAGTCCATTCGTAGTTGACGATGCTGGCATCGCCTGCGGTCGATGTGCTCGCATCAAAGTTGCGCACAAAACCGCTGCCGCTCACCACTGCCGCGGCAGTTGGCGCCTTGGGCAATTGCAAGCAACTGCCAAGATCAAGATTGGTAGTGCCCACCGTTACCGGAATAGTTTTCTCATGCAGGTTGCTGCCCGATGGCGTAATAACCAGAGCTAGCTGTTGATTGATGTTAGCGAGGAACGAAAATGTCCGATTTTGGTTGGTCACATCGGCCAGGTTTTGAATTAACTCGCCGTTGTTAAAAACATTGAGTTGCGCGCTTGGATGGGGATAGTTTTCCCAGCCATCGATACAACCGCTGACCACTACTTTCTCATCGGTGATGACAAGATCGGCAAACGCAATATTGCTACTAGCCACAGTTACACTGGCGCTGGATGCAGGGGTATCGCGATGCTCAATTCCACCCACCAACCGCGCGGTTAAAACTCCCGTGTTCGCATAGACGTTAAAACTGTAGCTGCCGTCGGTAGCTAAGCTCACCGTGATCGGCCCACCGCGCGTACCCGCAATCTGTACGCGATACCGGCTGAGATCACCGCTGCTTACCGTCACCTTGCCCGATACCGTCACTACCGATGGCCGCACCAGGCAGCGCGAAGCTCGCACAATGCCGCCAGCGCTGGGCATGGTGAGGTCGATAGAATCCAAAATTCCCACGTGATCGCTCAGTACAACGCGCACATTGGCTAGCGCCTTACCGTACAAGGGAGTATTACCTTTGGGCCATACTCTTTCCGTGCCGGAATAACTCACGCCCTGCACCTGTAGCTGAACATGGTTAGGCAGGTTGCTGTAGTCACAGAGCCCTAAATCGCTCTCTGAATAATCAATCATGGCGCGGTCGAAAATCTGATCGGCATTCCACCAACTGAAATGACTCACTTCACCTTGGTAATACTGCTCGCCCGAAACAGGGTCAGTGTGCAAAGTCGCAATGCCGTCTTGCTCCCATAAACCAGTCACTTCATTTAAGTGATACAGCGGCATAGTCGCCGGTGGTGTAACGCCGGGCTTGGGTGTAGCAGGAATGCGGATGCTGGCAGTCTTGTTTGCGCCCAAGTTGAGCGGCTGGCCATTCGCATCAGTAAATTCAACGCCCATAGCGCCCATGGATTCAATCGCGATGCCACTGCCGCTATCCACCATCACCCCCGGCATAAACTCAACATTCACGCTGGGATCTATGGGTGTGAGCGTCACTTGCGCCGCGCCACTGAACACCGAACCATTAGCATGCGCGAGGCTGTTGGCCGGTAAATCTACCCGTGCGATAGAACCCGGAACGCGCAGGATATTGTCACTCGCGGCATCAAGATCGAGTGTCGCCCCAACTGAATGCAGCACCACGCGATTAGCAAAAACACCGTTGTCACTTGCCGTAACCGCCGCACGAATGGTGCTCGCAAAACCGGTTTTGCTGATGCGTAAAACGGCGGGAGTTTGGGTTGATAAATCCAGGCTGAAGCTACCTTCAGCATCGGTTGTTGCAACAATATTGGTGCCTTCCACTGCCAGCGTAGCGGCCGCTACCGGCACGCCGAATTCATCGGCTACTACACCGCTTGCCACCACAAAAAGCGGCGCGGTCGAACTGATGCTGGACGAACTGACTGACGCTATCGCGCTCGCTGTACTTGATGCACTGGAGTCGCTACTTGATGATGAAATTGAGTTATCACCTGATGAAAAACTGGCGCTGCTACTTGATGTGACGCTAACCCCGGCCGATGACAAACTTGCCGCTAGGCTGCTGGAGCTGTTCACGCTGGATGAACTGCTACTTACCGCAATTGCACTGCTAAGCACGCTGCTCGATGAACTGGTAACTGAAGTCGATTTTTTACTGCTGCCGCCACAGGCCGTTAGCCCGACAACAACTAAAATTACTGCGTATTGTGCAAGCCGGTTCATGTAAATACCTTTTTACTTTCTAATGACAAGGAGAGAAATTCATTTTTTGTTGCGCGGTAATTTCATCGGGCACTCCTCACCTGCAACTACGGCGGCAATACCCACTGCAATACTGGTTACATTTAAATAACCTGTAAATAGTCCGAAAAGACTATGCATAGCCCAAAAAAAAGGTTCGCAAGCCAATGCCTGCGAACCTTTTACTGGGTATTACGTCACCGCAATTAAATTTATGCGGTAGTTTTTTGCGGAAAAACTTAATCCAATAATTCTGCGGGAACTTCGCCACCATTTTCAGCGATTTTTTGCAGTACCGTTTTGTGCAGCCAGATATTCATTTGTGCTGAATCGCCCAATTTTTCTGCCGGGCAACCCAGCTCTTCTGCCAATGCTTTACGTGAAGCCAAGCTACTATCCAGCCCGAGCAGTTTTAACAAATCGACGATAGAGGTTTTCCAGTTGAGTTTTTCAGGATTTTTGTCGGCAAGTGCTGTTAAGTGTGCGACCACATCAATTTTAGTTACGGGCGCAAGCACTGGCGCTGCAATCACAGTAGGACGATCAAATGCGGCGCCCATAGCGGCGGCCGATGAAGAAGAGTGCGAGCTGGCGGTAGATGTGCTTTGGGCAGCGGCGCTATTTTCATTGGCAACACCTAAACCCAGTTTTGACAAAATCGATGAAAAGAAACTCATAGCAACCTCCGGTAATTAAATGAGGCTCAAAAGTAACACAGGTTTTTGAAATACAGAGTACAAACTCAAAACGAATAGCGCTAAAAATACCAAGTCAGACGCCATTATTATGCTGCGCCCTATCGTTTGATAATTAAAAAATCGCCCACACCAGATTTGCCGGTGCGGGCGATACTTACGAGCAAAATAATCGGTATAAAACACCAGCCAACTATTATCTTGCTGCTAACAATTACCGTCCGATCACAATCAGATTATTTACGCTGATAGATTTAGCCGCAGAGGCGCTAAAGGTTTCACCGTAGGAAACACTGGTGGTGCTTACGCCGATGCTAGCGGTAGTGACCACGTTGGGCGCTTTCACTGTCCAGCTAATGGTTTTGGTCGTGCCATCAATAATCTTGCCCGTGTTTTGCGTTGCAGTGCCCGATACCAGCGTAAAACCCGTCGGTAAATTGATAGTGACGTTAACGTTGTGCGCATCCAAATCGCCGCTATTTTTCACTACCACTGAATAAGTGAAATTAAAGTTGCGCGGCACACTTGCCGGTGCAGTAATGGTATTGGTAAATGCCGGGCCGCTGGCAAGCACAAAGTTTTCTTCTGTCGCCAGGGTGTAAGGCTCGCTGCTGGCGCCATCAAATGCGCTGCTGTAGGCATAGACTTTTACTACGGCGCTTTGGCTGGATGATGCAGCAACTTGATGCACGTTGTCTTTCACGGTGGTGTCAGAATCCAACTGCGCGCTGGTGGTTTCGGCGTAGAGTTTTAAATCCAAATCCGACAAATTGCGGTAGCTGGTGGGTGATGCGGCGTTGTTGTAATCCACATCGCGCTCCCACACCAGCGTCGCTTTATCGCCGTTATACATTTGGCCTTTGTAGAGCTTGTAGCTACCGGTTTGGTTTTTGGGTTTCACACTGCTGGAGAAATAATCATTGCGATGGAAGTGGGCGTGCCATAAATCCAAATAGCCCCAGCCGTAGGTTTTATTCCACTCTTTACCGGTTTTAGCTACGTCATCGGCGGAGCTGTCGGTGTTGTTGTCTTCCCATGAATCAGCGGTATTGATCAATACCGCTTTAATAGCGCGCGGATCCCAGTTGCCGCCATCCATTAATAATAAAGATGCTGCGCCGACTTTCGGTGCCGCCGAGCTGGTGCCGCCAAGATTGGAATAACCACCACTACTATTACAGGTCATGGTTTCATTGCCTGGTGCAGTGAGGTCAGGTTTTTTGCGGCCATCGACAGTAGGACCACGGCTACTGGTGCCCCAGATCACATCGTCCGCACGGCTGATGGTGTTTTTGTCCCACATATTCGCCACGGTCAACCCGTTGTAGTTGTTGGCTGGAATCGTCAGGGTGTTAGTGCCCGCGCCGTTGTTGCCCGCCGATTTTGCCCAGTTAGTGGCGTAATCAAATACCACGCCATCGACAAACCGGGAGAAAGCATGCCAATCGCTACCGGTTGCGTTGCCGTTGCCCCATGAGTAGTTGATAACTTCGGGGTCATCACCCGCAGAGCGCAACATCCAATCGGTACCGGCCATAGACGTTGCATCATTACCCGCATCCTCGACGAGAATTGCATTCAAACCAAAGGCGAGACCTTTATGCGTTGCGTGGGTGCTGGCATACATACAGGCAACGCCAGTTCCGTGGTTGCCATTGCCAGAAAAGTTTTCATAAAAGGTGTGGCCTTTAAGTGCTTCGTGCGTTTCCAGCACGCCTTCGTCGAGCACACCCACATCCCATACACCGCCATCAAAACCCGAATCCCACCAAGTATCGGCACCCAAGGATTGCACTTGGTTGCTCAACTCAGCTTTACCGGGGTTGTTATAAACCACTTCTGCCACACCGCTAAGGCTGGCAATTTCTTTCAATGCCGATGCAGGAATTTCTGCGCTGATGGCGTTAAGCGTGGCGTAACGTTCTTGCACTTTTGCGCCCAAATGAGAAATGCGGTCGATATACAGTTTTTGCACATCGGCCACTGCCGCTGCTGATTCACGGCCAATTTGCTGGCGCAGTTCGCGCACCAATTTTTCGCGTTGTTCATTCAACGCACGAATTTCTTTTTTATCCGCATCAGTCACATATTGGCTTAGCAATTTACTTTGTGCGGCTTCTCTATCCTGATTTTCCAGGGTGTCTTTGGGCAAGTATTTGTCATAAATGCCACGCACTTGGGCGGCAAGGGCATCAATACTGCGCTCGTATTTGGCATTGAGCGTGCGCGCAATTTTGCGCTGTGGTTGCTCACCAAACACAATAATTACTGGCAAGCTGGTTTGCTGCGCGGCCAAACGTTCCAATGTTGGGTCGATGCGCACTACCGCTTCGGTAATTTGAGGTTCGGTTTTTCTATCGTTATCGGCAAATGCGGAAGGAGCGGAGCAAGCGATGGCAATTAATACTGCCTGAGTGAGTGGCTTAACAAGAGCGTGTTGAAAAAAAACAGTAGCGTTTTTCATGGCGAGATCCTTCTTAATTAATAAAGTAAATGAGTTAATCCAGCGCAGTTCAGTCCCTGTCGTTGGATGACAAAAGTATGCGTGAGGCCATTCGCAGGCTCAGTGAAAAAAGCACGCCGTTGGCTGTGACATATTCACAACCCTAAACAGCAGACATAAAAAAGCCCCGCGATTTGGCGCGAGGCTTTGGAGAAATCGATTAACAATCAACGCAAAAAAATGTGTGGGCGGCGCGTCTATTTTGTCGATACAGATTTGCGCGAGAGAAAATACACGATAAGCCCGATGATCATCAGCAACACCACCAAGGGCTGCACGGCACTGGTGCCATTCTGCTCTAACAATCTAATACCTGCCGCTTGATGCGGATTCATGCGTGCGTCATTCACGGCTACTGTGTGAGTATCTGTGTTGCCGCACGCCACCGCATCAGGGCAGGCATTGCTTGTTGCATGAGTGGTTATATCGGCGACATCCTTGTCGCTAATCCTTCCTTGAACGAACATCACATCCTGGTGCAAGACCGTGTTTGGGGTAGTGACCGCCACTGCTTGATCCGCATCCATAGGGATCGCGGCAGCATTGGACACTATTGAAAAAGGCAGTAGCGCGAGAAAAATGAGTAATTGCCTGACCATTCGCGTAACTCCTTTTTACATATTACGTAAACACCGGTTCTAGTCCTTTTTGCAAAGGTGAAGAGGTACAGCTGTAGCTATGCGCCTGCCATAAATGGCGTAATCAAGTCATGTCCCTGACTTACGAACAATCGCCCGCTCGCTTGTCCTTGCTGGCGCCTTGCTACAGTGGTTAAGTTATAGGGTTTGCGTAGGGAGGGATGTGAGCTATTGCAGGGGGGATTTGTGATTTATTCACGTTGGCTTGGAGAGTTACTTTTAATAGTTGCAACATAGGGATAAAAAAGGCCAGCAATAACACCAGCCTTTATCAACTTAACTTCCTCTACGAATAATTAACGGGGGATCAAGCTCTTTCCCATTTGACTTGATGCCGTAATCGAAAATAATCTGATTATTTTTACGAAACTCTTCCACGAATTCTTTTCGATCAAGAATATCCTTGGGTATTTCTATGATAACAATCCCTTTAATTGAAGAGTTAACCACTTTATCGTTAGGTGTTTTTCTGTTTTTAAAAATAATATCAAACTCATCAGGGCCAGCATAAATTACCTTCTGTCCTGGATATGCGACAACATCCTTAAATGTCTCCTTTGGAAAACCATTTTTATCAATGCCAATTCCAACAACTACTGTATTCGTTCCCGGAAGAGCATAACCTGTTCGAGTTTTCTCAGGAACGCAATCTACAGATGCGCACCCACTGAGTGCGACTAGCACAGCAACACCTATCACATTGTAATTAAACATTTTAATCCTCCTAGTTAAAATAAAAATTTATTTTACAGTCAAAAAAACATCTCTAAATTTCATTTCCTTCAATACTGCAAGATCAGGATCAGCAAGCAACAACTTATCGGAATATTCCGTTTCAAGCAAATTTATTGCATACTTTTTTATTGCACTATCATCTTCATCCAAGATTGCTATTCTTAAATTAGCATAAATAGATTCCGTGCTTGACGAATCCAATTGATTGGCAGCATTAATTACTTTTTTGGCTTCCGCAAGCTCACCCAAGGCCGCATAAGCTCTTGCCAAATACTGATAGCTTTTCGCAACCTTTGGGTTTATTTCAATATCCTCTGATGATTTTTTTATAGCATTTTTTAAATATTGATTTGCTAGATCCAAACTTTCAGGCAAATATTTATACACATCAGCCAAATAAACCATGATTTGATAATTAGAAGGCTCAAGCTGAAGAGATTTTTTATACCAATTTGCCGCCTCAACATAGTCTCCTAGAAAATAATGCATGCTGCCTATATTTGCATATATTGAAACACCCGGTTCAATTAAGGCAGCCCTTTCAAAATAATCTGCCGCAGAGGAAAAATCATTTTTATATAAAAAAATACTTCCTAAGTTATTTAATGAAACAACGCTATCCGGCAATAAACTTAATACTTTCTCATAACACTTTGCCGCATCATCATACCTGCCTTCTTTAATAAGAAAATAACCATAACCATCATATGAAAGCCAGTTTTCCGGCTCAATAGATATTGATTTCAAATATAAACTCTCTGCTCTTTTATTATCTTTCATCAAGTCATATACATTTGCTAACACCACCAAAACAGACACATCAGTACCATCTACAGCAACTCCTTTCTCTAAATAACGAACCGCCTCTGCATATTGCCCTGTATCACGATAAATAGCACCAATCGCCTTATATGTATGAGGCGACTGCTCATCTTGAGATAGCGCCAAAAGGCAATACCCCTCTGCACTACTTAACCATTTTACTGAATTGGTAATTTCATATTTTTTCCAAAACGCATTACAAAGTCCTGTATTTGCAAGCGCAAAATGTGAATCATGTACTAAGGCTGTATTAAATCGCTTAATAGCCTCATCTGCATTTTCATGCGAAGGCGCCTTATTTAAAAACTCCAAACCCTGCAAATAAAAATCATAAGCAGTAACATCCCCAGTCAACCTCAACGGCGCAGGCCTAAAATTCTGCAAATCAAACTCATCCGCTAAATACCGTGCAATCTCCCCCACCAACCGATCCTGCAAAATAAAAATATCCTGATAAGTTCCATCCAATTTTCCACCTGCAATTTGCACATTATCTTTGCGGCGAAATAATCGGTAGGCGATGCGCAGGTTGTCGCCGAGTTTTTGCACGCTGCCTTCCAAGCGAATAGGTGCATGAATACCTTCTTTTGCATCCACGATATATACATCGCGCATATCCGCTAATTGCGAGCGCACGGCTTCGGTGATACCGGCGGAGAAATAATCGGCATCGCCTTTTTCGTTCATCAGGTTTTGGAAATCGGCAATCTCCACATAATTTGCCGCGTAGCCCGGCACTAACCAGCGCGGAATAAAATAAAAACCGGCGACGATTAGCGCGAGCAAAGAAGCCGTTAATGGATAGCGATAAGCATGGATTTTTTTATTGAGGCCGCGCAGGAAATAAAACAGATGATCGCGCCAACCGATACCGGACGGCTTGATTAAATAGACGCGAATTTTTTGTTCGATATTTTTTAGCGTTTGTACACCCAAACGTTTTGCCGGCGATGACAAGGTAATGCGAACTTCGTCGTACACGGTTTGCGATATGCAAATGCCATCGGGTACGGCGAGAGGTTCAAGGCGTGCGGCGATATTTACGCTGTCGCCAAAAACCGCATTATCGCGCAACATCACCTCGCCTTTGTGCAGGCCGATGCGCGTTTGTAGTGGCGGTAATTTTTTATCACGCACTTCATTAAACGCTTGCAGATGTTGTTGGATGGCGATGGCCGCCGCGGTGGCGCTGGCGGCAGAATTGAAGCGCGCGAAGATTGCATCGCCAACAAATTCAACCAGTTGGCCGCCTTGTTCTTCTATATGGGAAAGCAAAATTTTGCGATAGTCGCCCAGCATTTCCACCGCCATGGCTTCATTGCGCCCCATAAGGCGCGAGTAGCCGACTATGTCGGTGAACATCAGTGTCTGTTCACAATGTTGGTTGATTTCGGCGACCATGTGGCAGGCGGCTCTCCGTGCGATAGCGTTTGGCTGTTATGAAAAGCAAATATTATTGGCGCTAAAAAGAGTGCAAAAGTGCAGGCGATTATTGAGCGTTTTAATGACAATAACAACCGATCACTCACGCGAGTGAGGCACAGCACAAGAAATTATGCCTTCAGTCTGCGCGCGTTAGCCTTATACGCACACATGGGGTTATCATTGGCGGCAAAATCCTATTACCCATTCAACTTATCAAGAAGCTCACTGCCATGTTAGATAACGTCTGCCTGTTTGCCGATGTACCACCGCAGTACCTCGCGGAACTGGAAAAACTGAGTAGCTTGCGCCGATACCCTAAAAACGTCGTGCTGGTGACCGAGGGCGATGAATCAACGCACCTCTACATTATTCGCAAGGGTACGGTGAGCGCCTATCTTAATAATGAAGATGGCCGTCAGGTGAATTTAAATTACATGCATGAGGGTGAATATTTTGGCGAGCTGGCGTTGATCGACGGCAAGCCGCGCTCGGCGTCGGTCATCACCATTACCGATTGCGAGATTATTTTGGTATCGCGCGCCAGCGTGCAGGATTTAATGTTGAAGCATCCTGAATTTGCATTGCTGTTATTGACCGAACTCACCCGCCGCGTGCGCGACTTAACCGATAGCGTAAAAGATATGGCGTTGCTGGATGTATATGGCCGCGTCAGTGCGGCGCTGGAAAAATTGTGCGATGACAATAAGCGCATCCACAACCCAAAAGTCACGCATCAGGATATTGCCAATATGGTGGGTTCATCGCGCGAGATGGTGAGCCGGATTATGAAGCAGCTGTTGATTGGCGAATATATTGAGCAATGCCCCGGTTACATCCAAATTAATAAGCCGCTGCCGCGATATTGGTGATGCCAAAGGTGTGGATGTGTATGAAACGATTTCCCGCAAACCTTCACGCCAATGCAATTCTTTTTATATTGGTTATTAGCGCAGTAATAATTGGCAACCTCTTAAGCCATTTATTGCTACGCAGTGATGTAGCAAAAATGTCGGCAGAAATACACGCAACAGAACAAAAGCTATTGACCAGATTGGACAAGCTGGAAAAAGATAATCAATATCAAAAAACCTACGCAGAGCAAGCACAAAAAGAAAGTGCGCGCTTGCAGCGCAGCATCGAATACCATCAAGGCTTAATGGACAGGGCGAGAACACCAACCTCACCCGCCACTACCGAAAGCACTACAGAATAAAATCTAATTAAATACCCCGGTTTGCACCAACCACTGCTTCACCTGTTGCAATGACATTGCACCCGACACGCGTTGAATTTCCTTTCCACCTTTAAATAAAATTAGCGTTGGGATGCTGCGAATCGCCCAATCCTGCGCGATGGATGGGACCACTTCGGTATTGAGTTTGGCAAAACGAAAATAGGGTTCAGACTCTGCAGCAAGCTGCTCGAACACCGGCGCAAAACTTTGACAGGGCCCACACCAGGGCGCCCAACAATCCACCAGTACGGGAATATCATTTCGTTCAATGGTGTTGGCGACATTAGTGGAATTTAATTCCAGGGATTTACCAACAAATAATGCGTTCTTGCATTTGCCACAAGTGGGATTATCGGTTAATCGCTCACTCGGTAGGCGATTAGTGGCGAAGCAGTGCGGGCAATTAACTTGCGTAGTGTTCATATCAGCTCCAAGCTATCGATAATAATGTGAGAGGGATAATATCCCCATTGTGAAATTTTACGCAGTGCTTTTGCAAGGCAAGAAAAAGCTGAGCCATAAAAAAGCCCGCTGTTGCAAAAGGGACAACAGCAGGCAAAAGGGCAAACAAGAAATAACTAAACTTAACTTTGTCTACAGCTACGACTAGGGATTTGAAGCTACAGCCGCTGACTCTGCAAATTCCCAACCACCACCAAGCGATTTATACACCGCGACTAAATTCAATAACACTTGCATATCGCTCTGCGCCAATTCGGCACTGACCACGAGTTGCGAGCGCTGTGCATCTAACACGGTTAAAAAATCACTGCTGCCAACTTCAAATTTTTTGTTGGCGATATCCGCTGCTTGATTGCTCGCACGCAAGGCGCGCTGCAAACCGCTACGGCGCTCTTCTTCACGCGAGAAATTTTGCAGGGCATTATCGGTTTCTTCCAACGCGACCAGCACTTGTTGCTCAAACTCAGCGATACGCGCTTGCGTGCGGGCATCGGCTGCATCAATTTGCGCATCTACCCGGCCGAGATTAAATGCGGCCCATTCAATGCGCGGCGAGAAAGAAAAAGTATCGGTACCGCTATTGCCCAAGCGCGTCCAATCGGTAGATAAATAACCAAGGCCACCGACGAAAGTCACACTCGGATACAAATCTGCTACGCGAATATTATATTCCGCCACGGAACCAGCAAGCGCTTGCTCGGCACGGCGCACATCAGGCCGACGCTTTAATAAATCAGCGGGATTGCCCACAGCAAATGAAGCGGGAATTTCAGGCAGTGACTTCACTTGTGTCAGTGAAGTTTTTAATTCCCCGGTTGGTTTACCAGTTAATACACCAATACGATTTAAGGCGATATTAACCTGGGAATGAAAACGGGGAATACTGGCGCGCGTTAATTCAAGTTGCGATTCTGCACGCGCAACATCCAACTGATCGCCCCGCCCTACTTCTTCAAAGCGCTGGGTGAGCTGCAAAGTTTCTTGCTGGTTGAGCACATTGCGCAAAGCGACATCCAACAAATATTGGTTGCCACGCAAACTGATATAAGCACTTGCGACTTCTGCAGCGATGCTCACTTGCGCTGCTTGCAAATCTGCCTCGCGCGCAGCGAGTTGCGCTTTGGATAATTTAACCCCGTTGCGCACACGGCCAAAAACATCCAATTCCCAACTTGCATCAAAACCCGCTTGGTAGCTTTCGCTGATGCGTGAATTGGCATCGCCCACAATATCAGCACTTTGTTTTTGTCGAGTGCCACTCACACCAGCCTCTACAGTGGGATAGCGATCCAATTTGCTATTGCGCAAGAGCGCACGCGATTCTTCAAGCGATGCCTGCGCAATACGAACCGTGTGGTTTTGTTGCAGCGAATCGGTAATTAATTGATTTAATTGTTCATCATTTAATTGCGACCACCAAGCGGCCACAGGCTCCTGTTGATTCATATCCTGTTGTAATTCAAACGCCGTCGGTGTTGCTGGCACAGTGGCCAGCTCACGTGAGTTTTCTACCGATTTAAAACCGCTACAGGCGCTGATCACCAAGGGCAACAAAGCCATACTAAACAGTTTCACTAATTGTTGCTGTTTCATACTTGCACCTCTTTATGATGAGCTTGCTGGCGAGCAATTTGTTCTGCGGCTAGTTTTTCTGCCTCTACCTTTTCTGGCACTGCATAGCTGCGTTTACCTTCCAGTTTGCGCAGCAACACGTAGAACATCGGCGTGAAAAACAACCCAAAGAAAGTTACACCTAACATGCCGGAGAAGACTGCAATCCCCATGACGCTACGCATTTCCGAACCGGCGCCGGTAGAGAACACCATCGGCAACACACCCATAATAAAGGCAAAGGATGTCATCAAGATCGGGCGCAAACGCATACGGCTGGCAGTAATTGCCGCTTCATAGGTTGCCATGCCGCGCTGCTCCAATTCCCGCGCAAACTCAACAATCAAAATCGCATTTTTACTGGCGAGACCGGCGAGCACAAACAAGCTTATTTGCGTGAAGATATTATTGTCGCCATTAGTAATCCACACACCAAAGAGCGCAGCCAGAATAGAAAGTGGCACAATCGATACCACTACCAGTGGCAAGGCCAAACTCTCATATTGCGCAGCGAGCACTAAAAACACCAACAACAAACACAACGGCAAAATATAAATTGCTGTATTACCCGCAAGCACTTCCTGATAGGTTAAATCCGTCCATTCATACACTATGCCTGCTGGCAAAACCTCATCCAGAATTTCATCGATCGCATCCTGCGCTTGACCGCTGGAATAACCGGGGGCTGCGTTGCCGTTAATATCCGCCGCCAAATAACCGTTGTAGTGCGCGGCACTTTCCGGGCCGTAACTTTCTTCCATGGTCAACACTGAACCGAGCGGCACCATATCACCTTGCAGATTGCGCACTTTTAAATTGAGCGCATCAGCAGGTGTGTTGCGATATTCAGCATCTGCCTGTGCAATAACTTGATAGGTGCGGCCAAATTGGTTGAAATCATTTACATAAAGCGAACCCAAATAGATTTGCATAGTGTCAAAAATTTCTTTCACATTCAGGCCAAGTTGTTTGGCTTTGGTGCGATCCACATCGGCATATAATTGCGGCACATTAATTTTGTAGTTGGAAAACACACTGGATAATTCCGGACGCTGCATGGCTTTTTGTTGCACTTGCGCAACTACTTCCGCCAACTTCTCATAACCTAAACCGGCGCGATCTTCGATTTGTAATTTAAATCCACCGGTAGTTCCTAAGCCACGCACCGGTGGCGGCGGGAAGATGGCGATAAACGCTTCTTCAATACCGGAAAATTTCATTTGCAATTTTTGCGAAATCGCTGCGGCAGATAATTCTTTGCTAGTGCGCTGATCAAAATCTTTTAGCGCAAAAAACACAATCCCGGCGCTGGAGCTATTGGTAAAACCGTTAATACTCAAGCCTGGAAATTGAATCGCATTTTCCACACCAGCTTCTTCCATACCAATAAGGCCCATTTCACGAATCACTTGTTCAGTGCGCGAAAGCGTTGCACCGTCCGGCAATTGCGCAAAAGCAATGAGGTATTGTTTATCCTGCGCGGGCACAAATCCTTTTGGGATAATATTGAAACCTACCGCCGTGATGCCCAGTAGCAAGGCGTAAACACCAATCGCCAGCGTTTTACGACCTAATAATTTTCCAACTTTGCCAGAGTAATTGCCTGACGCACGATTAAAGCTGCGGTTAAACCAGCCAAAAAAGCGACCAAACAATTTATCCATAATGCGCGTTAAACGGTCTTTCGGAGCATCGTGACTTTTTAGTAACAGGGCTGCCAAAGCAGGACTTAACGTTAATGAATTGATGGCAGATATCACAGTCGAAATCGCAATTGTCAACGCAAACTGTTGATAGAACTGGCCAGTCAAACCACTTACAAATGCAATAGGCACAAACACCGCAACCAGCGTTAGGGATATAGCAATAATCGGCCCACTCACTTCCTGCATAGCTTTATACGTTGCAGCAAGCGGTGTTAAACCTTCTTCAATATTTCGCTCAACGTTTTCCACTACCACAATCGCATCGTCTACCACGATACCAATGGCTAATACCAAACCAAATAACGACAAGGTGTTAATGGAGAAGCCAAACGCCCACATCAGTGAGAAAGTACCAATGATTGAAACCGGAACGGCAAGCAAGGGAATAATTGATGCGCGCCAGGTTTGCAAAAATAACACCACAACCACAACCACCAGCGCCAAGGCTTCAAGCAGTGTGATAATTACTGCTTTGATGGAGCTTTTTACAAAAATCGTTGGATCGTATACCACCTCATATTCAACACCTTGGGGAAAACGCTCAGACAATTCCGCCATGGTGGAGCGCACTGCATCGGAAATCTGAATCGCATTGGCACCCGGCGATTGGAAAATGGGAATAGCAACTGCAGGGCGACTGTCGAGCATCGCATTCAGACTGAATTCCGATGGTCCCATCTCCACGCGCGCAACATCTTTCAAGCGCGTAATTTCACCGGTGCTACCGGCACGAATAATAATGTCTGAAAATTCTTCCGGATTATCCAAGCGCCCCTTGGCGTTGATTGGCAATTGCACATCGACTAAATCCGTTACCGGCGCACCGCCAATCATACCGGCGGCGACTTGCACGTTTTGTTCACGAATCGCATTGACTACATCATTAGCGGTGAGATTTTTCTCAGCAATTTTTTCCGGATTCAACCAAATCCGCATGGCGTAATCGCCCGAACCAAACAAACGCACCTGACCCACACCGGTCACTTTAGCGAGCTCGTCCTTAATATTCATCAAGGCATAATTACGCAGATAAAGTTCGTCGTAACTTTTATCCGGTGAAATTAAATGCACCACCATGGTTAAGTCTGGCGAACTTTTTACTACGGTTACACCGCGCTGACGGGTTACATCAGGCAAACGTGGCAATGCTTGCGACACACGGTTTTGCACCATTTGCTGCGCAAGATCGACATCCGTGCCAATTTTAAAGGTGACGGTTAAGGTTAAACGGCCATCGGTAGTGGCTTGCGAAAACATGTACAACATATTTTCCGTACCCGCCAATTGTTCTTCCAAAGGTGTTGCAACAGTTTCTGCAATCACTTTCGGGTTAGCGCCGGGATAGGACGCATTGACCACAATCGAGGGCGGTGACACATCCGGATATTCCGAGATGGGCAATTGAAACATGGCGAGTAAACCGGCGATAAAAATCAAAATAGAAATTACGCCAGCGAAGATGGGACGATCCACAAAAAATTTGGATATGTTCATGATGAGCCTGTCTGCTGATGTCTGTAGTAATAAAGCAAAAGTAAAAGTAAAAGACGTGCTTGGAGACTGCTGGTGCATGGCACCAGCAATACTAGTCACACAAAACTATGGGATTTTTTAAGAATGGATCTTCGTTTAACGGTTGGATGCAACCGTTGTTTCTGCAATCGCTTGAGTCACACTGGGATTGACTGTGCTATTGGGTCGCACATGAGACAAACCATTCACGATAATTTTATCGCCAGCATTCACCCCCGCTACTATCACCCGCTGCCCCTGGTAGTGATCACCCAAGGTAATTTCGTGATAAGTCGCGGTATTTTTTTCATCCACCACCAACACAAACTTTTTGCTTTGGTTAGTTCCAATCGCGCGCTCGGGAACTAATAGCGCCTGAATTTTTTCCGCCGAACCTAAACGCACATTGGCAAACATACCCGCGGTTAAGGCACCGTCTTTGTTATCAAAAATGGCACGGGCGCGAATGGTGCCGCTATTGGTATCCAAACGATTATCGAATGCAGAAATATTGCCGCTGTAGATCACGCTGCTATCGCTGGCGAGAATTAATTCCACTGGCATATCTTGCGTGTTTTTGGTGTTGCGCACGAATTGGATGTAGGTAGCTTCATCAACATTAAATTCAGCATACAGTTTGTCGTTAGCCACTATCTGTGTCAGCAACGGCGCATTTGCACCTGCTTCTACTACGTTGCCAGTGGTTAACTCGGCGCGACCAACACGGCCACTAATCGGCGCGCTGATGTGTGCGTATTCCAAATCGAGTTTCGCTTGGCTGAGTGCTGCATCCGCTTGTTTTACGTCGGCTTGCGCAACCTGGTGGGTGCTTAAGGCCGAATCATAAATACTTTGTGAAACCAATTTGGCGGCAATCAATTGCTGCGCACGATTCAATTCATCCTGCGCTAATTTCGCGCGGGATTGCGCAGTCGCCAACTGTGCTTGAGCGCGCTGTACCGAAGCTTGATGCGGGCGTGGGTCAATCACAAACAGTGGCTGACCTTTTTTGACTTGCTGACCTTCGGTGAAGAGCACTTGCTGGATGGTGCCACTCACCAGCGGCTTGATTGCGGCACTCTCAACCGGCGCCAAGCGGCCGGAAAAACTGGCCCAGGTGCGGATCTCTTGCGGCTCCAGCACTACTACATCAACCGCCGGGGCGGGCGGTACGGCAGCAGGGGCAGCAGCATCAACGCTGGATACATAATAAAAACCGACAATACCTGCCAGTATGGCTGCAGCAGTATATTGGTAGGCCTTGCGGGGAAACGCTGGGAAATTGGCGTTAGTCATAGTGCTCTCCTGATATTCGTTAGCAAATGAATGACTATTTGGAACTCCTTGGCGGGGTCTAAATCGGCATTTGTTGAAATCATACATACCGGTTGGTATGGTGGTCAACAATATTTTTTATTTTGTTTTACTTGCCGCGTGAATTAACCCGATGAAACAACTCGAAAACCTAATGGAATCAATGGCTTTAGCAGGCCGTGGGATTTTTTGGTGCGAGGCGTATTCAGCCTAGACTCAAGGTACACATATAAATCGCCGATTGAAAAACATACCGGCCGGTATCATAATAACCACAACCTTTGTACGAGAACCCATGTTATGAGCCCTACTGATACACGCACCTTGTTGCTCGAAACCGCGCTGAACCTGATCTGGAACAGCAACTACAACTCTGTAGGCGTAAACGAGATCTGCAAGCAAGCGGGCGTAACCAAAGGCAGCTTCTATCACCACTTTGAGTCCAAGGCGGAATTATTTTGTGAAGCCACAAGTCATTACTGGGAAGATATTCGGCAGGAGCTGGATTGCATTTTTTCACCCATTAATAGCCCGCTCGAACAGCTGGAAAACTGGCTGCAATTTATTTACATCAACAAGGTGGGCGAAGATAAAGACAATGTTCCCGGCTGCGCTTTTTTCACGGCGGGCATGCAATCTGGCTGCGGTGCAGAAAATCGTATCACCGACACACTACAACTGATGACCGAACGCGGCGCCATATACAATCAAGCGCTAGTGAGTAGTTTGCTTAACCACAATTATTTGCAGGCAGCAAAAGATCCGGAACAACTTGCGCGCTTAATGCAGCAATATGTTCAGGGAGCAATTATGCACGCACGTGTGACGCGCAATATCAGCAACATCAAAACTGATTTACCGGAAGGGATTTATCGCATACTCGGGCTAAAACCGGAATTTTGGTACAGCGCAAAACCGACGTGGCCGCGCAATGAAGCGGTTGATTAACAGATAAGATTATTGAAAGCAAAAAACACAATAAAAAATGCCAACCATAATTATGGTTGGCATTTTTTTTGGCTTTTACATTTAGTTATTTAGTCAACATTTCATTCATCACCATCCAGAATACCATCTTCATCGCGATCAATCCCCATTCGCAAACCCGTACCCGGGGGCGCACAGGTAAAGGTCAAGGTATTGCCGCGAATGGCGTTCAGTTGATAAATCGCACTTGCATTTATTGGTTTGGCGCGCGCCTTGTCAGTAATAAAATTCCCGTCATTGCTCATTACCGCGGCGAATGATTTACCGAATACATTACCTTTTACAATCAGATCACATTCCGGGCGAGGAGTTTTAACAAAAGCACGATTGATTAATAATTTTAATCTCTCGCGGCTATCTGCATGCATAAAGTTTTTGTGATCGAGTGTTAATTGCTGGCCCACGATAGGTGCCATTTCACCTACCATTCCCAATACATAATCAGCAACATTCTCACGATCTTCCGGTGTCTCGAATTGAAACAAATTAAATTCGAGCGTGAGGAATTGGCTCACTGTGTCAATAGCGCCATCACTTTGATAACCGAAGCCACGAATCTGATCACCGGTATGTTGATAACCATTCTGCGGATTACCAGTACTACCGAACATGCCGACTTTTTGATAAATATTACGCAGGTGCGGCGTTTTGAAATTTTCAGCCAAGCCATCACCTTCTACCGCCATCAAACCTGATGTACCAAAGTTGCCTGCCGCATAATCCACGGTGTGGCAATCATTACAGGCCATCAAACCTGGACCGGTACTTAAAAAAGTAAAGAAGGTATTTTCACCGGCAGCTTGGGCTGCAGTTAATGAATTATCCAGCCGACGAATCGGACTCGGCGGATAGGTTAACTGCAAAGAAAAATCAGTAAACTTTTGCATCTCCTCATCCGTTAATGGTGCTGCCCTGCCTAACAAACCAGTGAAGGCCACATTAAAATCTTCATATGCCTGCTCTTCTACGGACTCATCATTATCACGTGTTTCTCCGGTGCGGTCACCGCGCCAATGCATAGGGCCATTGCCCGCCATGCCTCGCAAACTTTGTGTGGTCATAGGGCCTTTCATGGGATTGAAAAAAGGTTTGGTAAATTCAGGGAACATTTCAAATAAGGGCACGTAACGCGCAGGATTATTTTTAATGAAACCCTCTGGATCACCAAGATCCCACGCGAGATGATCCATGTCACCAAAGATATGGCATCCCGCGCAAGACGAATCCCCCCGGCTTGAAGTGAGATTGGCGTCGTACAAAAATGCCCTGCCATTGACGATACTATCCGGCTCTGGGTTGAACAGCGCTACCTTGGCGATCTCACGTTTATTCTTGGTATTAATCATCGCAACCGAATTATCAAAACGCGTTAAGACAAATAAACGATTGTTACTTTCATCAAGCACTACACCACTCGGCCCACCACCAGTCAGCTGGATTTGGTTCTTTGCATTCGGGGTGAATGAATCGCGTTCCAATTCTTTGGTTTTATAGACGCCAATTTTTTGTGAACCAAAACCCGTCACATACAAGGTTTTACCGCTCTCAGATATCGCCATTTCCAAAGGTGTGGCAATACTTAAACGGCGCTCGGCATCAGTACCGATATCTTTATCGTAGGACTTAATGTGTTTATTCAAATGACGCGGTTTGACAACACCATCATCTATTACAGTAATTCTATTTTGTACAAAATTACCGCGCGCTGTTATTGAATTTGTGCCATGGCCTTCAAAGCGAATGTGATTACGTGAATCCGTATTAGATACATAAATTTTATCGCTTTTGGGGTTTACAACCATATTAAAAAGTGTTGTTCCGACACCTTTATATTCGGTAATTTTTTTAGGTATTTTGGCATTCGCATCAATCACAAATACATCGTTGTCGGGCAGTGAAAAACGAACACGATCATTCCACACCTTGGGTGCTTCACCGGTTAAAGGGTTACCGGCATCCAGCCAATCCTGACCATTAAATTTAACAATCAACCCCGTCGGTACCGCAGGCTCACCCGATGTGGTCATATGGGGTGAAGGCTTGGCCAAGCCGCCATTAGGAAGATCGCCTTGCAATACAGTTGTTTGGTTACCTGAATTAAATACTGCAGCATAAACACGTGAACCATCACTATTAACCGCCAGCGCGCGCGGTGTATCGCCAAACAAATTTAAAATAGTTAAGGGTTTACCGCCAATACCGCCACCGGTGTTATTAGCATCAAACACCCAAACATCGGCGCGCCCAACACCGGCTGTTTTTAATTGCGGATCAACTGGTGAGTTTTGACCTCTGTGTGCCGTGGTAATAAACGCACGGTTTTTATTTTTTCCTGCAAATACCACATCACGCGGCTCATCGCCGACCAATAATGTTTTTATTACTCGCGGTTTTTGCTCATCAAGGCTTACGACGCTAATACTGTCCGAGAGATGATTCACTACCCAAACTTCATTCCTGTTGCGTACTGCAACTGCCACGGGCTCCAAACCTACCGGAACTGAATGTAGAAGCGTCAAACGATCATACTCAACACGCAGTATCTCCAAACGGTTATCTGGAGTATTTACGGCGAACACTAACGATTTGTCGGCCGACATGGCCAATGGCCGTACCTGCCCGCTTTCAAATGCAACAAAAGATGACGTTGCTGAAGCGATATTAAAGGGAGCAAAAAACGAAAATAACACGGGGACTACAGCTGTATTAAATACAATCTTAACTTTTCTAAAGATGCACATGTCAAAACCCTGCCTTGGCTATTGATTAAAAAATTGAAATTAAGTGATTACACTTTCCTTGCGTGTTTAATCACCGCTTGTCGCCACTTCTCGCGTTGCTCTGGGCTTGATCCGCGCAGAGGTCCGAAAGAACTAATGTTAATTGGCTTGATACCACACCATTCGAGAATGGTAATCTTCATCTGATTGTGCCCTGGCATTTTGTAGATCCAGCGGTAGTACCAAGGCGGTGTGTCCATAGTGACAATCAAATGCGCACTCCTTCCTGCTAGCAATCTGTCCCACCACACAGAATTCTTACGATAATTAAACGCATATCCCGGTAAAAATGTCCGATCGAAAAAACCTTTTAGCAGCGCGGGTATTGACCCCCACCAAATGGGATAAACAAATACTAAATGTGATGCCCATTGGATTGCTTCGCGTATGGTCACTAAATCTGGCTCCAATTCTTGCCGCTGATTGTGTCCGTGGTGAAGTATCGGATCAAAATTGGCATCACCTAATTTAAACAGTTTTACATCGTGCCCTTCTTCTGCTGCTGTTTTGACATAACTTTCTGCCAAGGAAGCACAATAACTATTTGAATCAGGATGCCCCACAATCACCACAATATTTTTTTTCATGAATACTCACCTGCTTTTGTACTACTTGCTTCATAAGTTGGATTGGATATTGGCGGCTTTTCCTTACGCATAAACCAGGGTGCCAGCATGGAGATAAGAAAAATCGACATGAAACCACTGATGGTAAGCGCTAATGCAACCAAGCCACCCAAATAAGCGATAGGTTTAAATTGTGAGAGCAGTAGAGTGAGAAAACCTAACGAGAATAAAGCAACGTTAAACACAATGGAGGAACCCGAATGGCGAATGGCGTACAAGAGCGATTCATCGATACTGGCATTACTCGTCGCTAAATGATCTTTTACACGATGTAAATAATGCACCGAATAATCCACAATGCCGACAACAATAAATGAAATGAGCGCAGTGCCAATATTTAATTCAATGCCTAAAATAGCCATAATCCCGTAATAACTCACCATAGTGGCGGCCAACGGTAACGCGGTGAGCAGCCCTAACTTTGGTGAGCGCAACCAGAGCATTAACACTAAACAGATTGAACTAAATGCCAATACAAAACTGGTGAACTGACCCTTAATAATTTCGTGCAATACACCAGTCCAAATAACAGGGGTACCTGCCACTCGAACCGTTACATTTTCCGGTTTGTTTTGCGCAAGCCACGCATCCAGATTATTTAATAGAGTTTGATATTCGGTTGCGCGAGTTGTATTCATGGTGAACAACACGGCTGCTTTAGAAAAATCACGCGTCAACACATTATTTAAATCGCTGCCACCACCATTTTCATACAGCAATACTAATTGCGAGATCAAATCATCGCCGTTGATTTGTTCGCTGATAGTCTGATTGGTTTCCGGATCAACTGAGGTTACAACTTCGGTGCGATTGGGTAAGCGGTTAAATTCCGGATTCATATCATGCAACGCAAGATTCATTCGCTTAATGTAAGTTGCAACAGAATAGGTGTAGGTAACATTTTCCTGAGTTAACAGAAACTTATCCAACTTATCAATAAATGCGACTGTCTCTGTATTAAGTATCGCATTAGGTTCATCGCCCGCGATCTCAACCCAACCAGGGCTGGTACCCGCGATGTGTGAATTGACAAACTCATCAGACTTTCTGAATTCATTTTCAGCAGAAAAATAATCCGACCCGGCATCTTCAACCACTATTTTGGTCGCCATAAAACCCAAGCCACTCATAAACACCACAAAGACAATCAGTGAGGCTTTACGATGCTTGATCAAACTGCCAAAAAAATGCTCTAACGCTACACCCAGGCGCTCACGCTCAGATGTTTTAGTTGAATCAATTTTACTTTTGGCTTTAGTGAGATTTAACCAAGCTGGGATTAACAGGAGGGAAATGATTTGTGCAGAAAATAAACCCACCGCCATAAAAATACCAAACGCCTGGATACTGGAAATATTAGTGGACGTAGAAAATAAAAAGCCAGCAATGGTAGTGACTGTAGTCAATACAATGGGGGAGAACATAGCGCGGAGGGATTTTTTTACTGCCTCCTTGGGTGACAGGCCGGAATTATGTTGCGTGTAATATTCATTCATCATATGAATGGCATCTGCACCACAGATAGTGATAAGGAATACCGGTAATGCACTGGTCACCAAATCCATAGGAACACGGAATAAACTCATGGTGCCCAGTGTCCAGATAGTGCACATCACCACGTTTAACATAGGTAGCACAAAACCCATTGGGCGGCGGAAAAATACAATCAAAATACCACCGACAATCAGTAACACCACGGGCAACAGTGTTGCCAAATCGCTATCGGTTAATTTCTTTTGCTCAGCAATAAAAATAGGTACGCCAGCGATGTAAACCTCATCGGTAAATTCAGGATGACGTGCCCGGTAATCATCTACTAAATGTTTGATTGCTTCATAAGCACGCACTTGACCATCCGCATCATCCTGTTTAACGAATAATTCCACTGTAATCATGGTGGATTTATTATCGTCAGAATAGACACTGTTGAGCATCAATTCATTGCCCATTACTTCCTGTTTAATTTGTTCGGCAGGAACAATTTTGTCATGCAAACTTTTGAATATTTTAAGTGTGCCATCCTGGGTAATAATATTGTCTGATGCAGCCAAACCGGCCATCTCTTTGATAGGATTCAAACGGCGCGGAAAGTATGCGACAAATGCTTTTTCCGCTTGGGAAAAAGGTAATGCTTTGCTTAACTCCAATAACTGATCGGCAGCAAAAAAGTCACTTTGCGCCAAGCCATCTTTTAAAATGTCGGCAGCCAGCTTGCCAAATTCAGGCGTAGTTCCAGCATATTTTTGGGCAAGAGCAGTGAGGTAATCTGCGTCCGCTTGCGTGGCAAGCATTAGCTTGCGCGATGACTGGGTTAGCTCGTACACCGCATCCAAACTGGTGCGATTAAAAATATCCTTTTCGTTATGAATCACAATCATAGCGGCATCAAAGGTACCGCTAAATTCTTGCTGCATATCCAAAATAGATTTGCGCGCCGAGTGGGTTTCCGGCAATAGATAAGGATTGCTGTCATTAGTTAAATTGCCTAACTGGGAAGCAAAAAAAACAGTTATAGAAAACAGCACTACCAGTATCGCTTTAGCCCAGCGATCAACGAATTTTAGGTAAGTTTCCACTTTTCACTCCTGTTTTCATAATATTTTGTTGAAACAAGCTGTCATCCAAGCCAACGTCATAGCTCACGTCACTAAAAATCAAGTCCGATGCACGACTATTAACAAGGTCACGCATTTCACTGTGGGTAACCGTCCAGATGTCTTGGATAACTTCTATTTTTTTGGCTAGAAACTCTTTAAAAGGAATGCCTTTAGCATCGAAGTACACTTGTTTTGTTACCAGAAAAGACTCTTTATCGACCCAGACATTGACCTTGTGATACCCGGTACGGTTAATAACTTCCAGAGAGGCAGGAATTCGCTCAATTATGTAGCAATCCCTTTCATTTATTTTTTCTTCACCAATAATTTGTTGCTGGTAATCAGTGACGCGCAACTTATCCAAATCTATATAAGAAAACTGGCTACCCATAAATGATCCGCGCTTATCGGTCGCAGCAATGCGACGCACTTGGCGAAAAGCAGGCAAATACATCCATTGGTCATCTTCTTTGGCAGCGGCTTCATCGTAATTGATGCTTTGCAACACCACACCTTTTACATCTGCAGGTTCAGTAAAATTCAAGGTTAGCTTGTCGTCTTTGCCGTAATCTTTTTGCAGAAATAATAAATTTCTCGTTCGCGCCGAGCCATTCTTTTCTTTTAAAACCAAACTGGCTTTGGCATAGTTATCGGCACCATCAGCGCGGTTACGCACTTTGTTTAAGATCTCATCAGCAGTATATTCGGCAGCCTGCGTAGTCGTTGTAACTAGCAGTAGCAAACCGGTGCCGAGTAATTTTAGGGAAAACATTACAAGCTCCTTGTTTAAATAAACAATTAAAAGGTATTAAAAATTTCGCTGCACTTTGAGCCAGATACGATCCTGGTTTTCAAATTGGCCAAAAACACCGCCCATTGTTCCACTAAACCAATCGGCACCTAAGGAATAGGACCAGTAATCATCGGACCGCCAGGTTGTTTTAGCCTGAATAAGCTGCTCATTACTTTCATTGATAAATTGTGCAAATGAAATGCGTGAATCCAACCGGCCAGAGAACGATTGACCCGTTGCCGAAAAAGTAAATAACGGCTCATGTTCCAGTACACCAAATTCAGAATTCCAATTATCGATATGGCGATCATTAAGCTGAATTGACATCAACCAATCGCGCCAACTGTAATCCAAACCCACCAATGCGTTGAGTGTTGCCTCTTCAACCAAACCACCATTTACATCAACAATATTCAGCATGTACACGCTATTAGGAATAAAAGAAAATTCTGAACGCAGTACCAAGCCATTACCTAATGAATAAGCTGATGCGGCGCCTAACATAAACTGGCGCTGATATTCTGGCTGCAAACTGGCGAGAACATTATTGTTATTATCCAAGGTGTAAATTTGTCGATAAACGGGATTATCATCCCACCCATGCAATGCAAAAAAATTAAGATCCAAGCCAGAAAAACTGCGCGCAAGCTGGATACCAAACTCGCCATTTTTAAAACTACGGCCGGGGCGGTTTTCTGGTGAAAGTGTAAATATTTCCATTAGCGCAGGGTCGATAGTGAAATATTCATACTCGCTTCTTGGTTCAGCAAAATCATTCGGCTCAAAAAATGGAATATAAAGTGTCTGCAAGGACCAATCAGCCAGAAAATATTCACCTCTTAACATCAACACCGGTTTGCGATAATCATTCAAGTCTGGCAATACAAAATCGCGATAATCCAATGGATTTACTAAATCTACTACGCGCAAATTGTCGGCTTTTCCCCACACCACTTGTTGCAAACCAACACTGACATTCCAATCATTAATATCGGTTGCGAGATAAAGTTCACGCCAATCTGCACTCCACTCATACGCATCGCGAGCTGCTTCGCTATAATCGCTACCGTTGTAAGCAGCATTCCATCGCAACCGCCCTTCGCCAGTAAGTGAATAATTGCTGCTGTCCTGTACAAACTTGAGATTAAATTGCCCACCTTTTTCACTAAAATCCGGTTCTGCACCTTCAGTGTGAGCAGCAAGGTTTAACGCGACAGATGCATCCCAATCGATATCTTCGGCACTTGCCTGCAGTGTAATGCCGCAGGTGAAAGCGATTAAAAACACTAAACGCCGCATGTAAATCCACCATCAATAGTGAAACTTTGCGCCGTAATATTGTTCGCCTCATCGGAAGCCAAAAAAGCAATAAGTTTTGCGACATCTTCACTTTTGGTAAATCGCTTGAGTGGAATTTTCTTTTTGGCATTGCGTAACATCTGTTCAGGATCGACACCAATTTTTTCTGCATTGAGAGCAATTTCTTTTTGCAACATGGGCGTATCAACCCACGCTGGCAATACTGCATTCACGGTAATTTTTCGCGGTGCGACATCCAGCGCAAGACTTTTGGTGAAACCTAATAAGGCGTGCTTGGAGGTGCAATATGCTGTATTGCGCACATTTCCCGCACGCCCAAGGATAGATGACACATTAATAATGCGGCCGCCGTCAGGCATGTAAGCTAAGGACGCTATGGTAGTGTGATAAGTGCCATGTAGATTAACGCCGATAACCTTGTGCCAAATATGAATTTCTTCTGGATCATTTTCATCCGCAACACCGGCACTATTTATGAGAATATCAATACGCTCAAGCTGCGTGAGCAGCGGCTGTAATACTTCCCCGAGCGCATCGTTATCGGCGATATTGGCGACACAAATGTATATTTGTGTATGTGGGTATAGTTGCTTCAATTCTGTTGCAAATTGTTGCACTGCATCGCCGGCAATATCCAACAATATAAGGGCGGAGATGTTTCGCTCACATAATAATGTTGCAGTTGCGGCACCAATGCCGGTAGCGGCACCGGTAACAATGGCCGTTTTTTGATTGAAACTCATATCTTTTGTGCTCGTAGATTAATGCTAAAACTTGTCTGGTAAAGTTGAAGCGCGTTACGCCATTTTTAATCCACCGTCGAGGTGTAATACCTCACCGGTCATGTATTGATTTTGCGGTCTTGCCAGCCATACAACCAGGTCGGCAACCTCTTTAGGTTCGGCATAACGTTTTAATAACAAGCGCGCTTTAATTTCCTCGTCACCTAATTCGCGAATGTGTTCAGACATATCAGTCACAATCACACCCGGTGCAACAGCATTTACTAATATATTGCGCGGAGCCAGCTCTACCGCCATGGCTTTAGTGAACGCCTCGACTGCACCTTTAGCCGCCGCGTAAATACTTTGGCCTTTTCCTGGTTTACTTGCAGCAGAGGAGGAGATATTGACAATGCGCCCGTAGCGCTGGCGCATCATATGCAGGGCAACTGCTTTGGTCGGATAAATAACGCCGTACAGATTAGTATTGATAACCGCTGCTATATCTTCCGGCTCCATACTCATCAATAAATTGTCGCGCGCGATACCCGCATTGTTTACTAAAATATCCACTCGTTTGAATTTATCCATCACCGCATCGATCATTTGAGTACACGCCGAAAAACTGGCAACGTCTGCAGGCACCAATAACGTTTTGCGCCCTAGCGCCTCGATCAATTGCGCCGTCTTTAACGCACCTTCTTCATCAGTGCGATAATTGATAGCGAGATCGCAACCTTGCTGTGCGAGTTGAATCGCAATTTCACGGCCAATACCGCGGCTGGCACCAGTGACAATAGCGACCTGATTGATTAATTCACTCATCCTGCATTCCTTTAATGTAAAAAATAAACTCTAAAAATTAGTTAACCGATCGGCCGTTACAAAGAATTTCCTTTTTTATAACTGGCTAGTGAAAATCCGTGGGCTTTTGCCAACGCAAGAATTTCACGTACTTGTTGTTTGGAAATTGCGCCATAAGAGTAGTGGCGATTGATGCCCGCCAACCCAAGAATGACGGTTTCAGCCATGCACGCAAACAACTGCCCTTCACCTAAAAAGGCGCGCGCTGTTGGATGTAAACTCTCGCCATTGGGTGTGGCAACAATGCCACCTTGTTGATAAATAATATCCGGACGCTGCTGGCTAATAGAGGCATGCACGTTGTTAGGTACTGCAATATCACAAACAATTGCATTCACACCAAAATCATCGGCACTTAAAAAAGGCTCCGCACTGTTCGCCGAACAGAGCACAATGTTTCCCTGTTTGACTAATCCAAGATCGGTGGAAACAGTAATAAACGGATCTGACCCATGATGGTCTACCAGTGCGCTGGCGATAATTTTCCCAATCGATTTTGCGGGTGGATTTTTACACTCAATCCATTCTTGAATAATTGGCTCTTGAATTAATTTTCTCGCCAAGGCACCCAATTGACTAAAGGGTTTGCTGATAATTTCCTGCCAGGCATCATCATAAATATTATGGGCAGTTTGCTGTAAGCGATTGAGTGAACCGCTGCGCTCACTACCAAGCAAAATCAAACGTGTGCACTTTTCACTTAACAATGATGCATAGGTTGACGCGATATTTCCTGCGGCACCCACCACCACCACCGTCATATCGTCAATGACAATATGTTGATCGGTTATTGCCTGCTCGATTGCCTCTAGTGCCATGCCAATTGTTAATGCATTACCTGAAGTTAACGCCATATCGGGAATTTTTAGCGAGGCGCAATTGTTGGTGACAATCGAGGTATACATTCCCAATCCGGCAACTTCACATCCCTCTTCCTGTGCGGCTTTGATGCGATCCTGAATATCATCGCGAATACTGGCCAGATTACCGTCGTTGAGATAACTCACCATCTGATGCGAACTTACGCATAATGGATAAAGGTAAAAATCAACAGCAACGCCTAAAGGCGATTGAATTCGCACGGGAGGGAAAGGTGCTGTTTTTTTATTGGGCTCCATACGTTCGATAAAATTGCGCAGCTCTTCACTGTTTAACTGCTGCAAAGATGGATCTACTTCAGCCAGAAGTTCAGGTGAAATCAAGTGATTAATAAAAGCGACTTTGCGCACCGGGCGCGTTACATTCAAAACTGCACCGGGTGCGGCTGCAGCGATAAATTCCTGGTGATGGTTATCAATCGTCAGGCGCGGTTTTTTCCGTTGCGATTGCGTTAATGGGAAAGCAAGATGTAATGCATCCTGATACTCGATGATTTGGCATAAGCGATCAAAAGCGTCTTCAATATGCTTGATTTGCGCTTCCGTTAAAAATAGCGAAGGCTCCATACGCAAAACGTTAGGGGCGCTACCGGGTGGTGCGATGCGGATGCGCTCTTCATGTAGCAAATAACCAGAGAGCAAGTAGCCAAAGGAATCGTTATAGCTACTGCCACGAAATAAAATCGAACTGGCATTATTTTGTTCAAAAAACTCTACACCTAAAAATAAACCGAGCCCTCGTACATCGCGAATGACATTGGGGTACTTTTGTTGCACACGTAATAGCGCCGCACGCAAGGCATTACTACTACTATTGATCTTCTCATAGGCATTGAGCTGAGGGTCATCCAGCATTTCCAGTACAGTCAACGCAATGCCGGATGAAAAATCATCCTCAGCAAAGGTTGAGCTATGTACCAAACTAAATTCTTTGCGCAGACGACTTTTTTTAATCAGGGTTGCCGATACTTTTGCAATGCCGCCCCCAAGCGATTTAGAAAATGTGTAGTAATCACCTTTTACAGGGATTTGGCTGCTGGCCAAAAAGCTGCCACTGCGCCCCATACCTGACTGGATTTCATCGATAATCAATGGGCAATCCAGCTGATTGCAGGTTTTGCGTATCAGCTGCGAGAACTCCCTACTTAACAGATTTACCCCACCTTCACCTTGGATAGGTTCAATCAGGAAGGCACAAAAAATGGGGATTTCACGCTCAACAATAACAACCTTCCCATCATTGATCGCGAGGTCAAATATAACCACACGCTCTTCCGCCAATACCTGTTCAAGTTGTGCTGGATCATTAGGCGAAATAAAACGGGTGTTCAAGCCAAAATATTGGAATGGCCGCCGGAAATTTTTGTTGTAGGTCAGCTGTACACTGCCAATTAATTTTCCATGAAAGGATTTTTCCAGAACTAAAAATATCGGTCGCTTAACCAATTGTTCGGTGTTGTGATTAATTAACCCGACGATCAACTCTTCAAAGTTGCGCACATCAAATACTTGCTCGCGAATACTGGTATGGCGATAAATATGTTCAGGAATTTTTGCCTCGCCTACGCGAATAGCATGCTGTACTGATTCGATATTGAGCGTTACTTGATCCAATAAATCTTGCAGCTTTAATACGCGCTCCAGTTCGGCATGTTTGATCGCCGCCTCTATCGCCTCTGCACCACTGTTAGCAAAGGTTACTGCAAACTCTTCATCGTTACCGAGTTCGCGCTGCATGATCTGGTTGAGTTTTTTTGCTAATTCGCCACTGCCTTCCCGCAGTGAAAACTGCGCATGAATTGGAACTTGTTGATCCAATAATTGTTTCGCACGCGCCACAATTTGCGGATGGTTGTGCCCAAAGATCAAGGAACCATAGCCGCCCAGTAAATCCAGTACAGGAACTTCATCGCCTTGTGCGTCACGAAAATATAAATAATCTCCCTCGGCACGTGCATAGGCAATATTTAAGCCCAGAGTGGACATTAATTGGGACAAATGATTTTTTACGTAATGTTGATAGTTAGACATGGCGCGGCACTACAGATGAGAGGGAGATGATAAAACCACAGCAGAGTTAAAACCGGTGTAACACCGGTTTAGCGTCAAGACTCTGTGCACAGGTTTTGTTAGCGATTCTTTTTGCACCAGCTGCAACTGGTTACCAATCGGATTAGTAAGGTTGGCAATCGCCGGCACTTTTTGATGCTGTAGCATTTGCAAAGCGGCCAACATATCCAACGGGCACGCAGGTAAATTGCCGGTAATAGACGATGCGCAAGTGACAGGAATAGCTGCCCCGTTTAATAACCTTTCAAGCTGTGCAACTTCTTGCTGATCCGCTTTTTTCCCACCCGCACCTGTTGCCACTATGGCATCTACCGAATCCAATTCCAGCCCGGCCTGTTGCAATAATTTTTGCGCACACTGATGATAAATAGTAGGTTGATCTGTTGTTGAAAAAACCGTTTTGTTGCCAATGCCATCAATTTTAGCCAGCGCTACCACATTGCGTTTCTCGGCGTGCGCACGCGTCTCCAGAATAAACGCAATAGCGCCTTCCCCTAAAATTGAACCATCCGCCTGCTGATCAAATGGGCGATGGGATGCTGCGCCTTGTCGGGCTGGTGACAATAAGTTTTGTTGGTAAAGTTCGGTCAGTGTGAGCATTTCATTGTAGGTACCCGTACAAATAACCAAAGCAACATCGCTATAGCCGTAGCGCAAACTCATCACTGCACTGCGCAATGCTGCGACGGTTGCACTTTTATTTTGCACATATGCACCACAATCACCGCGCGTTCCAAAAGCGAGGCTTGCAATCGCAAGGGAATTATTGGAAAGGCCTTTGATAGATATAAATGAATCCATGCCACGATGATTTAAAAATTCGTTGGTTAACACGGGCAAATTCAAATTATTTTGCTCAAGCGCTTTACCAATACCCGCAGTGAATGATGGCAAGGAGGGATAACTGTAATCACCCTGCGCGGTAAATAGCCCGACACGTTCAGGGGCAATCTGTGCGAGATCCAATTGCGCATTGGCCAAGGCATCAACCGTGGCTTTAATACCCCATTGCGAAGCGGGTGTTGCGTAGCGACGCAATTTAAATGGCACACTGGCAAGTGCCGCTTGCGTTTGCTCTTGGCTAATATGGCCAAAATAAGAAATCAACTGCGTACGTATGTTTTCATTTGAATAAGGCACAGTTGCACAATTTTTCTCTAGCAGCCGCTGCCATAAATCTGCAGGGTTATTACAACCAGGCAATAAACAACCTGCACCGGTAATAACAATATCTGTCGCGATATTAGCCATGATTATCCTCCTTGTAGGGCTTCACAATCAGTGATGTGTTGAGACCACCAAAACCAAATGAATTGGAGAGCGCTGCATTAATCGTTATTGCGCGGGCTTTGTGCGGCACATAATCAAGGTCACACAGGGGATCAGGATTTTCCAGATTAAGCGTTGGCGGCACTATTCCCTGTTGGGTCGCAAGGAGTGTGGCAATAAATTCCGGTGCGCCTGCTGCTGCAATCCAATGGCCTATTTGCGATTTTGTCGCGCTCACTGCCAATTTTTGATAATGCTGATTTTTTGCAAATACGGTTTTAATTGCAAAAGTTTCCGCCGTATCGTTCAACGGCGTTGAAGTGCCATGTGCGTTAATGTAATTAATATCACTAGCATTAATACCGGCATCAACTAATGCTTTATGCATGGAGAGTGCGGCACCCTTACCTTCAGGATGAGGCGCAGTAACACGGTAAGCATCCATTGAGCTACCAAAACCAATTACTTCACCATAAATGTGTGCACCACGCGCTTGCGCATGTAAAAGGTTTTCAAGCACAACAAAAGCACCGCCTTCTGCCGCCACAAAACCCGAACGTCCCTCATCAAAAGGACGACATAATTTATCGCCGTAATCCTCGGAAATTGATGGTGCGCCCAATAAACTTAGGCCTACCATCGTCATCAGATTGAGGACTGAATCTGCGCCACCGGCGACCATGCAATTAACTTCACCATTGCGGATCATTCTGAAACTGCTACCGATTGCATGAGCAGCGCCGGCACAGGCAGTACTGAAATTTTGTACGGGCCCATTGGCATTGTGGGCGCGCGCGATTAATGCAGAAAGTTGATCATTACCACTGCGCATGGCTGGGTTTAATTGATTGCGTTTGGCATAAAGTGTTTCCCAATCAGGCCCGCTATCATCCATCGCCAATAACATATCGGGCGTGTAGCGCTCGGGAATTCCTGAACCGACGGCAACACCCAGATTCAATCCGGATAGCCCTATTAGCCCTGCATCACTCATGGCTTGATGTGCGGCCATAAGTCCGAATTGACTACGTCTTTCCATCGGCGGTTGCGCTAATAATTGTTCGGCAAAATGAGAAGCAAATTGTACATCGTCGATAGGTGCTGCATAACGCACCGGAAAATCGTTAACATTTTCCGGTTGCCAGGGAACTATCGCTGATTGCCCGGCAAGCAATGCTGCCCAAAAATCTTGCCACTCAAATCCTAAACGTCCAACCACACCTAAGCCGGTCACTACAACTCGCGGGTTCATATAACCTCCCTGGACAGAATCACTACGAGATATTGCCCTTCAGGGCCAGCAGCACTCAACGCTACGTGACGCAGAACACCCGCATTTTCTTGTGCGTTATTATTAACAGTGTTAACTAAATATTTTTGGTGCTGCAAACCTTGCAGCGCCAAATTGAGATTGATTAATGGACCTGCCGCGCCCGCAAAGCCTATACAAAATTCGCTCGACAATACGGGCAATGATTGTTTTGCGCCTAGCGCAAATAAAGCGTCAACATCTTCGCCCTTAGTTGCAAAAGGTAAAAACCAATCAATGTCTGCGGCGGTGATATCGGCATTGATAAGCGCTTGCGCCAATAGCTGTTGATACGTTTTTGATGCATCTGTACTTCTAACAACAAAGCCACGCGCAAAACCACTAACATAAATTGCATTTGGATTTTTATTCGCCGTCAACACCACGAACGAAGAACCTTCTGCAGGGATACGCGCAGGCAATTTATCCCAGCCCCAATGTTCATATTGCAAGAGCAATTGCGGATTCACTTTGGGGCTAACACCACCGACCAAGGCAACACTATTTTCACCTTGAGCAATTGCACTCGTTGCATCAATCACCGCTTGAAATGCGGCGTCTGCGAATGGTGAATAAGCCCCCATCGCACCGGTTAAATCAAAGCAAGCAGAAATGTGCGCGCAAGTATTACTATTGAGCGTTGATAAACCAAAAAAGGCGGGGATTTCACGCTGTAAAAATTCACTCGATGATAATTCTATCGGTTGCAATGGCGTTGCCGACACATCATGTAAGGTTTCTAACAATGACCATGGCGGCACAGATTCGTCTACTGTAGGTAAGGCTAAATACAAACCTTTTTGCGCGCTGCTGATGGATTTATTTGCAAGGGATTCAACCTGTTGAACAGCAAGCGCTGCTCCGTAAAGCGCCATTTTGGCTTGCTTTTCCATAGTGCGAAGAATTTTACGGTCTACACCTAATTCACTTGCACCCGGCTCTTCCACCAAAAATACGTGCGTCCAAGGCCATGTGTCGTAAGCCGGACACGGTAAGGGCGTTAGCTTTTGTTGGCCGTTGGCCAACGCCTGCCAAAGCGCATCGGGATTATTTCCCGCACTGCAATAAACCGAACCTTGCTCAATAAAAACCTGAGCTTTTTTAAATCCTGTTTCAATCATGATCCTTCACTCGTCTGCTGCGCTTAAAATAAGTACCGAATTCTCGCCACCAAAACCAAATGAATTGGACAAAATATGTTTTATGTTGGCTGGCGCTGCCTGCCGAACAACATTAATTCCCGCTGTATCTGCATCGCTTTCGCAAAAATTTAACGTTGGTAGTAACAGTTGCTGTTGCAGTGAAATTATCGATAACGCAGCTTCAATAGCGCCACTGGCGGCGAGAGAGTGGCCAATCGCCGATTTATTAGAGGTCACCGGTATAGCCGCGGTGCGCTCGCCAAATACTTTTTTGATCGCGGCACTTTCACAACTATCGTTTTGCTCTGTAGAGGTGCCGTGCGCATTAACGTGATCTATATCATTAATTGATAAGCCCGCATCAGCAATCGCATCATTCATACAACGTGCGTAATCGGAACCATCTTTAGGGCTGGATGTAATTCGCCAGGATTCTGTTTGTTTAGCAAACCCGCTAACGTAACCCAATATTTTTGCACCGCGCGCTTGCGCATGCTGCTCGGACTCAAGCACGAGAAAAGCACTGCCATCACCCATGACAAAACCACTGCGCGCTTTATCAAAGGGACGACTGATCGACGCAGGATCTTCACCCGATTGCGGCGCCAATGCGCCCAATATCGAGAAGGACAACATCGGCATGTAATTGCACATAGCTTCGGTTGCACCGACCAGCGCCACATCTAATTCACCCTGTGCGATATAACGATAGCCAGTGCCTACTGCAATACCACCGGCGGCACATGCATCGCCCGGTGTCATTACTACATCATCAAACTCATAACGCTCGGCCAAGACTAACGCGGCCATATCCTGACGCTTATGAAAGTAGGCTTGTTTTTCATGGCGCTGCATTTCCATAAATAAATCCAAATCCACTTTTCCAGTATCCGGATCAAAATGCTTTGCCAAACCCAATAAATGTTCTGCTTCAAGCGATTGTTTATTGCAGGCTACAAAAAGCCCTTTACGCTCAACGCTGCGCACATCTATGCCCGCATTCTCAATTGCTTGACCGGCAGCATAAAAAGCTAACAAAGCGGGTACTGCTAATTGCGGTAAACCTTGCTCACTACAATGAACATTCAGTTCCGCCAACACCTGCTCGTCAATAAATGAGCATGCAGAATTGGTAACGCCATAAGCTGCCAACTTTTCATTTTTCCGCACCGATGATTGATGCCGCGTGATGCGGTCAAACAATTCGGGGGCTGACATAGCTTGACCACAAATAAGCCCAATCCCTGTTACCACCACTTTGCTAGCCATGATGATTACGCAACCTCTACTACACTGGCATCAAGGTAAATACGCAAACCTTTTTCTTCCGCTTCATCACCGTGCGAAGGGCGAATTAATACACTGCAACTTTCACATTGCAATTTTCCGAGCGGAGACAATTTTGCGTGTGAATGACCGCACTCTGGGCAAGCTGACGGAAGATGCTGAGTGAGCAAGTTGTAGCAGAGATTGGCGATGTTAATGACTTGGGTAGCGTTAAAAATATCGCCAATCATCATGCCTGGTTGTAAATGGGAATAACGTGATAGTGAGTGACCCAGTAAGTCTATTCCGTCAGGGGTTAAGCCGGTTTTTACACCGTAAAACTGCTCCAGGTTTCCAGAGAGTTTTCCGGCTTGGAAAAGCGCGCCTTTTTTAGGCAAGGTGAGATTAAATTTTTTCTCCAGATTCGCATTAAACTCTACAAAATCCAGAGATTCAGCGCCCAAATCATTCACCATTTCACTCACTGGAGAAATGTCATCTGCCTCCACCCCCAACACATCCGCCAAGGTGCTGGTAATTTCAGTTAATACATAAGCATGAGTAATTGAAGTTTTCATAATATTTCCCTTTAAAAAATAAATAAAATCACTGAATTTTTACTGCAAAAACGCGAGACCAACAGCACTTACGTACAACACACAAAACTACACGCCCGAGCAAATAACGACTCACCTTTTATTGCGAAGACACTGGATTAATCGAGTAAAAAATAATTTTCAACACAAAACGCAATGTGAGAGCAAGGATAAAATCATGAACAAGGCGCTTATCAATTTGCTGCGAAAAGTTAATAGAAAAGAGTTCGGAATAATCCGAAAGAAAGCAGTCAACAGATGTTGAATATGGGGGGACGTTAGTGCCGCTAGAAAATGGCGCATTGATGATGAAAATAATGCGCGCACTGCCGGGATACAAAATGCATCTGGGTTCACGTTCCTTCTCCAATCCTTTACGGTAGCTACTTTCCTATTACTAATCATTCACAGCAAATGCTGCAGCCATCTAGGCGAATTCGCATCCTACTGAGTAAAAATTACAATAACAAGACAGTGAACCATTCAGAAAGAGAACTACAACGACAACATGCATTACCAGACGCCAATTGTGCAAAAGTCACAAAATAAATGACAAAAAATAACCAGCCTCAAAAAATATTCGTAATACATCAACGGCAACAAAATAAAAAAGTTTTTACAGGAAAAATTATTATCAAGAATTCAGTGTCGAAATTTCACCAGCAACTGGTGGCGTCATGCGCTGAAGCAGCCAAATACCCAAGCTAATTTACTACCCATTGAATTACACGCGAATACATTTGTTAACGTGTAAATCGTCTGCAATAAAAAAACCCGCAAAAGCTGCGGGTTTTTAAGCGAAACGGCGGCAACAAATTATTCGTGGTGATGGCCACCAACGCCGTGTGCATGGCCGTGCGCAATTTCTTCATCACTCGCATCGCGTACATCTACGACTTCTAATTCAAAATCAAGATTCTTTCCCGCCAGAGGATGATTGCTGTCGATATCGACATTAAATTTACCCACTTTTAATACCACCGCATCCCATGGGCCATGTTGGGTATTCACTGCGACTTTCATGCCGGGCTTAAGTTTGTTTTTGATTTTAGCGTAGTCGAGCAAATGTTTGATCGGAATACGCTGCACAGCGCCTTCTTTACGCACTCCATACCCCTGCTCTGGACTAATGCTAATGCTGGTTTTATCGCCTACTTGCTTACCTTCCAGCGCAGTTTCCAATGCTGCCAACAAACCATTGTGGCCGTGCAGGTAAAGGGTGGGTTCTGTCTCGTAAGATGATTCCAACAGCTCACCGCCGGTTTCATTCAGGCGGTAGTGAAAGCTGACTACTTTGTCGGCAGTGATTTGCATAACAACTCCAAAATGGGTTTCGTTTTTTTTGAGGGCGCGAATTGTCGCTGATTTAGCACAGCCGCGCCAAGCACAGATTGCATCGCCGCTTAGGAAGCCATCACACTTCGACAATACCGGCTTGCTCACTAACCCGCGTATGATGACAACTTTACCGCTACCTTTTTATTTTTGCTTATGCCGTTAACACAACCCGACTTCAGCACACCCTGTTTACTGCACCCGAGCGAAGTGCATTTGTGGCTATTGGATATGCGCTATTTCAGCCGCGAGCAGCATGCCGAAGCGCTAGCCATCATGAGCGCTGCCGAAATCACCCGTGCAGAAAAATTCAAACGCGGCGAAGACGAATTTATCGCCAGCCGTTGGTTATTACGCTCGGTCTTAGCACGTTACCTGAGTGTATCGCCCGCTGCCGTGGAGTTTTTGCGCACCGATAAAGGCAAGCCTTATCTACCGCAGAGCGATATTCATTTCAGTTTGAGCCATAGCGGGGATTGGGCAGTGCTGGCGGTGGGAAAAATCGAACTTATCGGTGTCGATGTAGAGGCCTTTAAAAAAACGCGGAATTTACTGGGTATCGCTGAAAGCTATTATCATCCTCATGAAGTTGCCTATTTGCAAACCTTGGGTTCTGCAGCGCAAGCCGATTACTTCTACCGTCTGTGGACGTTAAAGGAAGCGTTTTTCAAAGCCTTGGGCACGGGAATTTCTGCCGGTTTGGACAAAATCCATTTTGTACTGGATGCCGATGCAATCACTGCGACGCACGAACCCTCACTTAATGCCCCACATAAATGGCAATTTCACCAGTGGGGACTCAGCGCTAATGATTACTGTGCACTGGCCTACACAGGTACAGCACCAGTTGCGGTAAAGTGGTTTAACGCATTTTCAGCGCCAGCTTTTCCTTGACTCTCAAGCCTCCACTGCTAGCATTGCGGCCTGAAACTTATCCAGCCCTGATAAACCAAACCCTGCCCGCCAACCTACGATAAAAAGAAACTATCATGTTGCCATTCCACCAGGCCGTTAAAGACGACTTCAGCGCAGTCAACCAACTCATTATCGACAAGCTTCATTCCGATGTCGGCCTGGTTGAAAATATCGGCCATTATTTGGTAGAAGCAGGCGGCAAACGTTTGCGCCCACTGTTGGTATTGCTCACCGCCAATGCGCTGGGCTATCAGGGCAAGGATCATTTATCGCTGGCGGCGATTATCGAATTTATCCACACCGCAACACTGCTACACGATGATGTAGTCGATATGTCCAATCTGCGCCGTGGTCGCCCTACTGCCAACGCCCAATGGGGCAATGCGCCCAGCGTATTGGTAGGTGACTTCCTCTACTCGCGCGCCTTCCAGATGATGGTGGGAATTGGCAGCATGGAGGTAATGGCAATCCTGAGCGATACCACCAACGTTATCGCCGAAGGTGAAGTACAGCAGCTGGTGAACGCCAAAGACCCGAACGTAAATGAAGAAAATTACTTCCGCGTAATCGACAAAAAAACCGCAATTTTGTTTGCTGCCGCCTGTGAAGTTGCCGCCGTGCAATGCGGTGCAACAGCAACACAACGCGAAGCCCTGCGGTTGTACGGCCGCCATGTCGGCGTCGCCTTTCAATTAGTTGATGATGCGTTGGATTACACCGGCGATGCTGCAACACTTGGCAAAAATGTCGGCGATGATCTGGCCGAAGGCAAACCCACTTTGCCACTGATTCACGCTATGCGCACCGGCACGCCCGCACAGGCCGAAACCATCGCTAATGCGATTCGCACGGGTGACGCCAGCCTGCTCCCGGCAGTGCTGGAAATCGTTCAAGCCACTGGCGGCATGACCTATACCTTGGACTGCGCGCGGCAGCAAGTGCAGCAAGCGCTCATCCAATTGCAACAATTACCGGATAACACTTACACCACCGCCATGAAACAACTGGCAGGGTTCTCACTGGCACGCAGCTTCTAGCCGCATCCATTTTTTACCGCGCCGATTCCAGCGACACGCCCCAGCCGCATCGGCTGTTGGCGCCTGTCCAACTGGACAACTGAGCTACAGCGGTTAGAATGGCGCACTTTTGCGCTGGCAAAACCAGCGTTTATGACCACCAGTAGAGTAGATCCCATGACCACCTTTGAACCCCAAAGCTCCTACAGCCGCGAAGAATTACTCAAATGCGGTGATGGCCTTCTGTTCGGCCCAGGCAATGCACAATTGCCTAAACCCAATATGCTGATGCTCGACCGTGTAGTGCATATCGCCCACACCGGCGGCGAATTTGGCAAAGGTGAGATTATTGCTGAACTGGATATCCACCCCGATTTATGGTTCTTTGAATGCCACTTCCCCGGCGACCCGGTAATGCCCGGCTGCCTCGGTTTGGATGCAATGTGGCAATTAGTCGGTTTCTTTTTAGGCTGGAAAGGCAACCAAGGCCGTGGTCGTGCACTCGGTTGCGGCGAATTGAAATTTACCGGTCAAATCCTTCCTACTGCCAAGAAAATCACCTACCACATCAATTTGAAGCGTGTGATCGAGCGCAAGCTGATCATGGGTATCGCTGATGGCCGCGTATCTTGTGATGGCAAAGACATTTATTTCGCCCACGACCTGCGTGTCGGCCTGTTCCAGAACACCGACAGTTTCTAGCTGTCCATAATAACGATTGCGGGCGAGCGCCTGAATGCTTATGGCATAATGCTCGCCCTTATAACCATGTTCGATTTTCGCTCGTCCGGCGGACTATTGTTGCGCTGGCACTGCAGCCAAATATAAAAGAGGTAGCCTATGAAACGCGTTGTTGTTACCGGTATGGGAATTGTGTCCTGTCTGGGCAATGATAAAGATGCCGTGTTGGATGCATTGCGCGCTGGCCGTTCCGGTATCAAATTTCAGGAAACCTACAAAGAAATGGGCTTTCGCAGCCATGTTGCTGGTTCTGTCGATATCAACCTGTCCGAATTAATCGACCGTAAAGTATTGCGCTTTATGGGTGACGCCGCTGCCTACGCTTACCTCTCTATGCAGCAAGCAATTGCCGATTCTGGCCTGAGCGAAGAGCAAGTTTCTAACGAACGCACCGGTATTATTATGGGTTCAGGCGGCGCTTCTTCCATGAATTTGGTAGAAGCAGCGGATATCTTGCGCGAAAAAGGCTTGAAACGTGTCGGACCTTATCGAGTAACACAAACGATGGGCAGCACCACTTCTGCCTGTTTGGCGACTCCGTTTAAAATCAAAGGTGTTAACTATTCAATTTCATCTGCTTGTGCGACCAGCGCCCACTGTATCGGCGTGGCGCTTGAGCAAATCCAGCTTGGCAAACAAGATGTTGTTTTCGCAGGCGGCGGTGAAGAAGAGCACTGGACGTTAACTGCCCTGTTTGACGCCATGGGTGCACTGTCTACCAAATATAATGAATCTCCCGATCAAGCCTCGCGCGCTTACGATGCTAACCGCGACGGCTTTGTCATCGCTGGCGGCGGCGGTTGTTTGGTAATCGAAGAATACGAACACGCCAAAGCACGCGGCGCGAAAATTTATGCCGAGATCGTCGGCTACGGTGCAACTTCCGATGGCTATGACATGGTTGCCCCGTCTGGTGAAGGCGCAGTGCGCTGCATGAAGCAGGCGCTATCTACCGTTGATGGCAACATTGACTATATCAATTCACACGGCACGTCTACTCCGGTAGGCGATCTGGCGGAATTGAAAGCCATCAAAGAAACTTTTGGCGCTAACATTCCCGCCATCAGCTCCACCAAATCCCTTACTGGCCACAGCCTCGGCGCAACTGGCGTACAAGAGGCGATTTACAGCTTGCTGATGATGGAACACGACTTTATCTGTGCCTCAGCCAATATCGAAACCCTCGACCCAGAAGCCATCGGCATGCCGATCGCGCTCAAGCGTCAGGACGGAGTGAAATTGGATCGCGTAATGTCCAACAGCTTTGGTTTTGGTGGCACAAACGCGACTCTGGTATTCCAGCGCGTTTAATTTCCAGAGTAAAAAACAAAAACCGCGAGCCGCACCAGCGCCTCGCGGTTTTTTTATGCGGCGACAAAACTACTCTGCAACCTTGCCTTTCTCGCGGTTATGCAGCCACTGTTTCACCAGCGGCAATAAACTCGGGCGCCAAGAGCGGGCTTGGATGCCGAAGTAGTCGCGCGCGCGGCGGCAGCCGAGGATGGCGCTGAAAGGTTCGTCGGTGGGGACATTGTCGATAAGGCTCAAGCTGGGTTCGGCAGTGAGTAGCTGTTGTTGGATTAGCAGCTGCAACAGTTGCTCGGCGAATTCATCTTCGCTACAACCATCGCTACTGCAGTAATGCATAACACCCCAGTTGTCCGAGCCGCACTGGATTTGTTTACTCATGGCAACCGCCACGCGCGCCGCATCAGAAAGTGCAGTAGGTGCACCGCGCAGACGGCGATTGACAGATACAGAGGCGCCCGCGAGAAATGAACTTAACAAGCGCGTCAGCAAATTATCGCCGTAAGCGCCAATCACCCAACTCAAACGCAAAATGATGTGTTTGGGCAGCTGCTCGGCAATCACCTGCTCCGCCTCTGCAAATGCGCGCCCGATATCATTGAGCGGAGCGATAGAATCTTTTTCGCTGTGCGTCACTTTGCTATCACCACCAAACACGCTATAGCTCGATATGTGAATCAACGGAATTGATTTGTCCGCGCAGGCTTGCGCAAGTTGGCGCGCGGTGCTGATTAACATGGCTTGGCTGCCAGAGTGAAAAGCGTCTTCCCAGCCACGGCAATTGACGATCAAATCCGGCTGGTGTTTTTGCAGATAGGCGGGAAGACTCTGCGCATCAGCCCAATCCAGTTCGGTAATACCGGGCATGAGCAGTTTGAACGGCTCGCGCTCCAACTCGTGCTCCAGCGCTCGGCCAAGCGGGGACATTACATCGGTTAACAATAACGTGAATGACATTGCGCTCTGCATACTCGTAAAATTTTTATGCATATTAGCAGTAGAACCCGCTGCCACTGCAAGGGTAATTCGAGCGCGAAAGACTTATACTGCGCGCCCCTTTTGAATCAGCGCCTTAGCCATTGCCGGAAGCACAGTATCCATGAGCCAAGCCCCGCTTAGCATCCATCTCGATCTCGCCATTATCGGCGGCGGTATTGCTGGACTTTGGCTCGCCAACCGCGCCAACAGCGCTGGCTTTAATGTCGCATTGTTTGAGACCAAAGCGCTCGGCAGCGACCAAACCCTCGCCTCCCAAGGCATGATCCACGGCGGGATGAAATACACTCTTGCCGGGGCGCTGACTGGCGCGTCCGAGGCTATCGCGGAAATGCCCAAACACTGGCGCGCCTGTTTATGTGGTGAGGGCGATGTGGATTTACGCCACACCCGTATTCTCAGCGACCACTTTTTTATGTGGTCGGGCGATGATTTGGGCAGCAAGCTGACCGGTTTCCTCGCCAGTAAAATTACCCGTGGCCGGGTTGAGCCAGTACATCCAGATCGCCGCCCGCCACTGCTGCGCCATCCGCTATTTGCCGGCAGCCTATATCGACTGGAAGATATAGTGATCGATACGCCCAGTCTGGTCGCCAATCTCGCGCACAATATTGAGGGGCGCTGCTTCCAAATTGACTGGTCGCAAACACAATTTCATAAGAATTCCGATGGCGTTGTGAGCCTCAACATTGATACGCCAGAACAGCAGATCGAAATTAATGCCCAGCAATTTATCTTTACCGCTGGGAAAGGCAATGCCGAATTATTGCAGCAGCTAGGGCTAAGCAGCCCAGCGATGCAACTGCGCCCACTGCAGCAGGTGATGGTTAAACACCATCATCCGTTTGATTTTTACGGCCATTGCTTGGGGCGCGAGACTACCCCGCGCCTGACAATTTCCAGTCATCGCCTGCCGGATGGCGGCCATGTGTGGTATCTCGGCGGCAGCCTTGCCGAAAAAGGCGCGAGCATAGCACCGGAGAAGCTGATCGAACTGGCCAAGCTGGAGTTGGAAGAATTGATCCCTTGGGTGAATCTGGACGGCGCCGAATGGGCGACATTAGCCGTAACGCGCGCCGAGCCATTACAACCCAATTTTGTCCGCCCCGACAACGCCTTTATCGCCCCGGCCGATGGTGCCGCCAATTTGCTCGTCGGCTGGCCGACCAAGCTGACACTGGCGCCCAACCTCGCCAATCAGGCACTTGCATTGCTAGCTGGCGCGGGCATAACACCATCGACAAACCGCATTAATCTGCACGATTATTTGCCCTACGCCAAACTCGCCAAAACCCCATGGGAACTGGCATTCCCGCCCGCAATAAGCGCCGAAGATGCACTCGCAAAACGCCTTAACATAAAGGATGAAGAGGGTGATCCCGATGAGGACAACCAATAATGATGCCGCGTAAACGCCTTGGGCGTACCGACATAGAAATCAGCACCTTTGGCTTGGGCACGGTAAAGTTTGGCCGCACCCAGAGCCTGAAATATCCGCAGGCGTTCACCCTGCCGAGTGACGAACAGCTGCGCGAGCTGCTCAACTGCGCACGCGATATGGGCGTCAATTTTGTCGATACCGCACCCTCTTATGGCTACAGCGAAGAGCGTTTGGGCGACCTGCTGCGCAAGGAGCGCAAGAGTTGGGTAATCTCCACTAAAGTCGGCGAAGAATTTGAGGCCGATAAGTTTTCCGATGAGGGCAAATCCCACTTCGATTTCAGCGCCAAACATACCCGCATGAGTGTCGAACGCTCGCTGCGCCGCCTGCGCACTGACTATCTCGATCTGGTAATGATCCATTCGGATGGCAATGATCTGGAGATACTGCACAACACCGGCGTGCTGCACACCTTGCAACAGCTAAAACAAGAGGGCTGGATTCGCGCGCTAGGCATCTCCAGCAAAACCCTTGCAGGCGGGCTGCTTGCTGCCGAGGTATGCGATGCGGTGATGTTGATGTACCACGCGGATTACACCGATGAAGAGCCGGTGATCGCAAAATCTGCGTTACATGGTGCGGCAGTTTTGCTAAAAAAGGTTCTCGCCAGCGGTCATATCTGCCATGATGCGCCTCCCGTTCAGGTAGAAACACAAGGCTCTGCCGAGCACCGAGATTACAAACAAGATCAAGAACAAGACCCCATCCAGAGCGCGCTGAATTTTGCCTACGCTCACACCGGGGTCACCAGTGCCATCATCGGCACCGTCAACTTGCAACATTTGCGCGCTAACCTAATAAAAGCATTGCGTGCACAAAATATGGCGTAAAATTCCACAGAGCAAATTATGAGCAGTTGGTTAGACACCGTTAATTGGAACAGCGATGGCTTGGTTCCCGCTATTGCGCAAGATGCCAAAACCGGCCGGATTTTGATGATGGCTTGGATGAATCGTGAATCCCTCCAACTCTCGGCCGAACGTGGCGAAGCTGTCTACTGGTCGCGTTCGCGCAACAAACTGTGGCATAAAGGCGAAACCTCCGGTCACATTCAGAAGTTGCATGAAATCCGTTTGGATTGCGATGAAGATGTCGTTGTACTGCAAGTGGAACAACTGGGCGGTATCGCCTGTCACACTGGACGGGAATCTTGTTTTTATCGCCGATTAAAAGATGGCGAATGGCAAACCGTTGAGCCGGTATTAAAAGATCCTGCCGACATTTACCAGTAAACAAAAAGCCTCAGTAACTATAAAGCACCAGTAAAACGAGCTGTTCATGAGTAACGATATTCTGCAACAACTAACGGAAATTCTTGAAGCGCGCAAAGTTAATACAGCCGCTGAGACATCCTACGTTGCCAGCCTGCATCAAAAAGGGCTGAATAAGATTTTGGAGAAAGTCGGTGAAGAGTGCACCGAAACGATTTTGGCCGCGAAGGATGCCCAGGCCAGCGGCGATAATACCGACCTGATCTACGAAACTGCCGATTTGTGGTTTCATAGCTTGGTGATGTTGTCCCACCTCGGCACCGATGCCGATGCAGTATTGAAGGAATTAGCGCGCCGTTTTAACGTCTCGGGTCACGACGAAAAAGCAGCGCGCATTCAGGAATAACCACATTTATTAACTTTTTTTGCGAGGAAATTATCATGGGTCTCAGCGGCATTAGTATCTGGCAACTTCTTATTGTATTGGCCATCGTGGTCATGCTTTTTGGCACCAAACGCCTGCGCACATTGGGTGGCGATTTGGGCAGTATGATTAAAGGCTTCAAAAATTCGATGAGTAGCGAAGAAGCTAAAAAAGATGAAGAAATAGCCCAGCAAAATCTGGAGCAAAAAACGACTACCGCAGCACCTGCTGGCGAAAAAGTTGAACAAAACAACACCAAGGTATAAGCCGTGTTTGATATAGGTTTTACCGAACTGCTGTTATGTATGGTAGTGGCACTGGTCGTTATTGGGCCAGAGCAACTACCCGGTACGGTGCGCACTGTCGGTTTGTGGATTGGCCGCATGAAGCGCAGCCTGCGCGAAACCCGCAGCGAAATTGAGCGGCAAATCGGCGCAGATGATATTCGTCGCCAATTGCACAATGAAGAAGTCCTGCAAAATATTGAAGAAGCGCGTATCCGTTTTGAGAAGACGATTCTCGAAGCAGAAAAGTATGAAGATGCCGATGCGGAAGCGCGCCGACAAGCACGCGCGCATGGCTCGCCTACAGAATTGCCGAATCATGCTCATGGCACCGAATCCAGCCAAGTTATTCACAATACTCCTGCAGTAGCGCAACACAATGAACCGTTAGCAGTAGACGCTACGCCGCCCCATACAGAGCCAGTTGCAACTGTTAAACCGCAATCGGGTACAGGTCACTAAGTATTCATGAACGAGTCAACCCAGGATAAAGAACAGCCGCTGGTGCATCACCTGATCGAGTTGCGCAACCGCTTGCTGCATATTGTGTATTTTCTGTTAGCGGTTTTTATCTGCCTGTTTCCCTTTGCGACCGACATTTACGGCATAGTTTCGGCGCCATTGCAGGCAGTCTTGCCGGAAGGCACCAGCATGATCGCCACTGATGTCATCTCACCTTTTTTAACACCACTTAAACTGACATTTTATCTGGCAATGTTTTTGGCAGTGCCTTTTATTCTGTTTCAAATTTGGTCGTTCATTGCCCCTGGCCTATACAAGCATGAACAACAGTTGGCGGTGCCGCTATTAGTATCGAGTGTAGTGCTGTTTTTTGCTGGAATGGCCTTCGCTTACTTTCTAGTTCTACCTATGTTATTCGGCTTCACCATGGGGATCGAGCTGGAAGGTGTGAGCACAATGACCGACATCACCAAATATCTCGATTTGGTGCTGCAAATGTTTTTTGCATTTGGTTTTGCGTTTGAAATTCCGATAGCAACCATCCTGTTGATCCACTCAGGTATAGTGACTCCCGAGGCTCTGGCAGAAAGCCGCCGTTATATTATTGTGGGCTGCTTTGTGGTGGGCATGTTATTGACTCCACCCGATGTCTTTTCCCAAACTCTGCTTGCCGTGCCCATGTGGATGCTGTTTGAATCTGGTTTGTTTTTTGGGCGTATGATCAAAAGGCGCAGCGAAGAACGCGATCAAGCAACCGAAATCATTGAACGCGACGACAGCCAAAACACGTGATTCACATCCATAAAAAACGGCCAGTATCTTTAGTCAGATGCTGGCCGTTTTTTTATTGTCGCCCGCAAATACGCCACTAAACACTACTGGCCAGCGCCTGCTCCAAAACTGCTTTGTTCTCCTCAAACCTTTTCCAGCCCAGTTCATGAAAGTAGAAAGCCACTGTGTTAATTGCTGGCTCTACCAACGCCATAGTGCCGCCGATAACCACACTACCCGTGAGCGCGTAGCCTACAGAGAAAGCAACGGTGAAGTGAACTGCTGCGAATGTTGCGGTCTTTGCCATGATAAATTCCTCGCTGTGATGGGTGGCTGATCTGACTTTTGCCCGTCAGCCGATGTGCCCATACTAGGCAAGCGATAATCATTATCAAAGAAAATTGACTCGATAGACCTAATAGCAAATAGCTATTTGCCAGCGAGTAAAGGGAGCTCGCGAAAGAGCGGAGTTGAAGTAGCGTGCATCGTCAGTCACTTCCTCGCACACCCAGTCCGGCCGGATAAAAACAGTATCTTCAGATGGCAATTCTATCTCTGCTACAACCAGCCCGAGATTCTCACCCAAAAATTCATCCACTTCCCAGAGAAATCCCTCATGCAAAATTTTGCGGCGATACTTTTCAATCAACGGCTGCTCGCAGAGTGCCAATAATTCGCGCGCATCCTCCAGCGGAATCGGATACTCAAATTCCGCGCGACTAGCCCCTACCGATACCCCCTTAATCGTCAAAAACGCCTGCTCACCGGCAATTCGCACCCGCACCGTGCGCGTTTTATCGCGATTCAAATATCCCTGTGAATAAAACACCGCAGGAGCTACGCGCCATGCATCGCCCACCACTAAAAATTTGCGCTCGATTTCAATTGCCATAGCGTTATCCAATAATTTTTTGGTGGAGTAATAAACAAAAAAGCCACCGATTAAAGTGGCTTTTAGTGGCTTAACAAATACGCAGGCGGCGCGCTAACAAACCTATAAATCCAATCAGCGTCAGTAATAAACTACCGGACTCAGGCACAGGGTGGGTTGTTATTTTTTCGTTAATCCAATCGCCAAAACTGCTTAAGCGGGTGGAACCGTAAATATCGCCATAACCAAAAGTTCCGTCATTGGTAACATCGGCAATAAATGAGTGCACACCGGCCAAATACACTTGGCCATCCTGTTGGATAAATACGCCGCCACCTGAATCGCCAGGAGCAATCATGATCTCTAGTACACTCGCCAAATCATCAAAATCGACACCCGGGAAATTGAAGTAGTTGTAGGCTGGATCTGTGGGGTGATCAAAGTCAGACCAAAGAATTTGCTGCCCACTGCCTTCAGCCGACCAGAGGTCGTCGATGATATTGGTACCGGCACGGCTCTGGTAATCGATGGTTGTCATGCCGGTTTCACCGGTGCCAGTGAAACCAAAACCAACGCTGATAGAAGTGTTCAACCACTCAGTATCGCCTGTATAAAGTTGTGCTGGCGCAACCTCAAATTCGGTTTCAAAGTGCATCAGACCAATATCCCAACCATCAACAAAAGTGGCATCGCCAAAATTTTCATGGGCGACCCAGGAGTCCGCTTCGTAAAAACGCCAACCGGTTTCGTCGGGCAAATAAAATGACATGGTTCGCGCCGCGTTTACGCAATGCCCAGCGGTTAATACCCAATTTTTATTGATAACGGTACCACTGCAGGAATAAGGCGTGTCAGCGTTTTCGGCAAAAATTAAACCGACACCATTAAATGCAGGATCAGTAGCAAGGCCGGTGTACCAGGAGTCGGGGGTATCGTGACGAATAATTCCCGCAGAGGCAGGCACGCTTATCGCGGCCACTAACAAACTTGCAATTACTTTCATAATGAATTCCTTATTACCCTGAAAAGTTTCCTGTAGATACTGATTCTTCCATGAGCGATCCGAATCACCCACGCGCGAAATATATAGAAGGCACATTGTCATTCATAGATGGTGGGCAAAAAAAAGCCGCTGACTGGCAGCGGCTTAGTTGATCAATAGATTGATCGCTACATTTACTTCGTCATTTATCGCAACAAGCATTACACCTCTCGCAATGCAGTTGCAACCGGCAAACGTGCGGCGCGAATAGCAGGGAAAAAACCGCCGATAAAACCTATCACCGTGGCAAATACTATTCCTTGAATTAATAAATCCGGCGTCACTGCGAAATCAAATACCACCTGACTAAAACTCGCAAAATTGAGCGTCGATACGGTGTAGCCATTAAAAATAAAATACACAATAATCGAACCAATTATGCCGCCAATAATTGCCAGCACCAGTGATTCAACCAGCGTAGATATAGCCACTGGCGCCGAACCAAAACCCAAGGCACGCAAGGTGGCAATTTCACGGGTGCGATTAGACACTGAAGTGTACATAGTATTAACTGCACCAAAAATCGCGCCCAGTGCCATCAGGAACGCGAGCGGATATCCCACCATTTTAATAAATTTACTCAGCGGTTCCGATTGCTCGGCGAGATAATCTGTTTCGCGTTTTACATCGAGATTAAATTTGGGGTCAGCGGCGATAGCGGCTTTTACCGTTTCCAAATCATTTTTATTGTCGAGCTTTGCGCGCACTATTTGATAGCTGTTGCCACGGCGATAAGCATTTTGCAAAATTTTGGCATCGCACCACAATTCTGATTCAGCCAAGCCACCGCCGGATTCAAACGCACCCACTACTGTCCATTCGGTTTGACCAAACTTAACCACTGAACCCACATTTAAATTGGCAAACTGTTTTTGTGCGCCGCGCCCTACAATCAATTCATTTTTTCCCGGTTCAAAATTGCGCCCTTCGATAATTTTGAATGATTTACGCACCTCAAAAGCCATGGGTTCTACGCCACGCAACGGGGCATTGGCGTTGCTATCTTTGTTGCGCATGGGGATATCAACAATTACAAATAATTCCGGCGAGCTCAGTGGTTTACCATCAAGCTTGGCGATGCCGGGCAAATTGGCAATCAATTGTGTTTGGTCATAACCCATACCACTGCTCATCTCGGATGTTGCACCGGCGCGCATCATAATCAATACATCATCTGCCCCGGCACTCACCATGGTGCGCTGAAAACCGCTCGCCATAGAGAGCACGCCGATAAACACACCCACCACACAAGCCACACCAAACACCGCAACCGATGAAGTGCCCAACCGCTGCGGCAAATTGCGCAGATTCATCAGCGTAATAACAATAATTTGAGTAATCGCATTAAACATGATTAACGCCTCCGCAGTGCTGCAACAATGTTGAGCTGCAAGCCTTGCAGCGCGGGAATAATACCGGTAAGCAAACCAAACAAGAACATCAGGCCGACACCGAACAACATCATAGTGTTGGATAAATGTAACCCTGGCAGCGTGGCGGCCATAGATTCAGCCGCACCGCTGATAAAAAATTTCGCCAGAAATAATCCCGCCAAACCACCGATAAGTGAAATCAGAATAGCTTCTGCCAGCACCATGACCATCACTGCAAAATCGGAAAAGCCGAGTGTTTTTAAAATCGCCAACTCGGGAATTCTTTCACGAAATGATTGCGCCATAGTATTGCCTGCCACCAGCAACATGGTGAAAAACACCGCGCCTAAAATCAGCGTGGTGATTAAACCTATATCGCCAAATTGTTTGGCAAAGGATTTAGCAAAATCTTTTTCGCTACTGGTTTTGGTTTCGGCGGGCGAGTTGGCAAACATTGCATCTACTGCTGCCGCAACTTGCGCTGATTGCTTGGGGTCTTTTACGCGAATGATCAGCCAACCTAAATCACCTTTGCCGTATTGCCGCGCCTCATCAAAATACTCGTAGTGCATCAGCATAGCGCTGGTGTCGGCAGCCTTACTTTTTGCCTCGTAAATACCTTCGATAACAAATTCCCAGGTAGTGCTGCCACCTTCGCGCGGAAACATACCGATCAAAGGAACACGATCGCCAATTTTCCATTTAAAGCGATCGACCAGTGTTTTACCGATGACGACACCAATACGATTTTTTTGCCAGGCCTGCATTTGCTCCGACGGCAAGGAAATCATTTCTTTATAAATTTCAAAATACTCTGCTGCGACAATTGGAAATTGCGGAAACTGATTTTTTGGGTCTTGATAATAGCCGCCAAACCAGTTAGCCGAGGTTGCTTTATCAACGCCTTCCAGTGCGTTGATTTTCGGCAGATAGGATTCCGGGATAGGCTGAATCAAACTAATTTTGTTGATGCTGACCAAACGGTCTTCACCGGAAATTTCTGCGCCCTGATCAAATGCGGCCGCCAAACTGCGCAGCAAACCGAACAACAAAAACGCAATCATGATCGAAAGCAGCGTTAAAATCGTGCGCGTTTTTTTGCGCCCGAGATTACTCAATAAAAACTGTAAGTAATACATGATTAATGCCCCGCATCGGTTGCACGGCCATCGTTTACTAACGCGCCTTTGTCCATATGCAAAATATGGCGCGCATGGTCGGCAGCGCGTGGGTCATGCGTTACCATGATGATGGTTTTTTGCTGCTGCTGATTCAGCGTCTGCAAAAGCGTAAGAATTTCATCGGCAGTAGCGCGATCCAAATCCCCGGTGGGTTCGTCGCACAGCAATAAATCCGGGTCACTCACTAATGCACGGGCGATAGCCACACGCTGCTCTTGTCCGCCGGATAATTCACTCGGGTAATGTTTAGCGCGATTCGACAACCCGACTAATTCCAACGCGGCGGCCACATGCTGCTTGCGCTGCTTGCTCGATAGGTTAGTCAGCAGTAACGGCAACTCGACATTTTTTTCCGCTGTTAATACCGGCATTAAATTATAAAACTGGAAAATAAAACCGACGTGACGCGCGCGCCATTTGGTGAGCTGTGAGGAGGACATTTGATCCAAACGCTGCCCGCCAATAATCAATTCACCGGCACTGGGTTTATCCAACCCCCCAAGTAAATTCAGCAGCGTAGTTTTACCCGAACCGGATGGCCCCATAAGCGCAAGAAAATCACCGCGATGAATATCCAAATCCAGTTTGGATAATACACTCACCTGTTCTTTGCCTTTTTTATAGGATTTGGCAATGCCTTTTAATTGCACCAACAGTTCGTCGGTAGCCACTGATTGAGTTGCGAGCGCCGTCATATATCCTCCAGGACGTTAGACTAGAACAAGATAAATAATTATTTGAACGAAGAGCGATAACGCGGTACTACAGAAATAAATTTTTTATTCTTATCTAATCGCGCCGAAGCTACCCCGCTAGAGCGCGATTTATTGTTAAACGTAATATTTAACTGCAACTGATACTGACATTAACACTCGCCTGAAATTTAGAGCTCAGCTGATAGTTACAACTCGACAGTGGAACCATCTTTTAATCCGGGCGGAATAACAACTACAAAATCTTCACCCGCGCGCAAACCGCTTGCGATATACACATCGTTACCGTAGCTGGCAGCAAGCGTCACTTTACGCAATTCCGCCACGCCGTCTTTCACTACAAATAAAAATTTATCTTCGCCGTCCGAGCGCACCGCAGTGGTAGGCACACGCACACCTAATGGCTCTTTAGGCTTTTCTTCCTCAATTGGCTCGGCATTCATAAAGGCAACTTTCACCCCCATGTCGGGCAGAATGCGCGGGTCATTTACCTGAAAACCAATGCGCACTTTTACGGTGGCTTTTTGGCGATCTGCCGTCGGGATAATCGCGATCACTTTGGCGGGAATTTGCCAATCGGGATACGCCTCCAACACTGCCTGCACATATTGCTCAACGCGCACGCGTTGAATGTAGGATTCATTTACGTCCACTTCTATTTCCAGCGAGGCCATATCCACGATCGTACAAATACCGGTGCGGGTAAAACCGCCGCCTGCCGATATCGGCGAAATCATTTCGCCGGGCTGTGAATCTTTACTGATCACCACACCGGTGAAAGGCGCGCGCAAAACCAAGTCGTCGAGATTTTGCTGTTGCAACGCCAAGCGTTTTTCACTCACGGAAATTTCGGCTGCGTGTGAATTTAATTGCGCGCGCAGTGATTCAAAATCAGCGCGCGCTTTGTCCAATGACGCAGCACTGACTAATTGGCGGCGCGCCATTTCGGTATTGCGCTCTAAAGTTAATTTCGCCTCGGTCAAACGCGCCTGGGTTTCAGCGACTTGCGTCTTTGCTGAATGCAATTCGGCTTTGCTTAATTCAAGTGATTTGCGGGTATTGGAATCATCCAGCCGAGCGACTATTTGGTCTTTTTCAACTTGCTGGCCTTCTTCGATAAAAATTTCTTCTACTTTACCGGTCACTTTGGATGACACAGTAGCGGTGCGTCGCGCAACAACATAACCGGTGGCATCCAATACGGTTGCCGATGATGAATCAGGCACTGCCATGCGCGCCATTTCGATTTGCACTTTGACTGGCGCCTCATCACCAAACAGGGTGACGCCAGCAATAATTGCTACCACCAGTGTGGCTACCACAATCCAGATGCGCGCTTTGTTGTCGCTCTCTGCCGGAGCTTCGCGATCAATACGCAACTGGGATAAAAGTTCGTCTTTATTATTCACACTACCGCCTTACCATTTTTTTGTTAGTCATTGCGGAATTCCCGCCCATGGCTGCGGATTAAATCACCCTTATTGGGTAAAACCAAGGGTAAATCAGTGCGGAGAAAAATGGCGGCGCTCTCGTTTTAGATATCGTCCCAGGGGATTGCAACACAACGATGAGGCCGCCTTAAGGTTGGCGAGTTCATCATGCGGGGCTGAACGCGCAACTGGCACTGCGGCATGTCATCAATAAGCGATGACATTTGCCATAAAAAATAAAACCCCGCAGCGCGAGGTTTTATGTGGGCGGCAACAACTATTTGTTTAGGCAATCAACCAAACCACCAGCGCGGCTAGTGCCACTCCCACCAAAAACCGTACTAGCCCCGCCGTTTGCAGCGGCGCAGGAATGGATTCAGCAGTGGGCGCGGCAAGCGCTTTTCCGTGCAGCATGGACGCGGTTAAATTCTGGCGGCGCCAGATAAGGTAATAGAGCACCGCCAGAATATGCAGCGCGATAAAACCCAGCAGCAGATTGAAGGTGAGTTCATGCCAGCCCGTGATTGCACGGCTGGTTTTAAAACTCAGGGACTCGGCAAAGGGGCCGCCGTCGAAACCATCGACATCGATGGCAAACAAACCCAGCCCGATTTGCACCAGCAGCACTAATAACAGCAGCACCACACTGTAACCGCCGAGCGGATTGTGCCCGGCAGTCACTTTGCCGCTGCGCTGCGGCAAAGTTTTAATGTAGCGCCAGACCGCACTGGGCGGCTGCAGAAATTGCGCAAACCGCGCCGTACTACTGCCAACAAAGCCCCAGTAAATACGGAACACCACCACCCCGAGCAAGGCGTAGGCGCAGTAGCTGTGATAAACAATTTCATGCTGCTCCGCCGTCCACCAACAGGCGACGACGAGGATAACCATCGACCAGTGGCAAATGCGCACTGGCCAATCCCACAGGCGCTGTTTGCCGGACGATACCGTCGCGGGGGTGAATGATGTCATCGTGACTATTCTGCGCGGAAACTGTCGTGGCAGGAGCCGCAGGTTTCTTTCACTGCCATAAACTGCTTTTTGATGGCAGCGACATCGGTGCCTTTGGTCGCCGCCGTCAGGGCTTTACTTGCCGCAACAAAATCGTCGGTGCTCTTGCTGAATTTTTCCGGGTTTTTCCAGATATAGGGCAGCGCATCCGTTTTGATATCTGACTCAGGGCCACTGCCCGCAGGGAACCAGCCGGCAACTTTCACTGACAAAGCCGCGATAATTTCAGCGTTTTTGTCAATTTTAGCGATATCCGGCTTATCGCCTTTCAGCTCACCGTTGATGGCTTTCATGGCGCCACCCATATCTTCGAAACCTTCATGACGCTCGTGCATCACGTCTTTTTGACCAAACGCAGAGGCGGCGCACACTGCCGCCAACACGCCTGCACAGGCGATACGAACAGATGTGTGCAACACGGTTTTAAGGTAGTTATTCATAATTTTTATCCCCGGGGGTTAAAGAAATACATCGGCAAACTCGGTCTTGGCTCTAAATTCCTCGGTCTGTGCGAGGTCTTTTGGAGTCTGCCCTTTGGTGTCGGCAATATCAATACGGGCGCCATGGTTTGACAGAACTTTAAACAATTCATGCAGTTGCGGATTAGTGATCGGTAGGTATGAGGCCCCGTTCATCAAGCTGAGCAAGGGCGTCTGCCCCCGCTTGTTAGTGACGTTCATATCGGGCGCAAGGCGAAACGCCTGCTCCAGCGTGGCCGGATCAGTCACCGCCGCCGCCAGTACCAGATTGGTGCCATCTTCAATGCGGAATCGGGTATCCGCCCCCGCCGCAACCAGAATTCTCATGATCTCCGGCGCACCCCGCTCAACGGCAAGAAATAGCGGCGATTTCGGATAAGCCACATAAGGTCGGCTAGTGAAATTCACCTCGTAGCGCCATACCACCTTGGATGTGCCGGTCAGCGCATTGGGATTAGCACCCTGCGCGAGTAGCAAATCTACCAGCGCAGGCTGGCGGTTAAGGATAGCGGCGTGCAGCAGCTGATTGCCGTTGCGATCAAACGCGGTCAAGTCCGCATCACTCAAGCCAGCGCCACGCTTGAACAGCACCGCAGCCACATCAAATTGGTGTTGGTAGATGGCCATCTGTACCGCCGAGGTGCCATCGGGCGTGCGATAACTGGCATCGCCACCGGCGGCCAAAATCGCCAAGGGCGCCTGAGGATTAGGGCTCTTCAGGGCAAAAAACAGCGGGCTAAAACCGGCTTTGGTCAGGCGATTAACCTTGGCACCTTGGGCGATGAGCAAGTTTATGGCTTCAACCTGACCATTAGCCGCCGCCCACATCAGCGGGGTTTGGCCGGTTTCATCGGCGGCCTCAACCTCTGCGCCCAATTCCAGCAGGCGTTTTACTGCGGCTGCCGTGGAGTGGCCAGCGCAGAGTGCAAGCGGGGAAATTCCCGTCGCCGTGGGGCGATTGACCTCGGCACCGGCATCTAACAAAGCGGCGACAATTGCTGGATCGCCGCGCTGACAGGCAACGACCAAGGGGCTAAAACTTTGGCTTAGGTTCTGACTTTTATTCTGTACAGCATCCGCATCAGGCTTGGCGCCCTTGGCCAATAACAGTTTTACCAGCGCGAGATTCTGCGCCTCGGCCGCCCAAGCCAGCGGCAGTGAACCATCGGCGCGCAGTTGATTGGGTTTGGCACCGGCGTCTAACGCCAGCCCGGCTTTGGTGATATCACCCACCCGCAGCGCCTGCATAAGTTTGTCGTCTGGCGTAGCGGCCAGCGTAAATGAGGATGCCAGCGCCGCGACTATTGCCAGCGCTGGCACAACTACCGATTTTGATTTCACCCACTGATTCCTCTTCACCCGCAACCTCTTCATCTATTTAGGTTAGGCAGTCAGCGCATCTATAGCGCCAGTGCTATCGCCAAAGCTTTTTACCGGTACGCCCATTTCGTGCATCAGCGACACCATCAAATTACACATGGGCGTATGTTTGGGCTGCACTATGTGGCGGTTGCCGCGCAGGCCGCCGCCCGCTACCAGCGCCGGCAAATCCATATTGTCGTGTTCATTCGGCTCGCCGAGACTGGCGCCACCGAGTACCAAGGTGTTGTCCAGCAGCGTACCTTCGCCATCGGCCGTGGCGCCTAAACGGTCGAGCAGATAGCCAAATTGCTCCATATGCAGGCGATTGATTTTCACCAGCTTGGCGATTTTTTCGGGGTTGCCGCCGTGATGGCTGAGGCTGTGATGCGAGTCAGGCACACCGATTTCGCTGTAGGCGCGGTTGCTCAGCTCGCGCCCGAGCATAAAGGTGCTGATGCGCGTGAGGTCGCTTTGCAGTGCCAGCACTTGTAAATCCACCATGATGCGCACGTGCTCGGCAAAGGATTGCGGGATACCGGCGGGCAGTTTTAGCGCACTGGTATCCACTTGCAGGTTTTGCTCGCTCGCCTTTTGGATACGCTGCTCCACCGCGCGAATCGATCCCAAGTACTCATCCAACTTGCGTCGGTCATTCATGCCCAGGCGCGGCGATAAGCGCGCCGCATCCTCAATCACAAAATCGAGAATGCTGGCTTTGGTGGCCAACTGCGCCTTGCGGGTTTTTTCATCTACTGCGCTGGCGTCACCAAACAAGCGCTCGAACACATCACCCGGTTTGGCGGTCACCGGCATAGGCGCGGTGGGGCTGCGCCAGGACAGGGTATTCGTATAGGTGCAGCTGTAGCCGACATCGCAACTGCCGAGCAAGCTTGAGGGTTCGATACCCAATTCCAGCGAGGCCAATTGTGTGTGCTGGCCGATATGGTTGGCGAGCACCTGATCCATGGAGATGCCGCAGTAAATATCGGCGCCTTCGGTGCGCTTGGGGTGAGCGCCGGTGAGATAGGCACCGCAACTGCGGCCGTGGCTGCCGGGGCCATCGCCCAGCGCACTGGCGTTGTAATGCGCCAGACCGGAGATCACCGAGAAGTTTTCTTTATGGCGCGCCAGCGGTTCCAGCAAATGGCTGAGCGCGTAGTTATCACCCGCTTGCGTGGGGGTAAAGTGATCCATGCGCAGGCCGTTGGGCATGTAAAACACGCTCAAACGTTTCGGGCGGCTGGCATTCACGGCGGCTTGCGCCGAGGGAACCATGGATTCCATCAGCGGTAGCGCCATGGCCACGCCCATACCGCGCAGCAATGTGCGTCTACTGAGTAAAAGCGGTCTGTTCATGGATGGGCGCCCTCCGGTAATTGAATGGTTCACTGGTGATAATGGCCGCGATAATGCTGCGGATGCGGTAATCGTCTTGCGCTGCACTGCGCACTATCGCGCGCACTTTAGGTTGGTCGCTCGCTTCCAACCCGCGCCCCAAGGCATAGGTGAGCAAGCGCTGGGTAAAGGCGTTGGCAAACTGCTCTTTGCGCTCCAGCAATACCGACTGCAGGCCGTACAAGCCTTCAAACATTTTGCCGTTGGGCATAGTCGCGCTCACATCAATCGGGCGACCGGCATCCATTAAGCGAAACTTACCTACAGCGTCGTATTTCTCCAGCGCCAGACCGAGCGGATCCATTTTGCTGTGGCAAGAAGCGCAGGCCGGATCTTCGCTGTGCAGCGCCAATTGCTCGCGCGCATTGAGCGCTTTGCCGTCACTTTTGCTTTGCAGTGCAGGAATATCGGGCGGTGGCGGCGGTGGTGGCGCGGCGAGCAGGTTGTCCAGAATCCACTTGCCGCGCAGCACTACCGAGGTGTGGTTGGCGTAGGAGGTCACGGTGAGAATACTGCCCTGCCCGAGCAAACCGCCGCGCATGGAGTCCGGCGTGACCGCGACTTTGCGCAGCATCGGCCCCTGCACCCCGGCAATGCCGTAATGTCCGGCGAGGCGTTCGTTGAGGAAGGTGTAATCGCTCTTGATGAAATCCAGAATGCTGGCATTAGCGCTCAGGATGGAGCCAAAAAACAGCTCGCTCTCGCGTTTCATCGCCTGCTTTAACGGCGTATCAAAATCGGGGAACTCGACCACATCGGGGCGGCTGAATTCCAGGTTGCGCAGGTATAACCACTGCCCGGCAAAGTTTTGCTCCAAGGCGATGGCGCGGTCGTCAGCGAGCATGCGGTCGAGCTGTTGCTGCAGAATCTTTGGCTGACGCAACTTGCCTTTTTCCGCCAACGCGATCAGTTCTTCGTCGGGCAAGCTACTCCATAAAAACAGAGCCAAGCGCGCGGCAAATTCGCCATCGCTAATCGGGTGCACCGAACCGGGCGCCGTTTCGGCTGGCTCCTGTTCATGCAGGAATAAAAAACCGGGCGATACCAACAGCGCCTGAATACTGGCCGCTATGCCCTGCTCAAATCCACCCGCCTGCTGCGCCGGAGTGTAAACACGCATCAAGCGGTCAATATCCGCATCGTTAACCGGCCGACGATAAGCCTGGCGCGCGAGGCGGCCGATAATTTTGCGCGCGCAATACTGCTCGGTAAACGGCCAGATTGAGGGCGTGCAACTGAAGATCGCACTGCGGCTCGGCGTAGCACCCGCACCGCTCACCTCATAGGGGCCAGCCACGTTTAGCTCAAGCACATCGCGCGGGAAATTGTGCTGCGCATAACGCGACGACATGTAATAAGAGGGAACACTGGTCGTACCTACGCGCGCGCCATCGACTACAAAATCGAGCGTCAGCGGTTTGGCTGGTTCGCTTGGCAGCGGCACTTCCTCGGTGGTATTGCGCAGCGTTTGTACGCTTTCACTCAAGGCGAGTTGCTTGCGGAAGGTGATACCCACACTGTGCGCACCGGCCGTGAGCGGCACGCGCAGACTCACGCGGTTGTCCTCCATGCGGTCAACTTCGTTGTTAGTATTGGCGTTCAGATAACCGCTAATTTCATAGATGCCGGTGTAGGGCGCGTAGTATTTAAACGCGCCACCACCACGGGAATCGAGCGGCAAGTCGTCGCTCATGCGCTCGTGGTAAGCGGGCACGCCCTGATTCAAAATCGACCCGTCTTTAGGCAGCAGATAAGTCGTGGTATTTGGCTCTGCCGAACCCACCCCCACCGCCAGGCGGCTCACCTTACCCGCCACCGCAATGTAGCGATCCATCAGCGTCGGCGATACCGAGAGCACATCGGCAATATTGTCAAAACCGTAACCGGTATCGTCGGCGGGCAGCGCCTCGCGCACATCCACATCTAACTTGAGCAAATCGCGCACCGCATTGCTGTATTCGGTGCGATTCAAACGGCGCAAAGTGGCGCGACCGGGGTTAGGGTTGGCGGTGGCGTAGCCATCCAGCGAACCCTCCAGCCAACCGATAAACCCGTGCAACTCATCGCCACTGGGCTGCTTGCGTTTGGCGGGAGGCATTTCACCGCGCTGCACCACGCGCAAAATCCCCTCCCAATCGGCCAAACCCTCTCCTTTGGCAATATCCCCCGCATTCACCATCGACAGTGACCAGTTACCCGACATCCGCTCATCGTTATGGCACTTGGAACAGTAGGTATCCAAAAAGGCTTGCGGGTTAGTCTGCAGATCACTGACCTGCAGATCACTAACTTGGACATCCGCATTAACGTGCGCCGCACCCATGGCCAGCGCGAGCGTCACCACCGAGCGACCCAACCAGAACGTTAAACACCTAAACAGAACGATGACAGCCATAGGTTTTCTTTCAACTCAACAATAATTAACCCACAAAGGGAGCACCAAAAAGGTAATTTTGGGTGACAAAAACTACTGGCGAGAGAAGAGCAAAAAATAGTCCAATTACATGACCGATCAGTCAATTTTTGTTAATAGATAGATTTTTCTTATATTTTACAGATGGTTATGGGGCATTAATTATTACCCGACATAACCAAAGGCGATAAAAGTCTGACCCAAACAGCGCCCACAGAGAGAAAACACTGGTGCAGCGCCGCCGGCATCGAACCAAAAGCGGGCAAGCCAAGATGGCTAGTAGCATGGCAGGGATGTCAAAAACGGTAATTTATTGGACATTCCCGCAAACCAAACCAAACTCTTAACAATATCCCTCGCTATCCCGCGCAACGAACCAGATCCTAGATGCTGAATATCTTTATCACCGATGCTAGCTCCTACACCCTGTTACAAGGACATCACAATATTGGGCTGGTCGCCGTTTCCATTGCGGTAGCGATTATCTCGTCCATTCTGGGGTTGCAAATTGCAGGCATGGCCAATCACGCGCGCAACGGCGTGTTGCGGCAAATCGCGCTGCTGTCCGGCTCACTGGCGCTGGGTGGTGGTATTTGGTCGATGCACTTTATCGGCATGTTGGCGTTTCAGCTGGGCACCCATGTTCACTACCAACCGATGGTCACCCTACTCTCGATGTGCCCCTCGGTATTTGCCTCCTGGATAACGCTGCAAATGCTGTCGCATGACAATATGACGCGGCAACGGCTAGTCACCGGCGGGGTGTTGGTGGGCTCTGGCATTGGCGCCATGCATTACAGCGGTATGGCCGCCATGCATATGGATGCTGTACTGCGCTATGACCTCGGTTGGTTTATCACCTCTATTGTTGTCGCTATCGTCATGGCCATGCTGGCGCTCTGGGTGCGCTTTGGCCTGCGCAACCGTGGGCGCTTCAACAATACCCAAATCACCATCATGGCGGGGGTAATCATGGGCTTGGCGATTGCCGCCATGCACTACACCGGTATGGCGGCGGCGCGTTTTATCGGTAGTCCCAGTGACAGTTTGGACGGTGATGCCAACCACACCTTTCTCGCCGTCATTATCGGCGCAACAACCGTCGCTATTAGCCTCTTGGTCGTCGCTGGTAATTTGGTACTGCGCTATCGCCAGTTGTACAGCCAGATGCAGGAAAACGAAGCGCGGTTGCGCGCGATTGTGGATACCGCCGTGGACGGCATTATTACGTTTGATGCCCAAGGTGCGATTCTCGCCATGAATGGCGCGGCAGAAAAATTATTCGGCTGGCAGGCCTACGAAACCCGGGGCAAAAATATCAACATGTTGATGCCCGAGCCCGACCAGTATTTAAAAAACGTCCACCTCACCGGCCACGCCCAAATTATCGGCTCCAGCCGCGAAGTCACTGCACTGCGTAAAGATGGCACCCAACTACCGGTGCGGCTAGCCGTCGGCAAAGCCGAAATTCCGGAGCAAACGGTATTCGTCGGTTTTGTCAGTGACCTCAGTGAACGTATCGCCATGGAGCGCGAATTATCCTCGCGCGAGCAGCAATACCGCACCCTCATCGCCAACATGCCCGGCGTTGCATTTCGCAGTCAGGCCACTGCGCCTTGGGCCGTTATTTTTATTAGCGATGCCATCACCCAATTGAGCGGCTGGGAAAGCGAAAAGTTTTTTGCGCAAGAAATTAGTCTGGGCGACATAGTGCATCCGGACGATATGGATCGCATTAGCCAAGAGCTGACTCCCGCGCTGGAAAATAAAAGCTCTTATATCGTTGAATATCGCATCATCCATCGGGACAAATCCGAGCGCTGGGTATCCGAAAGCGCGAGCGGCGTGTACGACGAACAAGGCAATGTAGTTTGGATTGACGGCGTAATTATCGACATCACCGAATCCAAATTGCGCAATGCTGAATTTGAAGGTGTAGTGCACGCGATTAGCCGTGCACTCGCGGTGGCCGAGTTTGATTTGAATGGTTTTATCATCGACGCCAATGAAAATTTTCTGGCGCTTACCAATTACGAATTAAAAGATTTATATGGCCGACACCACAGCATGTTGTGTCGCCCGGAAGAAATTAGCAGTACCGAATATCACAACTTTTGGCATGAATTGCGCGCAGGTAATTTCAACAGCGGCGAATTTTTACGTTTGGGGCGCGACGGCAAAAAAATATGGATTCAAGCCGCCTACAACCCGATTTTTGATGCTGATGGCAAGCCGTGGAAAGTGGTCAAGTTGGCGATTGATGTGTCCGCACGCAAAGCCATGGAAACCGATCTGCTCATCGCCAAAGATCGCGCCGAGCAAGCATCCTCAGCAAAGGGCATGTTCCTCGCTAACATGAGCCACGAAATTCGCACGCCGATGAATGCCATTATCGGTTTTACCGAGCTGCTACTCGATTCACCACTCGCACCCGATCAATTAAAACATTTGCAAACTGTCAGCCGTTCCGCGCGCTCACTGCTGACATTATTGAATGACATTCTGGACACCGCCAAATTGGAACGCGGTGCACTGGAACTGGATATTGAGGCATTTTCACTACAAGAGATGTGTCACCAGATTGTGCATGAGCTGCATATTGCCGCCAGCAAAAAAGGGCTGGCTTTGCGCGTGGATTACGCGCTGGGCACACCAGATATTGTGCGCGGTGATGCGCTCAGGTTGCGTCAGGTATTAATTAATCTGGTGGGTAATGCGATTAAATTTACTCCCACTGGCAGTGTCACCCTGCACGTGAGCCATGATGACGTTATGGTGAACATCAGCATTATCGATACCGGTATCGGTATCGCCGCTGATCGCATCCAGCATATTTTTACGCCCTTCACCCAAGCCGATGCCTCTATGGCGCGCCGTTTTGGCGGAACCGGTTTGGGCACCACCATCGCACGCCAGCTTACCGAATTAATGGGCGGCACTATTAGCGTTAGCAGCACACTGGGTATAGGCAGCCGCTTTGATGTCTGTCTGCCATTGCCCGCCGCCAACGCCGTTGCTGCTACCGTATTGAGCGCACCAATTCATTTGCCCCCACTGCATATTTTAATTGCCGACGACGTTCCGCAAAATCGTGAAGTGCTTGAATTATTGTTGCAGCGCGATGGCCACAGCGTGATCGCGGCCGACAACGGCCTCGGTGCCTGGCAGCACTTTCAGCAACAGCGTTTTGATCTTGTGTTAATGGATATCCAAATGCCGGAAATGGATGGCTTGCAGGCCAGCAAAATGATTCGCCAGTGGGAAGCGCAGCAACAACTTACTGCCACGCCCATCATCGCGCTCACCGCCAGCGTATTGGAACAGGATCGCAAAGATGCCAAAGCGGCAGGCATGAATGGTTTTGCATCCAAGCCGATTGATAAGCAGACGCTCAAGTATGAAATCGCACGCTGCCTCAATCTTGTTTCTGACTCAGCGACACCACCAGTTGCGCCGCAATCGCTCAGCATTGATTGGCACACTATTGATTGGAACAGCGCTGAACAGCGCTGGGGTGATCGCATTACGTTAAAAGCAGCCATCCATACTTTTTGTGAAAACCACACCCAACTCGCGTTTTTATTTGCAACCGACGATGAGACAACCATTCAACATATTGCACATCGCTTAAAAGGCGCGGCAGCAAATTTAGGGTTGAATGCGTTGGCACAACTCGCAGGCCAAATTGAAAACGATAAAAAAATTACGCCGCAACAACTCGCAGCTATCGAAAAAAATATCGCCGCAATTAAAACTGAAATCGTCATGCTGCCCGAGGATGCGCCCGCAGCAAAAACGCACACCATTACCCCCGTCAGTATTCATCTGTTACACGCACTACAAGATGCTTACCACCAAGGCGCGTTTAATGATGACGCTTATCAAACGCTGTCCCAATTATTACCCGCCGCTGTATTGGCACCACTGGATGAAGCGCAAAAACAATTTGATTTTGATGCGGCTATAGCCACCATCGACCACTGGATTGCAACCGCGCCCTGGATTAGCGAGGAATAAATGATTACCACAACGCGCGATGCGCGCCCAACATTATTAGTCGTTGATGATGAGCCGTTAAATCTGCAAGTGCTCAAACAAATTCTGCAGCACGACTATCAATTGTTATTCGCGCGCGATGGCGAAAAAGCCATCGCCTTGGCCATAAGCAATACGCCCGATTTAATCTTGCTGGATATTATGATGCCCGGCATCACCGGGCTGGAAACCTGTCGCCGGTTAAAAGCCGCAACAGCAACCGCGCGCGTGCCGATTATTTTTGTTACCGCATTGGCCGACACTCACGACGAAACCGAAGGCTTTAGCGCTGGCTGTGTCGATTACATTACCAAACCCGTCAGCCCCGCCATTGTGCTGGCACGAGTGAAAGCACATCTCTCGTTAGTCAGTGCCGAATTGCTGCGAGAAACACGCCTGCAAGTGATTCATCGCCTCGGCCGCGCCGCCGAATACAAAGATAACGAAACCGGTTTGCATGTTATTCGCATGAGTCACTACGCCAAAGAAATCGCACTCGCCGCCGGTATGAGCGCAGCGGATGCAGAGGAATTACTGCACGCCGCGCCCATGCACGATATTGGCAAAATTGGCATTCCCGATAGCGTGTTACAAAAGCCCGGCAAGTTGACTCCGGATGAATGGGAAATTATGAAAGGCCACGCCGAAATTGGTGCGCAGATTATTGGTAATGACAATTCCAACCTCTTACAAGTCGCGCGAATAATTGCACTCAATCATCACGAAAAATGGGACGGCACCGGCTACCCTGCAGGCATAGCGGGCGAAACAATTCCTATCGAAGCCCGCATAGTCGCCATCGCCGATGTATTCGATGCGCTCACCAGTATTCGCCCCTACAAAACCGCTTGGACAATTGAAGCCGCTGTCGATTACATCAAACAACAATCCGGCCAGCATTTTGACCCCGCACTGGTTGCTGCTTTTTTATTAACGCTAGAAAAAATTATCCATATCCGCGCGCAATTACTTGATCCAGCATAACGGCTCTTAACAGTTGGCTATAGAGCATTAATTATTATTCGACACAATCAAGGGTAATGAGAAGCTGACTAATATAGCGGCCATGAGGAGATACGGCTGGTGCAGTGGCGGGGCATCGAACCAAAAAAGTAGGCAGATTGAATCAGTTGATACTTCTTGTAGTTCTCGGCCTACTCGATAATTTATTAAATCCACCCATTACCTCCAATGCCACACCTCGCTACACACTCCTCATGTCGTGTTAACAACAAACCATGATCTAAATCCGACAACCAGTGGTCACCACGCAGCAAATACTTTTTTACTAAAAACCTCAGCCTAATATTAAAAATTAGCCATTTTCCCGCTGAAAAGCCCATAAATAATATTTTAATTTTGCGAACGGATACCCCATTTTTGATTGGCATATAAATTGCCATTAGCCCGTCTCCAGTTCAAAAAAATGATCTATTTGAGGGTTCGAGAATGCAAGTTTATGATTTAGGTGCGATTACCCGTACTTTTCTCCTCGGTGGTACTTCACTTGCGCTGTGCATCTGCGCAATACAACTACAAGCGGCTGAAATAAAGGACGATGTCACAGTTCTGAAGACCGTTGTTGTCACCGGTCAACGCTCAACAGGTCAACGTACTGTTCTGAGCAGCTCTTCACCTATTGATGTTCTTACGGAAGAAGCACTGCGCAATACAGGAAAACAAAATCTAAAAGATGCACTGGTGGCCGTAGCGCCTTCGTTCGCACATTCACCTGGTGGTGCCCGCGGCCAACAAGGTGCAGCTGTTAAAACAGCAGGGTTGCGCGGCTTGGGGCCAGGCGAGACGCTGGTGTTGATCAATGGCAAACGTCGTCATGGCATGGCGCTAACATTTATTCCGGGGCGGCCGCAGTCGGGCCAATCGCCAACCGATCTCGATATGATTCCTACCAGTGCTGTAGCCCGTGTAGAAGTTCTCCGTGACGGAGCCTCTGCCCAGTACGGCTCTGATGCAATTGCTGGCGTGATCAATGTGATTCTCAAGTCGAACGCAGATGGCGGGTCAGCGTCAATCTCTTATGGTCAGAACGCTGAAGGCGTTGGCGATATTGATAATCACGGCAAGAATAAACACGCCATGCTCAACCATGGTTTTTCGTTAGGTGAAGAAGGATTTTTAAACCTCAGCGCCGAACTCGACGACACAGATTCATGGAATGCATTTGGCCCAGAAGCCAGGGACATCTATTACAAATTACCCAACGGTGCACGCGATCCACGCGAAGAAGGAGATCGTTATCGTCAATTGAACGGGGGGCCGGAAAGCCAAAAAGGATCGCTTGCGTTCAATTTACGTGCACCAACAGGCACCGTTGAGATTTATTCATTTGGGACTTACACACAGCGTGAATCGGCTGGACCAGGTGCCTATCGCGGGGCGAACTCCGCGCAGAACCTGATTGAAATCTACCCCGATGGCTATCTTCCTATGAATGTCATCGACGAAGACGACGCGCAGATTGTGTTCGGCGGGGCGGGTGAGGTGGGAGCGGGATGGAACGGGGATCTGAGCACATCACTAGCGCAAAACGATGCGCGCTTTACGCACAAGAACTCGTTGTCACCGAGTTTTGGCAATGCATCGATAAACAATCCAGTCTTTGGCTACACCAGTGTGCCCACTGAACTGAACTTGGGCCGATTAACGTTCGACCAATGGACCAACAACCTCGATTTCGGTAAAGACGTTGATACCGGATGGTTTGACGCTCCATTGGGGGTATCAGTCGGATTTGAGTATCGACGTGAGCAACTGCAAGTACAGGAAGGCGAATATGCCTCTTACGCTGATGGCGGTTATACCTTTCCCGCCGGTCATCCACGCGCCAGACAACGCCCCAGCCCTGGCGCATCTGGTACGGGAGGATATAGTCCGGATCAAGCGTTTGATGCATCACGAAACATACGCGCCGCCTACGTGGATATCTCACAAAAATTCCATGATCGGCTAGAACTGGGTTTAGCAGGAAGATTCGAAACTTATAGCGATGTCGGCGATGCCACCAGCGCCAAATTATCCGCGCGCTATGAATTTACTGAACGTTATGCCGCACGCACAACATTCAGCACGGGATTCAAAGCACCTACCCTGCAGCAATTGCATTACTCCCAATCGTCCGCTACCTGGGGTGTTCTAGCAACGACAGGGCAGCAAGGTGTTAACTCCAATGTTTACACCAACCCCGCGAATCCATTTGCAGAGGCGATGGGTTCACAACCATTATCGCCAGAGGAATCGACCAACATCAGCTTCGGGTTTACAGGGCAAGTGTCGAATAATTTTGATTTCACGATCGATTTTTACCAGATTGATCTGAAAGATAGAATTGGCTACCAAACGTCCGGCAATTCTCTCGTTACCTCGAGGGTGCTTGCCGATGCCGGCTTAATCAGCGTGCAGAACGGCTGGGACTACACTGTTTCCTATCTGGCGAACGGTGTAGACACCAGAACCCGTGGCGTAGATCTGGTTCTCAACTATCACTCGAACCTGGGGCGCTTTGGCAACATCAAATGGACACTGCTGAGCGCGCAGAATAATACCGAAATAACCTGGACCCGCCCGGTTCCGGAATATCTGCAGGGAGTGCTTACCCAATCCGATTTCTTTTCCCGAAGCAGTTTGGGCATATACACGGATCTGGAACCCGCCAATAAAACATTCCTTACCGCCAATTGGACTCTGGGAGGGTTTTATGCTCGCCCTACGCTCAAACATTACACCAGCGTTGTATCAAAAAGCGATGAATCACCAACTCGAGATCATCTCGTCGATGCTGCGTGGATAACAGATTTGGAATTCGGTTATGACCTATCTAATGGAGTGCAAATTTCTGTGGGTGGAAACAATATTTTTGGCAAGCGCCCAGAGGGGACAAATGCAGCGCAACAGCCTTTCAATAGCCAGCTCAATCCATCCTATGCCGTATTTTCTCCTTATGGCGCAGCAGGTGCATTTTTCTACACTCGCCTGAGCTATTTCTATTGATCGGCACATACACGCATGAAAATCACTCATGACATAGAGATCGAACATTATGAAAAATACCTGCAGGCGAATCAGTTTTGTGTTCGCCCTTGCTGGCCTGACATCCGCAGCCTCGGCTGCGGATTTGACAGCGCCACGTGATAATTTTTATTGGCTCAATGAACAGAATAAAGCCTCCGTCATTGTCCTGAAGGAAGAAGGCATTATTTCCAAACCACTGGCAGGTACTATTGCCCGCTCACTCCAGCAAGTTATCCTACGCGGCGAACAGCCCGGTGCGCCCCGACCAACGGATTACCTGCAAATCGAAGCAGAGATGATCACCATAGGGGGAGCTGAAGTATCCCGAATACACTCGGGACGCTCGCGTCAGGATCTCGGTGTTACGACAACCAGACTTAACCTACGTGAAGCATTACTCGATACTTATGCGCAGTTCATCGACGCCCGCCAGTCCCTGCTCGAACTCGCCCAGGCTCACCTTGATGAACTGCTGCCTTTTTACACCAATGGCGTACAAGCCCAGCCTACGACTGTCGGCCATTATCTAGGTGGCTATGTTCAGGCGCTGACTCGCGGTTCGGATCGCTATCAGCAGGCGTGGGCACGGTTGAATCTATCGCCATTAGGAGGTGGTGCTGGCGCCACCTCAAGCTTTCCCCTTAATCGCCCCCGCCTCGCTGAGCTATTGGGTTTTGATGGCATAGTGGTCAACTCCTTCGACTCAGGACAGATTGCACCGCAAGACCTTGGGGTAGAAATATCGTTTCTGGCCGCATCCGGGGCACTAACGCTCAGCATGCTCTCCGCTGATCTCACGGTACAATACGCCGATCCACAACCCTGGTTTCAGCTTAAAGAGGGTGACCAAACCGGCATCAGCAGTATGATGCCGCAAAAGCGGAATCCATCCGGCCTGACCCGTTTACATGCAACAAGTAGCACCGTTGTAGGGGAAGCGATGAGCTACCTTGTGCAGAGTAACAACGTCATGGCAGGAATGGCTGACTACAAAGGTGGGATGCCCTTACAGGCAATACGGTCGACAGGGATCATGTACCGTGACTTCGGAAAGCTGATTAGAGCACTGGAGTTTCATCCACAACGCGCCGCTGAAGAAGTGAATAATGATTACGCCACCACAACGGAATTGGCCGACACTCTTCAACGTGACGCAAACGTGCCATTTCGTGTCGGCCATCATTTTGCGTCCGAGCTTGTCAGCTATGGAAGGGAACATAAGCTTAAGCCGTCCGAAATCGGCTTTCATGTTGCACAACAATTATTTAAGGAGGCCAGCGAATCGTCTGAATTCGCAGGCTCATCCTTACCGCTAAGCGAAACACACTTCCGTGAAGCCTTGAGCGCCCGCCATATGACCCATGCAGCCAAACCTGTCGGAGGGCCGCAGCAACAGGAGGTCACACGCATGTTACAACTGGAACAAAAGCGCATCCTAAATGATCGCGAATGGTTAGCAACAGTCCGCGCCAAGCTAGAACGCGCGGCCAAATTGCGCGATAAAGAACTCGCGCGATTAGCGGAAGAAAAAACTTAACTAAATGTGGACAGAACGAGCGGAGGCGAAAATGGAGTATCGACCAAGCGCCAGATGAACCCATTCGGCGTTTACAGTGTGCTGCAGCAAGTCATTTTATCCTGCATGAAATGCTTACTTTCCTAAAAAAAGCCACGCTATGCGAGGCTTTTAACTACTTTTCAGAGCAATAAAAACAAAAAAGCCCGTAATAACGGGCTTTTTTGTTCTTAGTCAACGTTTTTAGAATATGTACTGATTAGAAGGGAATATCGTCATCAAACGAATCAAAACCGGCAGGCTGTTGTGGTGGGGTATTTTGTTGCGGCGCTGATTGCGGCGCGCGCGCGGGTTGTTGTCCCGCTTTAGGTGCACTGCTGTATTGCGGAGTCTGATCAAAACCGTCGGCCATAGCGGCTGCGCCCATACCTGCGCCACCACCCATGCCGCCTTGGTTATCGCCGCGACCGTCGAGCATTTGCATTTCGCTGGCAACAATTTCAGTGGTGTAGCGATCGGTGCCGTCTTGCGCTTGCCATTTACGGGTGCGCAGTGCGCCTTCAATGTAAACCTTGGAACCTTTTTTCAGGTATTCGCCCGCGATCTCGCCCAGACGATTAAAAAATACCACACGGTGCCATTCAGTACGCTCTTGCGGTTGACCGGTATTTTTGTCCTTCCATGTCTCCGAGGTAGCTACGCTGACGTTGGTGACGGCGCCGCCGGAGGGCATATATTTCACTTCGGGGTCTTGCCCGATATTGCCGATCAAAATTACTTTGTTAATACCACGAGCCATAATGAATTCCTCTTGATTTATCGTGCATTCGCCTCCTCAGTTGTACTTAGGCGACGTTCAAGTTAATAGTTATTGCCCCTTCGGAGCGTCGGACACTTTACACCACTCTTTACACCACTTCATCCACAATCGCCGCCAGCTGTTTGCGGTCCACACGGCGCTGGTCAACCTTCATATAAACCGTGTTTTCCGAGGCGACTATCACCACTTCGGCGACCCCATCTACGGCACGCAATTTATCCGCCAGCGCTTGATGATCTTGACCGCGCAAGGGGATAAGCACGCTGGCGAGGAACTCCGGCGGCTTCATCGACCAAGCGACCGCGAGCCAGATCAATACCAGCACTGCATTGAGCAGAAACACAGCGTTAGCGCTCTGGTACTGCAGCAGCCATCCACCCAAAGCGCCGCCGCCAAACACGCCCAACACCTGACAAGTGGAATAGATACCGGTCGCCGTACCCTTGGCGCCAGCGGGTGCAATTTTGCTAACCATGGAGGGCTGGGTTGCTTCCAATATATTGAAGGCGATAAAGAATACAAACAGTATCAACAGCGCAAAAACACGGTTGGACGACACCAGCATCAGCGCCAACTCGGCAAATAATAAAAGCGCGACTGCGATCAGAAACACGCCTTTAATTTTGCGCCGTTTTTCCGCGATGATCACAAACGGCAGCATCAATGCAAAGGCGAAGGCGAGTAGCGGGAAGTAGATCAGGCCGTGATACTCACGCGCTATCTGCAGCTGGTCTTGCAGCATTAATGGCAGCACCACGAAGCTCGACATCAACACAAAATGCAGGACAAAAATCCCCAGATTCAAACGCAGCAATTGCGGATGTTTGAGCGTATCCCGTAATAGGCTGGGCACTGCAACCGCTTCGCGTTTGGATGCGGTAGTTTTGGCAACATCGGGCACTAGCTTTAGCAGGATATAAATACCGACCAATCCCAACAAGGCAGTCAACCAGAAGATCGCCCCGACTCCACCCCAAGCAGCGAGCAACGGCCCAACGGTCATCGCCACCGAGAAAGACACGCCGATAGATGCTCCTATCGTCGCCATCGCCTTGGTGCGGTTTTCGTCTGAAGTAAGATCGGTGAGCAGCGCCATCACCACCGCCGATATCGCCCCACCACCCTGCAGGAAGCGGCCGAGAATTAATCCATACACCGAATCGGCCAGCGCCGCGACTACGCTGCCCAGCACAAAGATAATCAGGCCAACGAGAATCAACGGCTTGCGCCCGATACGATCCGACAACACACCAAACGGAATTTGCAGCAGCGCCTGACTGAAACCATAAGCGCCCAATGCCAAGCCGAGCAAAAACGGGCTGTGATGCGCATATTCAGTGCCGTAAAGCGCCAACACCGGCAGTAGCATAAACAAGCCGAACATACGGAAGGTGTAGAGCGCCGCCAGTGAGAGCACGACTTTGCGCTCAAAAGGTGCCTGTGCGGAAATATTGATAGGGGTAGAAACAGGATCTTGCATGGCGAGCGGCCGTCAATTAGGTCAGAAATAAGTTAAAAAAGCGTCATTATTAAAATGGGCGCCAGTGTACCAACTAGTCCCGCTCGCAACCTACAAATCCTACGCAAGATTGCATTAAATCCTTACGCAGGTTTTACCAAGACTTACAGAAGAATCCGCCCTACTGACATCTGCTGGCAATCTATTCACGTATAATCACTCGTTTTGAATTGCCTGGGCGGATTGCAGTAAATGGACAAAATTATTGTTAGGGGTGCACGCACTCACAATCTCAAAAACATTGATATCGATATCCCGCGCGATAAGCTTGTCGTTATCACTGGGCCATCTGGTTCGGGCAAGTCATCGCTGGCGTTCGATACGCTCTACGCCGAAGGCCAGCGCCGCTATGTGGAATCGCTTTCCACTTACGCGCGCCAATTTTTGTCGATGATGGAAAAGCCGGATGTCGATCATGTGGAAGGCCTCAGCCCCGCCATCTCCATCGAGCAAAAGTCCACCTCGCATAATCCGCGTTCCACCGTGGGCACTATTACTGAAATTTACGATTATCTACGCCTGCTCTATGCCCGCGTAGGTGAAGCTCGCTGCCCCGAACATGGCGTACCACTGACAGCACAAACCATCAGCGAGATGGTGGATACCACCTTGGCACTGCCAGAAGGCACTAAATTGATGCTGCTTGCGCCGGTGATCCGCGACCGCAAAGGCGAACACCTTCATATATTTGAGCAGCTCAAGCGCGATGGATTTATCCGCGCGCGTATCGACGGCATTCTCTGCGATTTAGACGATACACCAAAGCTCGATAAGAAAAAGAAACACACCGTCGAAGTGGTGATCGACCGCTTCAAAGTGCGCGAAGATTTGAAGCTGCGTTTGTCTGAATCCTTTGAGACGGCGCTGAATTTATCGGAAGGTATCGCCTGTATTAATTACATGGATGATGAAGCACCCGACCGCCTCTTCTCATCCAAACACGCCTGCCCGATTTGCGATTACAGCCTGACTGAACTTGAGCCACGCCTGTTTTCGTTCAACAACCCTGCCGGTGCTTGCCCTACTTGTGACGGTTTAGGTGTGCATCAGTTTTTTGATGAAGACAAAGTGATTCAGGATACGGCGCTGAGTTTGTCTGAAGGCGCTATTCGTGGCTGGGACAAGCGCAATGTGTATTACTTCCATATGCTCGCCTCGCTCGCCAAACACTATGCGTTTGACGTCAATACACCTTGGGCAAAACTCAAAGCCAAACAGCGCGATGCGGTGCTCTACGGCTCGGGTGAAGAGATTATTGAATTCAATTACATCAATGATCGCGGCGATGTGTACAAACGCAGTCACAGTTTTGAAGGCGTGCTGACCAATATGGAGCGGCGCTATCGCGATACTGAATCCAACTCGGTGCGGGAAGACTTAACCAAGTTTTTATCCAGCCAGCCTTGCCCCGAATGTGAAGGCACACGCTTGCGGATTGAAGCGCGCAATGTGTTTATCGATGAGCGTCCGCTGCCCAAGATTACCGAAATGCCCGTCGCCGATGCCTACGACTACTACATGAAGCTGGCATTTACCGGCCGCAAAGCGGGTATTGCCGACAAGATTCTTAAAGAGCTGCGCGACCGTTTTCGCTTTTTGGTGGACGTGGGCTTGAACTACCTGACACTCAACCGCAGCGCGGAAACGCTTTCAGGCGGTGAAGCTCAGCGTATCCGCCTTGCCAGCCAGATTGGCGCTGGTTTGGTGGGGGTTATGTATATTCTTGATGAGCCGTCGATCGGCCTGCACCAACGCGACAACGAGCGCCTACTTAAAACACTCACTCATCTACGCGATATCGGCAATACGGTGATAGTGGTGGAGCACGATGAAGACGCGATTCGTCAGGCTGACCATGTGATCGATATTGGCCCAGGTGCTGGTGTGCACGGCGGACAAGTTATCGCACAAGGCAATGTCAAAGCCATCATGGCGAATAAAGATTCGATCACCGGCCAATACCTGAGCGGCGCCAAATCCATCGCCATTCCCGAGAAGCGTCATCCGTTTGATAAAAAGCAGGTGCTCCGGCTCGTCGGCGCAAAAGGCAATAACCTGCAGAACGTGACACTGGAAATCCCAGTGGGATTAATGACTTGTGTAACGGGCGTATCTGGCTCAGGAAAATCGACGCTTATCAATGCAACCCTGCACCCACTGGCAGCAACCGCGCTGAATGGAGCAACTACACTCACACCTGCGCCTTACGACAAAATCGAAGGTATGGATTTGTTTGATAAGTGTGTGGATATAGACCAAAGCCCGATTGGCCGCACACCACGCTCCAACCCGGCAACCTACACCGGGATCTTCACACCTATCCGCGAATTGTTTGCTGGCACTCAGGAATCGCGCTCGCGCGGCTATCAACCCGGCCGCTTCAGCTTCAACGTAAAAGGCGGCCGCTGCGAAGCCTGCCAAGGTGATGGCGTTACCAAAGTAGAGATGCATTTCTTGCCCGATGTATATGTCCCTTGCGATGTCTGCAAAGGCAAACGCTACAATCGCGAAACATTGGATGTGAAATACAAAGGCAAAAATATCAACGAAGTACTGGGCATGACGATAGAAGATGCGCGAGCTTTTTTCGATGTAGTGCCCTCTATCGCCAATAAATTGCAAACGCTAATCGATGTTGGACTTTCGTATATTTGCTTAGGGCAATCAGCAACAACATTGTCCGGCGGTGAAGCCCAGCGCGTAAAACTCGCAAAAGAATTATCTAAACGTGACACAGGCAAGACACTTTATATTTTGGATGAACCAACAACTGGTTTGCACTTCTACGACATCCAACAATTACTCAATGTATTACATCGCTTACGCGATCACGGCAACACGGTTGTCGTTATTGAACATAATTTGGATGTAATTAAAACAGCAGATTGGGTAGTCGATCTAGGACCAGAAGGCGGTAGCGGCGGAGGTCAAATTATTGCGACAGGAACACCGGAAGATATTGCTCAATTGGACAATTCACATACCGGTCGATTTCTTGCCCCAATGCTTAAGGCAGCAAGCAAAAAAGTCAAAGCAACCAAAGCAGTGAAAGTAAAAGCGTAGGATAAATGCGAAGAAAAATAGGGGCTTTGCATCCTGCAAGCCCCGTTGCTTCCTGCGTGGGTAAACCGATCATCGTGATCGTACGGCATCCTGCCTCGCTGTTTTCACTTCCCTAGATAAGTTTCATCCTAAAACTTAATCCTCTAACCAAAACATCCTGTCCTGATCAGCATCCCTGTGTTAGTTATTCTAGCTATTTCCTTATTTTAAAGAAGTCGGCAATTGCTGAAACTTTTGTGAGACATTGACCTTGTTTACATACTACAAAAGCTTACTGATATAACAAAAAAAGGTATCTTTGAAAAAATCTCATCACCATAAAAATAATCATCGGAAAACAAAAAAGGCCAAGCATTTCTGCTTGGCCTTTTGAGTGAACTGATAAAAAATTTATTCAGCGTCAACTGCAGCATCAAGAGCTTTAGCTGGACGATCGACCAATTCAACATAAGCCATTGGCGCCTTATCCCCAGCACGAAACCCGCATTTTAAAATACGAACGTATCCGCCTGGACGAGTGTTATAGCGCGGGCCAAGCTGGCTAAACAATTTGCCTACAGCTTCTTTGTTATTCAAACGCGCGAATGCCAAACGACGATTAGCAACGCTGTCTATTTTAGCCAAAGTAATCAAAGGCTCTGCAAAACGACGCAGCTCTTTTGCTTTTGGCAAAGTAGTTTTAATTAATTCATGCTCAACTAAAGAAGTAACCATGTTACGAAACATAGCTTTACGGTGAGAAGCATTACGGCCTAATTGACGGCCAGAAAGACGATGACGCATAACAAAATTCCTTCAAAATGGATTGCCAATAGCAATCTCGTTAATCACCCGCACCGAAGTGAGTTCACGGGCAAACTAATAATAAAAAATCATGCGCTGCTATCACCTATGTAAAGCAGCGCATGATTTCAGGTTTTAGTCGTTTCTCAAACTAGCTGGAGGCCAGTTTTCCAAACGCATACCGAGTGACAGACCGCGCGAAGCGAGAACATCTTTAATTTCGGTAAGAGATTTTTTACCCAAGTTTGGCGTCTTCAACAACTCAACTTCAGTGCGTTGAATCAAATCACCAATGTAGTAAATATTTTCCGCTTTCAAGCAGTTTGCTGAACGAACGGTAAGCTCAAGATCATCGACAGGACGCAAGAGAATAGGATCAATAGCCTCTTCTTTTTGCTCTGGTGCTGATTGTTTTTCACCTTCGAGATCAACAAACACAGCAAGTTGTTGCTGCAGGATAGTTGCTGCACGACGGATAGCTTCTTCAGGATCAATGGTACCGTTAGTTTCCAGATCTAAAATCAACTTATCCAAATCAGTACGCTGCTCAACACGAGCACTTTCAACACTGTAAGCCAAACGCTTAACGGGGCTGAAAGAAGCATCTAACTGCAGGCGACCAATAGCACGACTTTCATCATCATCACGACGGCGACTGTCAGCTGGTTGATAGCCGCGACCACGAGCAATGGTCAAGCGCATTTTCAATTCAGTATTGCCAGTGATATTAGCAATCACATGATCAGGATTTTTAATTTCCACATCATGATCAACTTGAATATCAGCAGCAGTAACAACGCCTGGGCCTTTTTTAGTCAAAGTAAGAACCGCATGATCCTTACCGTGCATAATTACTGCAACACCTTTGAGGTTCAGAAGGATTTCAATTACATCCTCACGAACTCCTTCAATGGCGCTGTACTCATGCAATACACCTTCGATCTCAACTTCGGTAATAGCACAGCCTGCCATTGACGAAAGTAGAATACGACGCAATGCATTGCCTAAAGTATGCCCAAAGCCACGCTCCAAAGGCTCCAACACTACGCGTGCGCGAGTCGGGCCACTTTCTGAAACATCGATATGACGCGGAGTTAAAAATTCGTTTACTGCAGTCTGCATAGCCACACCTGTTAGCGGTTTGTCCCTTACTTGGAGTAAAGCTCGACGATAAGGTTCTCGTTGATGTCAGCAGGTAAATCAATGCGATCAGGAACGCGCTTGAACACGCCTTCTTTCTTCTCACTATTTACATCAACCCATTCAACATTGCTGCGTTGACCAGCAAGATTCAGCGCGCTTTGAACACGCAATTGCTTTTTGGCTTTTTCACGCACAGCAACTACATCACCAGCGCCCACTTGGAAAGAAGCAACATTAACAGTTTTGCCGTTAACACTAATTGCTTTGTGGGATACCAATTGACGCGATTCAGCACGAGTTGAACCAAAGCCCATACGGTAAACAACGTTATCCAGACGGCATTCCAACAGCTTCAACAAGTTCTCACCGCTAGCGCCCTTACGGCGAGCAGCTTCTTTGTAATAACCACGGAATTGCTTTTCCAGAATGCCGTATATACGACGAACTTTTTGTTTTTCACGCAACTGAACACCGTAATCAGACAAACGACCACGACGTTGACCATGCTGACCAGGAGCAGTTTCAATTTTACATTTTGAGTCTAACGCACGCGCACCGCTTTTAAGAAAAAGATCAGTGCCTTCACGGCGAGACAATTTACAGGTAGGTCCAATATAACGAGCCATTTTCTACTCCCCCTTATACGCGACGTTTCTTCGGCGGACGACAGCCGTTGTGAGGAATCGGCGTAACGTCAGTAATGTTAGTGATTTTATAACCAACATTGTTAAGTGCACGAACAGCAGATTCGCGACCTGGGCCTGGACCCTTAACTTCGACGTCGAGGTTTTTCAAACCATATTCTTTTGCCGCTTCACCAGCGCGCTCAGCAGCAACCTGAGCAGCAAAAGGTGTACTTTTACGTGAACCACGGAAACCAGAACCACCGGAGGTCGCCCAAGCAAGTGCATTGCCTTGACGATCAGTGATAGTCACGATGGTATTATTAAAAGAGGCATGGATGTGAGCAACACCATCAATCACCGTCTTTTTAACTTTTTTCTTGGCTGTGGTTTTATTACTTGGCTTAGCCATAGCAATTTCTTCCTACTAATTTGTTACCGTAAGTGAATGAAAGCGTAAGCAAGAATTACTTCTTAATTGGCTTACGTGGGCCTTTACGGGTACGTGCGTTCGTTTTGGTGCGCTGACCACGAAGAGGCAGACCACGACGATGGCGCAAGCCACGGTAGCATCCCAAATCCATCAAACGCTTAATATTCATAGATATTACACGACGCAAGTCACCTTCTACGGTGCGCTTAGCAACCTCAGCACGGATGGCATCCATCTGATCTTCTGACAAAGTGCCGATTTTTACATCTTCAGCAATGCCAGTAGCAGCACAGATTTGCCTAGCTGTGGTACGGCCAATCCCATACACATAGGTCAATGAGATAACGGCGTGTTTGTTATCTGGTATGTTTACACCAGCAATACGAGCCATTCAAATTACTCCAGTAACACATAAATTGCAGCGTTGACAGCGCATGCACCACCCTCGCCCCCGAACAAAAGGCGCGCAGGATAACGACAAATGCACCATAAAGCAATAGCCGAGCAATTTCTTACTCGACGACAGTCAACGCCCCCAGTTGGTCATACTCAATATCGATAACGCAGAAAAGAATAGGCAGGTAGCCACAGGGTGGCAACCTGCCTATTCTCGACGCCGAAGCGTTAAGTATTAACCTTGACGCTGCTTGTGACGCGGCTCAACACTGCAGATTACTCGCAGAACACCGTTGCGACGCACCATTTTACAATTGCGACAAATCTTTTTAACAGAAGCACGAACTTTCATGATTCAACCTCAATATCGCGGACTAGCGCGCGTTGCCGCTGCCATATCCTTTCAAATTTGACTTCTTCATCAATGATTCATATTGATGAGACATCAAGTGAGCCTGAACCTGAGACATAAAGTCCATTACCACAACTACTACAATAAGTAGCGAGGTACCGCCCAAGTAGAATGGCACACCAGTGGCAACTACAAGGAACTCAGGCAACAAGCAAACTGCCGACATATAGATAGCACCAACCACTGTTAACCGGGTTAGTACACTATCAATATATTTAGCGGAATGCTCACCCGGACGAATACCCGGAATATAAGCACCCGACTTTTTCAAATTATCTGCAACTTCTTTAGGATTAAACATCAATGCCGTGTAAAAGAAACAGAAAAAAGTAATCAATGCAGCAAAAAGCAATATATATAAAGGCTGTCCTGGTCCGATTGCCAATGCCATTTCTTGTAGCATTTCATTTACTACACCGTCACCACCTTGACCAAACCATTGGGCAATCGATGCTGGGAACAACAAAATACTACTGGCAAAGATCGCCGGGATTACCCCTGCCATATTGATCTTTAATGGTAAATGGCTAGTTTGAGCTGCATATCCCTGACGCCCTTGCTGACGCTTGGCGTAGTTAATTGTGATGCGACGTTGACCGCGCTCAATACGAACCACAAACCAAATAACTGCAATGGCAAGAATACTGACGATTAACAGGGCGATAATATGCAGATCACCTTGCCTAGCACTCTCAAACGCTTGACCTATTGCACTGGGCATGCCAGCAACAATACCAGCGAAGATCAGCATGGAAATACCATTACCAATACCGCGCTCGGTAACCTGTTCACCCAACCACATCATGAATACAGCACCGGTCACCAAAGAAACCACTGCGATAAAGTAGTAAGAAAAACTAGGCTCACCGCCAAATGCATAAGAGGAAAAACTTACCGCCATTGCCAATGCTTGCACACTCGCCAAAACCACTGTGAAGTAGCGAGTGTATTGGTTGATCTTACGACGACCAGCATCACCCTCTTTCTTCAATTGCTCCAATGAAGGAGTAACTGCCGTTAGCAACTGCATAATAATCGATGCAGAAATGTAGGGCATGATACCTAGAGCGAGAATACTCATCCGCTCCAAAGCACCACCAGAGAACATGTTGAACATGCCCAAGATAGTCCCTTGGTTTTGATTAAACAGATTTGCAATACGCTCTGGATCTAAACCTGGCACTGGTATGTGAGTACCAATACGATAAATCACTATTGCCAGAAACAAAAAGCGCAGGCGAGCCCATAGCTCGCCCAAGCCTCTTTGATTTGCTAATGGCAGATTACCTGGAGTTGCCATTCGCGCCTCGTTACTCTTCTACTGTTCCGCCAGCGGCTTCAATCGCTGCTTTAGCACCTTTAGATACAGACAGGCCCTTAACAGTGACAGCTTTTTTGACTTCGCCTGAAGCGAAAATCTTAGCACGCTTGATTACAGAGCTAATCAAACCTGCTTGTTTCAGAGTCTCGATATCAACAATTGAACCTTCAACGGCATTCAATTCTGACAAACGGATTTCTGCAGTAACCAAACCAATACGTGAAGTAAATCCGTATTTAGGTAGACGGATTTGTAAAGGCATTTGACCGCCTTCAAAACCGGGTCTTACAGAACCGCCGGAGCGAGACTTCAAACCTTTGTGACCACGACCAGCAGTCTTACCTAAACCACTACCGATACCGCGACCAACACGTTTTCTTGCATGAGTACTGCCCGGTGCCGGGCTAAGGGTATTCAGACGCATCTTATTCTCCCTCTACCTTAACCAGATAGTTAACTACATTAATCATGCCACGAACTGAGGGAGTATCTTCTACTTCAACAGTGTGACGGATGCGACGCAAACCAAGACCTCTAACGCAGGCCTTATGGCTCTCCAGACGATGAGCAGTACTCTTTATCTGGGTCACTTTAATCATTTTTTTAGACATGGTGAATTCCGCCTTCTAGTAATCGAATGAATCGATTAGTTCAGAATATCTTCAACACTTTTACCGCGTTTGGCAGCAACAGCTTCCGGAGAAGTCATTTCTTTCAAGGCGTTAAAAGTGGCACGAACTACGTTAACTGGATTGGTAGAACCGTAGCACTTGGACAGAACGTTCTGAATACCTGCGATTTCCAGCACGGCACGCATAGCACCGCCTGCGATTACGCCAGTACCTTGCGAAGCTGGTTGCATGTACACTTTGGAAGCACCATGAGCACCTTTAGTTGGGTATTGAATGGTATCGCCATTCAATTCAACGCTGATCATGTTGCGACGTGCAGCCTCCATCGCTTTTTGGATTGCGATAGGCACTTCGCGTGCCTTACCGCGACCAAAGCCAACTTTACCATTACCATCACCAACTACAGTTAGCGCGGTAAATTGAAAGATACGACCACCTTTAACAGTTTTAGCAACACGGTTAACTTGAACTAATTTTTCTTGCAAGCCTTCAGTGTTGTCTTCTTCTTTCTTAGCGTATGCCATATCTCACCTTTAGAATTCCAGTCCGCCTTCACGCGCCGCATCAGCAAGAGCCTTTACACGACCATGGTATTTAAAACCACTGCGATCAAATGCGACTTGACTAATACCTGCTGCTTTACCGCGCTCTGCAATCAGGGCGCCTACAGCCTTAGCTGCATCGGCATTGCCAGTTTTGCCACTGCGTAAATCTTTGTCCAGAGTAGAGGCGCTTGCCAGTACTTTTGCACCATCACCAGAAATCAACTGTGCATAAATATGACGAGGAGTACGATGGATAGATAAACGCGTAACACCTAATTCACGAATCTTAGCGCGAGCACGACGTGCACGGCGAAGACGGGTTTGCTTCTTATCGCTCATATCCTAGCCCTACTTCTTCTTAGCTTCTTTACGCAGTACTACTTCGTCCGAATAACGAATACCTTTGCCTTTATAGGGCTCTGGTTGACGGTATGCACGGATTTCAGCGGCGATTTGACCAAGCAATTGCTTGTCTGTGCCCTTCAGTACTATTTCGGTCTGACTTGGGGTTTCTACGGTAACGCCTTCAGGAAGGACGTAGTTAACCGGATGAGAAAGACCCACAGACAGGTTTACAGTATTGCCTTCTGCTTTAACACGATAACCAACACCAACCAAAGTCAGCTTCTTTTCGAAGCCCTGGCTAACGCCGCGAACCATGTTATTAACTAGCGCACGGGTAGTGCCTGCTAGCGCATCTGACTGCTTGGCGCCATCACGCGGGGCAAAAGTAAGCACATTATTATCATGCTTAACTTCTACGTTTGCGTGAACTTGCAGCGCCAATGTACCTTTGCTGCCTTTAATGGACAGTGACTGTCCATTAAGAGTGACAGTCACTGCAGCAGGTACTTCAACCGGACTTTTTGCAACTCGTGACATGACGATTTCCCAATTAGAATACTGTGCAGAGGACTTCGCCACCTACGCCAGCGGCGCGTGCAGCACGATCAGTCATTACACCTTTACTGGTAGAAACAATTGCGATACCCAGACCACCGCGAACGGTTGGCAACGCTGTTTTACCGGCATAATTACGCAAGCCAGGACGGCTCACACGGTCAAGCTCAACAATAACTGGCTTGCCTTCAAAGTATTTCAAGTCAACAGTCAGTTCTTGCTTAGCGCCTTCACTGATTGAATAACCATTAATGTAACCCTCATCAGAGAGTACTTTTGCCACGCTTACTTTCAATTTTGAAGAAGGCATGGTTACAGTTGCTTTACCCACGTTTTGCGCATTGCGAATACGTGTCAGCATATCTGCCATTGGATCTTGCATGCTCATCAGATTCTGCTCCTAAAATTAAGCCGAGGCTTACCAGCTGGCCTTAACCAAGCCGGGGACATCACCACGCATGGCTGCTTCACGCAACTTGTGACGGCACAGGCCGAATTTGCGGTAAACACCATGAGGACGACCAGTTATACGACAACGATTACGCTGACGAGATGCACTGGCATCACGAGGCATTTTTTGCAGTTTGATTTGCGCTTCCCACACTTGCTCTTCAGTAGATGAAGGGCTAACGATGGCAGCTTTCAATTCTGCACGCTTTGCAGCAAATTTTTTCACGGTTACTGCACGTTTAACTTCGCGTGCAATCATAGATTTTTTAGCCATGACGTCACCTTAACCTTTGAAAGGGAAGTTAAATGCTTTCAACAGTGCACGACCTTCTTCATCGGTGCGTGCAGTAGTGGTGATACAAATATCCAAACCACGCAAGCGATCTACTTTGTCGTAGTCGATTTCGGGGAAAATAATTTGCTCAGTCACACCCATTGAAAAGTTACCGCGTCCATCAAACTGCTTTGGACTAATACCACGGAAATCGCGAATACGCGGAATTGCAATAGTAATCAGGCGATCTAAAAATTCGTACATACGATCTGCACGCAGAGTTACTTTGCAACCAATTGGCCAGTCTTCACGGATTTTAAAACCCGCTATCGATTTGCGCGCATTAGTAACAACCACTTTCTGACCAGCAATTTTCACCAGATCGTTAACGGCGTTATCAAGAATTTTCTTGTCGCCTGTAGCTTCGCCAACACCCATGTTCAGGGTGATTTTGGTAATGCGTGGAACTTCCATCACATTTGCCAGACCCAACTCTTCTTTGAGTTTAGGAGCGAGTTCTTTAACGTAAAGCTCTTTTAACCTAGCCATGTTTCATTACGCCCCTAGGGTTTCGCCATTGGATTTGAAAACGCGAACTTTGTCGCCATTCTCAAGCACTTTGAAACCTACGCGGTCAGCTTTCTTTGTTGCCGGATTGTAAATGGCAACATTTGAAGCATGAATCGCAGCTTCTTTTTCAACGATTCCACCAGCAACGCCCAATTGTGGGTTTGGTTTTTGGTGCTTCTTGATCATGTTGATGCCGCTTACGATCAAACGATCTTCGGCCAATACGCGAACTACTTTACCGCGCTTGCCCTTGTCACGTCCGGCGACAACAATCACTTCGTCATCACGTTTAATTTTACGCATTTATCTGCCCTCGACTCTTTAGCGTAAAGTGCTTACAGCACTTCAGGAGCCAAAGAAATGATTTTCATAAATTTCTCGCCACGCAACTCACGAGTCACGGGTCCGAAAATACGGGTACCAATCGGAGCATCTTGGTTATTCAGCAGTACGGCAGCATTATCGTCAAACTTGATTAATGAACCGTCTTGACGACGCACGCCTTTTTTGGTGCGTACAACAACTGCCTTCATTACTTGGCCTTTCTTCACCTTGCCGCGAGGAATTGCTTCCTTAACGGTCACTTTGATGATGTCACCAACTGCCGCATAGCGACGGTGAGAGCCGCCAAGAACCTTGATGCACATGACACGGCGAGCACCGCTATTGTCAGCAACATCTAAGTAGCTTTCTGTTTGAATCATCGTCCGTCTCCGAAACTGACTTACAAAAGCGCGGAAGTCTTAGACTTCTGAAGCGCGCTCTTCTATTTTCACTAAAGACCAAGTCTTGGTTTTCGACAGGGGACGCGACTCAGATACAGTCACTATGTCACCCGTCTTGCACTCATTCTTTTCATCGTGAGCGTGAAGCTTGGATGATTTAGTGGTGTATTTACCATAAAGCTCGTGCTTTACACGACGCTCAATCAACACGGTGATGGTTTTATCCATCTTGTCGCTGACAACTTTGCCAGTCAGTGTACGAGCCACTTTAGTTTCTTGAGTCATCGTTACTTACCTGCCTTTTGACTAAGCGCCGTCTTGATGCGAGCGATGTCTTTACGAGCTTGCGTAAGCAAGTGCGATTGGGTCAATTGACCAGTTGAAGCTTGCAAACGCAACTTGAACTGCTCTTTCAATTGTTCCAACAAGACGCCATTCAGCTCTTCGACGGATTTTTCGCGGAGTTCTGAAGCTTTCATCACATCACCGAACGTTTAACAAATGTTGTTGTAATTGGCAATTTAGCCGCAGCAAGAGCGAAGGCTTCACGAGCTAATTCCTCGGTTACACCATCCATCTCATAGAGAACCTTGCCAGGACGAATTTGCGCTACCCAGTATTCAACACCACCTTTACCGCTACCCATACGAACTTCGAGTGGTTTAGCTGTAATCGGCTTATCGGGGAACACACGGATCCAGATTTTACCGCCACGTTTAACATGACGAGTCATCGCTCTACGTGCTGCCTCAATTTGACGAGCAGTTAAGCGACCGCGACCAGTTGCTTTCAAGCCAAAATCACCAAAACTAACTTTGGAGCCACGCTGGGCCAGACCGCGGTTGCGGCCCTTCATTTGCTTGCGAAACTTTGTACGCTTAGGTTGTAACATGATGCGTACCCCTTACTTGGATTTAGCGGCTTTTTTCTTAGACGCTGCTTCGGTTTCAGTAACGTCACCGATAACTTCGCCTTTGAAAATCCACACTTTCACACCAATGATACCGTAGGTGGTGCTCGCTTCTGCTGTTGCATAATCGATGTCTGCACGCAAAGTATGCAGAGGTACACGACCTTCGCGATACCACTCACTACGAGCGATTTCGGCACCACCCAAGCGGCCACCCACTTGGATTTTGATACCTTCAGCACCTTGACGCATTGCATTTTGTACCGCGCGCTTCATTGCACGACGGAACATAACACGACGCTCAAGTTGCTGAGCAACGCCTTGTGCTACCAAAGCTGCATCCAAATCGGGCTTGCGAATCTCTTCAATATTAATATGAACAGGCACGCCCATTTGCTTGCTAACTTCAGCGCGCAACTTATCAACATCTTCACCTTTCTTACCGATCACAATGCCTGGACGGGCAGTATGAATAGTAATGCGCGCAGTATTAGCGGGGCGTTCAATATCAACGCGGCTAACTGACGCACTGGCAAGCTTGTCTTGAATATACGCACGTACTTTCAAGTCAATGTTGAGTTTGTCTGCGTAATCGGTACCATCGGCATACCAGATAGAAGTATGCTTTTTGATGATTCCCAGACGAATACCGTTTGGATGTACTTTCTGACCCATAACGCGCTCTCTTACTTATCGGCTACTTTAACGGTGATATGACAAGTACGCTTTGTAATACGATCAGCACGGCCTTTTGCACGCGGTTTAATGCGCTTGAGACTTACGCCTTCATCTACAAAAATCGTTTTTACTTTCAACTCGTCAACATCAGCGCCTTCGTTGTGCTCCGCATTTGCAATTGCAGATTCGAGCACCTTCTTGATGATCTCTGCGCCTTTCTTGGTGCTAAAAGCCAGGATATCAAGCGCATCTTCAACGCCTTTACCGCGAATTTGATCAGCAACCAAACGCGCTTTTTGCGCCGACAGACGAGCACCGCTTAATTTTGCTGCTACTTCCATCGTATACCTCGATTAGCGTTTTTTCGCTTTCTTATCAGCGGCATGACCACGATAAGTGCGAGTTGCTGCAAATTCGCCAAGCTTATGGCCAACCATCTCTTCGTTAACCAAGACCGGAACATGCTGACGCCCATTGTGCACAGCCAAAGTCAAACCCACCATTTCCGGCATAATCATGGAACGGCGCGACCAAGTCTTAATTGGACGACGATCATTACTCGCGATCGCAGCTTCGACCTTCTTAATCAGGTGAAGATCGATAAAAGGACCTTTTTTCAGTGAACGTGGCACTGTCTCTTCCTCTATTCAGCTGTTAAGTCGACGCTTATTTCTTATCGCGACGACGAACAATCATGTTATCGGTGCGCTTGTTTTTGCGCGTTTTGTAACCCTTGGTTGGAGTACCCCATGGTGAAACTGGGTGACGTCCGCCAGAAGTACGGCCTTCACCACCACCCATCGGGTGATCTACCGGGTTCATCGCAACACCGCGAACAGTAGGACGAATGCCAAGCCAACGTTTGGCGCCAGCCTTGCCCAATGAACGCAAATTGTGCTCACTGTTAGAGACTTCACCCAGAGTTGCGCGACAATCACTCAACACTTTACGCATCTCACCGCTGCGCAAACGCAAAGTTGCGTAAGCACCATCGCGCGCCACTAACTGAGCCGAAGCACCAGCAGAACGAGCAATTTGAGCACCTTTACCAGGCTTAAGCTCAACACAGTGAATTACACTACCCAACGGGATGTTACGGATTGGCAGAGCATTGCCTGGCTTGATAGCCGCAGCGTTACCCGACTCAATTTTGTCACCAGCGCTCAAATTCTTGGGCGCAATTATGTAGCGACGCTCACCATCTGCATAACATACGAGTGCAATATAAGCAGTACGATTTGGATCGTACTCAATGCGCTCTACTGTTGCAGGGATGCCGTCTTTATTACGACGGAAATCAACTACACGGTAATGTTGTTTATGGCCGCCACCAACATGACGAGTAGTAATGCGACCGGTATTGTTACGACCACCTGACTTGGACTTTTTGTCCAACAAGGGAGCGTAAGGATCACCTTTATACAAATCCGGATTGACGACTTTTACTACAAAGCGGCGACCTGGAGAAGTTGGTTTACATTTTACAATTGGCATTGCAACAATCCCCTTACTCAGCTACCGCAAAGTCGATTTCTTGACCTTGCTCAAGACGTACATACGCTTTTTTCCAATCGCTTCTCTTGCCGATTCCGTAGCGTGTACGCTTGGTTTTGCCCTTAACGTTCAATGTGCGCACCGAGTCAACTTTAGCGTTGAACAATGCTTGAACTGCGGCTTTAATTTCCACTTTATTGGCATCTGCCAATACCTTGAAAACCACTTGATTACTAGTCTCACCGGCTGCAGCTGACTTCTCAGAAACCACAGGACCTAGCAACACTTTATAAATGCGTTCTTGGTTCATCCCAGGATCTCCTCGAATTTTTTCAGAGCAGGAACAGTAACTATGACTTTGTCAAAACCGATCAAACTTACAGGGTCAACACCCTGTACGTCGATCACACCAACCTTGTACAGGTTGCGTGACGCAAGAAACAGGTTTTCACTCATTTCTTCGGTAACAATCAAAGCTTCAGTCAAATTAAATTGAGCCAGCTTTTGAACTAATGATTTGGTTTTTGGCGCATCCACATCAAAGCTTTCAACAACAATCAAACGATCCTGACGATTTAACTCAGACAGAATGCACTGCAGCGCAGCACGGTACATTTTTTTGTTAAGTTTTTGCTCGAAGTTACGTGGTTTAGCAGCAAAAGTAGCACCACCGCCACGCCAGATTGGACTGCGGATAGTACCAGCACGAGCACGACCAGTACCCTTTTGACGCCAAGGCTTTTTGCCTCCGCCAGACACTTCAGCGCGAGTTTTTTGCGCTTTAGTACCCTGACGAGCACCAGCCATATAGGCAACAACAGTTTGGTGAACCAGGTCTTGATTAAACTCTCTACCGAAGGCGACTTCAGATACAGAAACTGTACCTTGGGCACCACCGGGACTAACAATTTTTAATTCCATGGTCGATTCCCCTCGGATACTTAACCGTTAGTGCGCGCTTTAACAGCAGGACGCACAATAACGTCGCCACCTGGAGCACCAGGAATAGCACCCTTAACAAGAAGCAGATTACGCTCAGCATCAACACGGACAACCACAAGGTTTTGAACGGTTACACGCTCAGCACCCATATGACCAGCCATTTTCTTGCCTTTGAATACGCGACCTGGAGATTGACACTGGCCGATAGAACCCAATACGCGGTGCGAACGGGAATTACCGTGAGTCGCATCTTGCATACTGAAATTCCAGCGTTTGATACCGCCAGCAAAACCTTTACCTTTAGATGTGCCAGTAACATCAATCATTTGACCTGCAGAAAAGGTTTCCACAGTGATTGTTGCACCAACTTCGAAAGCTTCTTGAGCTTCGTTACGCAATTCCCAAACACCACGACCCGCTTCAACATTAGCTTTAGCGAAGTGACCTGCTTCGGACTTGGTAACACGGGAGGCACGACGAGCACCAATAGTTACTTGCACAGCAGAGTAACCATCAGTATCTACGCTTTTAACCTGAGTAATGCGATTGGGATCAACCTCAATCACAGAAACAGGAATGGAAACACCATCATCGGTAAATACACGAGTCATACCGCTTTTGCGGCCGACAATACCAATCGTCATTTTACTAACCTCTATAGTGTACGGGGCTTTTACCCGCTATGGCCGCCCATTTCAGAGCGTTACACAGTCCGGACACCCAGCGCGCCCGAACCTTAAACATTTACTTAGCCGAGACTAATTTGGACTTCAACACCAGCAGCCAGATCCAGCTTCATAAGTGCATCAACAGTTTTTTCAGTAGGCTCAACAATATCCAGCAAACGCTTGTGTGTACGGATCTCGTATTGATCACGCGCGTCTTTATTAACGTGCGGGGAAATCAATACAGTGAAGCGCTCTTTACGAGTCGGCAGCGGAATCGGACCGCGCACTTGAGCACCTGTACGCTTTGCTGTTTCAACGATCTCTTGAGTAGAGGCGTCAATAAGCTTGTGATCAAAAGCCTTCAGGCGAATCCTAATGCGTTGATTCTGCATGTAAACCGAACTCCAATTGTTTGTTTTAAAGAACTTCCAGTGCGCAAGGATAAAAGTACCCCGGCAAAAGGAGGCGCAATTCTAAGGGTGACTTAGCGACCTGTCAACAAATAAACAGCATATTTGCGATTATTTGATCAAACACATTACCTCACCCGCATAAATAAAAAGCGGGTCTCATAGACCCGCTTTTTAACAGTCGATATTACAGAAGGATTTTGGCTACAACGCCAGCACCAACAGTACGACCACCTTCACGGATAGCGAAGCGCAAGCCTTCTTCCATCGCGATTGGGTGAATCAAGGTAACAACCATTTGCACGTTGTCACCTGGCATTACCATTTCTACGCCTTCCGGCAATTCGCACGCACCGGTTACGTCGGTAGTACGGAAGTAGAATTGTGGACGGTAGCCTTTAAAGAATGGGGTGTGACGACCACCCTCTTCTTTAGACAATACGTACACCTCTGACTGGAACTTGGTGTGTGGAGTTACTGAGTTTGGCTTACACAACACCTGGCCACGCTCAACGTCATCACGCTTGGTACCGCGAAGCAGAACACCAACGTTCTCACCGGCACGACCTTCGTCGAGCAACTTACGGAACATTTCAACACCAGTACAGGTGGTTTTAACGGTGTCTTTCAGACCAACGATCGCGATCTCTTCACCTACCTTAACAACACCACGCTCTACACGGCCAGTTACCACAGTACCGCGACCAGAGATAGAGAACACGTCCTCTACTGGCATCAGGAATGGCTGGTCAATAGCACGTACTGGCTCAGGGATGTAGGTGTCCAGCGCTTCAACCAGCTTACGCACAGCAGAAGTACCCAGACCATTCTCATCTTCACCGTTCAATGCCATCAGAGCAGAACCAGCGATGATTGGTGTATCGTCACCCGGGAAGTCATAAGTAGACAGCAGCTCGCGCAGCTCCATTTCTACCAATTCCAACATCTCGTTGTATTCTTCAGTACCTACACCGCCGCAGTCTTCTGCCAACAAGTCAGCCTTGTTGAGGAATACTACGATGAAAGGAACACCCACCTGGCGAGACAACAGGATGTGCTCACGGGTTTGCGGCATTGGACCATCGGTCGCGCCACATACCAAGATCGCACCATCCATTTGCGCAGCACCGGTGATCATGTTTTTCACATAGTCGGCGTGGCCTGGGCAGTCAACGTGAGCGTAGTGACGAATTGCTGAGTCATACTCTACGTGAGAGGTGTTAATGGTGATACCGCGTGCCTTTTCTTCCGGCGCGTTATCGATACCATCATAAGCAACGAATGCGCCGCCCCAGCTTTCTGCACACACGCGGGTCAACGCGGCGGTCAGTGTGGTTTTACCGTGGTCAACGTGACCAATGGTGCCCACATTAAGGTGGGGTTTGTTACGTTCAAACTTCTCTTTAGCCACTTTTCAATTCCTCTATATAAAGATGAAATATCGAAACTATTCTTCGTCTCTTTGCATTCCGCTCTTCGCGATCACATCATCAGCGACGTTGCGCGAAGCTTCCTGGTACTTCAAAAATTCCATGGTGTAGGTTGCACGACCTTGAGTTGCAGAACGCAAGGAAGTCGCATAACCAAACATTTCCGATAACGGAACTTCAGCGTCAACCACCTTACCCATCGGGCTTTCATCCATACCCAGGATCAAGCCGCGACGACGATTCAAGTCGCCAACCACATCACCCATGTTTGCTTCCGGAGTGACCACTTCAACTTTCATGATCGGCTCAAGCAACACCGCCCCACCTTTTTGCGCCAATTTCTTGGTCGCCATAGATGCAGCAATCTTAAACGCCATTTCTGACGAATCCACATCATGGTAAGAGCCATCAAATACAACAGCCTTCAAACCAAGCAATGGATAGCCTGCCAGAACACCGTTTTGCATTTGCTCAGCGATACCTTTTTGGATTGCAGGGATGAATTCCTTGGGAACCACACCACCAACAACCTCATTCACAAACTCTAAACCTTCCGCACCCTCATCTGCACCGGGCGAGAAGCGAATCCAGCAGTGACCATATTGACCACGACCACCAGACTGACGCACGAACTTACCTTCGATTTCACAAGTGTTGCGGATAGCTTCACGGTAGGCCACTTGGGGCTTGCCAATGTTAGCCTCAACACCAAACTCGCGACGCATACGATCAACGATGATATCGAGATGCAGCTCCCCCATACCACCAATAATCGTCTGGCCGGTTTCTTCGTCAGTACGCACACGGAAGGAAGGATCCTCTTGAGCCAATTTGCTCAGAGCAACCCCCATTTTTTCCTGATCAGCCTTGGTTTTCGGCTCAACCGCCACATGAATTACCGGCTCCGGGAAATCCATACGCTCCAGGATAATGACATTATCAAGCGCGCATAAAGTATCCCCAGTGGTACAGTCTTTAAAACCGATGCCTGCAGCAATATCACCTGCCAACACTTCTTTAATTTCCTGACGCTGGTTAGCATGCATTTGCACCATACGACCAACGCGCTCCTTTTTACCCTTGACCGAATTCAATACCGTATCCCCCGATTGCAAGGTACCCGAATAAACCCGGAAAAAGGTCAAAGTACCCACGAAAGGGTCAGTGGCGATTTTAAAGGCTAACGCAGAGAAGGGCTCATCATCGCTCGCTTTACGCGTCGCAACAGTCTCACCATCCTCAAGCACACCTTCAATAGCCTTAACTTCAGTTGGCGCCGGCAGATAATCAACAACTGCATCAAGCATCGCTTGAACACCCTTGTTCTTAAACGCCGAGCCACCAATAACAGGAATAATTTCGTTGGCTAAGGTGCGCGCACGAATTCCAGCTTTGATTTCTTCTTCGGTCAGCTCTTCGCCGCCCAAATATTTTTCCATCAAATCTTCACTGGATTCAGCCGCAGACTCAATCAAAAATTCACGCATTTTCTCACAAGCCTCAAGCAGATCCTCTGGGATCGACTCGTACTTGAAGGTCATACCCTGATCTTCTTCGTTCCAGATAATGGCGCGCATTTTAACCAGATCGACCACACCCCTGAAGTGATCCTCAGAACCAATGGTCATCTGCAGCGGAACAGGGTTAGCCCCCAGACGGGACTTCAACTGCTCAACAACACGCATGTAATTGGCACCCGTACGATCCATCTTGTTTACAAATACGATTCGTGGAACTTCGTATTTGTTCGCCTGACGCCATACGGTTTCGGTTTGCGGTTGCACACCCGAAGAGCCACAGAGAACAACGACAGCACCATCAAGAACGCGCAGTGAGCGCTCCACTTCGATAGTGAAATCAACGTGCCCGGGCGTATCAATTACGTTGATGCGATGCTCATCGAACTGTCCGGCCATACCTTTCCAGAAGGTAGTCACAGCAGCAGAGGTAATGGTGATACCGCGCTCCTGCTCTTGCACCATCCAATCAGTCGTTGCCGCACCATCATGGACTTCGCCAATCTTGTGCGACAAGCCGGTATAAAACAGCACACGCTCGGTAGTCGTTGTTTTACCTGCATCCACGTGAGCGCAGATGCCGATATTACGATAGCGTGCGATAGGTGTTTTACGTGCCACGACGGTATTCCCCGATTGCAAATTCTTTACTAAAGATAAAGGCAGCTATTGCTGCCTTTATTTGAACATAGGCGCTATCAAGCAAACTCCCATTAGAAACGGAAGTGCGAGAACGCCTTGTTCGCTTCAGCCATACGGTGAACGTCTTCACGCTTCTTAACCGCAGCGCCTTTGCCCTGTGCAGCATCCATCAGCTCACCAGCCAAACGCGCAGGCATTGATTTCTCACCACGCTTACGCGAGTAATCCACCAACCAGCGCATTGCCAGAGCAGTACGACGCGAGGTGCGCACTTCGACTGGAACTTGATAGGTTGCACCACCCACACGGCGAGATTTAACCTCAACCAATGGAGCGATGTTTTCGAGAGCCTCAGAGAAAACCTCTAAAGGATCGCGATTCAATTTGGTTTTAACGATATCCATTGCGCCATAAATAATGCGCTCTGCTACCGACTTCTTACCACTAATCATTACGTGGTTCATAAACTTTGCCAGAGTCACGTTACCGAATTTTGGATCCGGCAGCGTGTCGCGTTTGGCGACGACTCGTCTTCTTGGCATTTTAATAGCCTCTCTTCAGGAATTATCCAAGACAACATTTGAAGCCCAATTGCTACAAATTTGCTTGGCCTTACTCGGTTGTACACCGAAAACATTAAACGCAAAGCATAAGCGGCGGATAAATCCGCCCGCCATATTACTTAGGACGTTTAGCACCGTATTTGGAACGACCTTGTCTACGCTTGGTAACACCAGAAGTATCCAGTGAACCGCGTACAGTATGGTAACGAACACCTGGCAAGTCTTTAACACGACCACCACGAATCAGCACCACGCTATGCTCTTGCAAGTTATGGCCTTCACCGCCGATATAGGAAGACACTTCGAAGCCATTGGTCAAACGAACACGGCACACTTTACGCAATGCTGAGTTTGGCTTTTTAGGTGTAGTCGTATAAACGCGAGTGCAAACACCGCGGCGTTGCGGATTGCCTTGCAGAGCTGGAACGTCGCTCTTGTCTACGATGGGTTTTCTCGGCTTACGAATCAATTGATTGATCGTTGGCATGAAAACAAACTCCACAGATAATACGCCTTCATTATTGAAGGCCGGTTTAAGAAAGCGGGCCACTACTACAAAAATAGCCCTGCTTCCCACTTCGGAAAAAGTGGGTGGCGCATTGTAAAGATGCACCCCACCACCGTCAAGGTAAAGCCCGCTTATTTAATGGACAATTGTCCGATAAAAAAGCAAGGCTGGGGTTGCCAGCCTTGCTTCGGGTTTACCGTGAGAGCTTACGCTCTCTTCACTTCGGCATGTAATCAAGCATTAGCCAATGCTTGATTTCAGCGCCTCAGTCAATGCTGCTTCAACGTCTTCTGCACTTACACCTACATCACTATTGTTGCTGATGTTAGCTTCGCGACGACGCTTGCGATCTGAGTGATACGCCAAACCGGTACCGGCAGGGATCAAACGACCCACAACCACGTTTTCTTTCAGGCCGCGCAGGGCATCTTTTTTGCCAGTTACTGCCGCTTCGGTCAATACGCGGGTAGTTTCCTGGAAGGATGCTGCCGATATAAACGACTCGGTAGCCAAAGATGCCTTGGTAATACCCAACAACTGACGTTCGTAGTTAGCTGGCTGACGCGCTTCTGCACGCAGTTTTTCGTTCTCTTCCAGCACGTAGTTGTATTCAACCTGCTCGCCTTTCACGAACGTAGAATCACCCATGGTGCTGATTTCTACTTTACGCAGCATTTGACGCACGATAGTTTCTATATGCTTATCGTTGATCTTCACGCCTTGCAGACGGTAAACGTCTTGGATTTCGTTGGTGATGTAACGCGCCAGCGCCTCAACACCCTGCAAACGCAAGATATCGTGCGGATTGCTTGGACCGTCAGATACAACTTCACCTTTGGCAACCATCTCACCTTCAAACACGGTCAATTGACGATGTTTTGGGATCAGCACTTCGTAATGCGTTGAGCCGTCATCCAGCACCTGACCATCGATTGGAGTAATGATCAAACGACGCTTGCCTTTAGTCTCTTTACCGAAGCTCACAGTACCGGAGATTTCCGCCAGAATTGACGGTTCTTTCGGACGGCGAGCTTCAAACAAGTCAGCAACACGCGGCAAACCACCGGTGATGTCACGGGTCTTGGAACCTTCTTGTGGAATACGCGCGATAATATCGCCCACGTTTATAATGTCGTGGTTGTTGATGCTCAAAATCGCTTTTGGCGGCAACATGTAGTGCGCAGGCACATTGGTGTTCGCGAGGAACAGCTCTTTACCTTTTGCATCTACCAAGGTCACTGCTGGACGCAAATCTTTACCGGCTGATGGGCGCTCAGCTGGATCAAGCACTTCAATAGAGCTCAAGCCAGTCAATTCGTCAGTTTGGCGACGGATAGAAAGACCGTCCTCCATACCCGAGAATGCAACAGTACCCGCCACTTCCGATACGATCGGGTGGGTGTGCGGATCCCATTTGGCAATAATTTGGCCACCTTTTACTGCTTCGCCATCTTTAACAGTGATTAATGCACCGTAAGGAATCTTGTAACGCTCACGCTCACGGCCGCTGCCATCGGCAATTGCCAATTCGCCTGAACGGGATACTGCTACCAGATTGCCCGCCGGGTTGCTTACAACCTTCACGTTCAACAGACGCACAGTACCTTCTTGTTTAACTTGTACGCTATCCGCCGCAGACGCTCGCGATGCCGCACCACCGATATGGAAGGTACGCATGGTTAACTGGGTACCAGGTTCACCGATTGACTGGGCTGCAATAACACCAACTGCTTCACCCACGTTAACGCGATGACCACGAGCCAGGTCACGGCCGTAACACATAGAGCAGATACCGCTGCGCGCTTCACAAGTAATTGGTGAACGCACCAATACTTCGTCAATACCCATAGCTTCAACGCGCTCAACCCAAGCTTCGTCGATCATAGTGCCAGCAGGAACCAAGATTTCATCCGTGCCAGGACGAATAACGTCGCGCGCAATAATACGACCGAGGATACGATCACCCAAAGATTCGATAACATCGCCACCTTCGATTACCGGCGACATGGTCAAACCTTCATCGGTACCACAATCGATAGCAGTCACTACCAGATCTTGCGCAACGTCAACCAAACGACGAGTCAAGTAACCGGAGTTTGCGGTCTTCAATGCGGTATCCGCCAAACCTTTACGCGCACCGTGCGTCGAGATGAAGTACTGAAGTACGTTCAAGCCTTCACGGAAGTTCGCTTTAATTGGCGTCTCGATAATCGAGCCATCCGGACGCGCCATCAAACCACGCATACCGGCCAACTGACGGATCTGGGCTGGCGAACCACGCGCACCTGAGTCAGCGTACATAAATACGGAGTTAAATGACGGCTGCAATTCTTCAACGCCATCGCGATTGATAACGGCTTCTTTGGAAATACCTTCCATCATCGATTTGGCAACCAAATCGTTAGCGCGCGACCAAATGTCGATAACCTTGTTGTATTTCTCGCCCTGGGTCACAAGACCTGAAGCATATTGGGTTTCGATCTCTTTTACTTCAGCGTCAGCGCGACCAATAATCTCTGCTTTTGCAGCAGGGATGGTGAAGTCGTTAACACCAATAGAGGAGCCTGACTTGGTAGAGAAGTCATAACCCATGTACATCAAACGGTCAGCAAAAATAACCGTCGCTTTCAAACCTACTACGCGGTAGCAGTAGTTGATTGCGGCAGAAATTGCTTTCTTCACCATTGGACGGTTAATCATTTCCAGAGGCATGCCGGCAGGAACAATTTCCCACAACAACACACGACCAACAGTGGTGCTTACCAGCTTGATAGCAGTGGTCTTTTCGCCTTCTTCACCAATCAAAGTTTCGCTCAAGCGGACTTTGATGCGCGCTTGCAGGTCAACTTGCTTGGAGTAGTAAGCACGTGATACTTCTGCCGGATCGGCAAAAATCATGTTTTCGCCTTTGGCGTTGACACGGTCACGCGTCATCCAGTACAGACCCAATACCACGTCCTGTGAAGGAACGATAATGGGTTCGCCTGACGCTGGAGAAAGAATGTTATTGGTTGACATCATCAACGCGCGCGCTTCCAACTGAGCTTCAATAGTCAGCGGAACGTGAACAGCCATCTGATCACCGTCGAAGTCAGCGTTGTACGCAGAACAAACGAGTGGGTGCAGTTGGATTGCCTTACCTTCAATCAGTACCGGCTCAAACGCCTGAATACCAAGACGGTGAAGTGTCGGTGCACGGTTGAGCAGTACCGGGTGCTCGCGGATAACTTCGTCGAGAATATCCCACACGACAGCTTCTTCGCGCTCAACCATTTTCTTGGCGGCTTTAATCGTGGTCGCCAACCCGCGCAATTCGAGCTTGCTGAAAATAAACGGCTTGAACAATTCCAATGCCATTTTCTTCGGCAGACCACACTGATGCAGACGCAGGGTTGGACCCACTACGATTACCGAACGGCCGGAGTAGTCAACGCGCTTACCGAGCAGGTTTTGACGGAAACGACCTTGCTTACCTTTGATCATATCGGCCAAAGATTTCAGCGGACGCTTGTTGGAACCAGTGATCGCACGACCGCGACGGCCGTTATCGAGCAACGCATCAACCGCTTCTTGCAACATACGCTTTTCGTTGCGCACGATAATGTCTGGTGCATTTAAGTCCAGCAGGCGCTTCAAACGGTTGTTACGGTTGATTACGCGACGATACAAATCGTTCAAGTCAGACGTCGCAAAGCGACCGCCATCCAGCGGAACCAATGGACGCAAGTCTGGCGGCAATACCGGCAGCACTTCCATCACCATCCACTCAGGCTTGTTGCCGGAGAAGAAGAATGCCTCCAAAAGCTTCAAGCGCTTGGAGTATTTTTTGATTTTGGTTTCGCTGGTGGTATTTGGAATTTCTTCACGCAGACGTTGGATTTCAGATTCCAAATCGATAGCACGCATCAAAGTCTGAATTGCTTCAGCACCCATTTGCGCTTCGAATTCGTCACCGAACTCTTCCATTGCTTCGAAATATTGCTCATCAGAGAGCAATTGACCACGCTCCAGCGTAGTCATACCTGGCTCGGTCACTACGTAGGATTCAAAATACAATACGCGTTCAATATCACGCAGAGTCATATCCAGCAGCAAACCGATACGGCTCGGCAGTGATTTCAAGAACCAAATATGGGCAACCGGGCTAGCCAACTCAATGTGACCCATACGCTCACGGCGCACTTTAGCCAAGGTAACTTCTACACCGCACTTCTCACAGATAATGCCGCGGTGCTTCATGCGCTTGTACTTACCGCACAAGCATTCGTAATCTTTTACTGGGCCAAAGATCTTGGCACAGAACAGACCTTCACGCTCAGGCTTGAAGGTACGGTAGTTGATGGTCTCTGGTTTCTTAACTTCGCCAAACGACCAAGAGCGAATCATTTCAGGTGATGCCAAGCTAATACGAATAGAGTCGAATTCTTCGACTTGTCCCTGGGACTTGAGTAAATTCAGTAAGTCTTTCAAGGCGCTTTCTCCTGTTGGCTCCGGGGGAGCTTTCATTAAACTTCGAGGCAAATTCTTTGGTGTTACTGGTTCTGGATCGCAGCCAGTAGCGGCAGGTTTAGTGCCGCTAATGGCGCGCAAACTTGAGCATTAATCGTCTTGCTCAAGTTCAATGTTGATACCCAGAGAGCGGATTTCCTTAACGAGTACATTGAAGGATTCCGGCATGCCAGGCTCCATACGGTGGTCGCCATCAACGATGTTTTTATACATCTTGGTACGACCCGCAACGTCATCCGACTTAACAGTAAGCATTTCTTGCAATGTGTAAGCAGCGCCGTACGCTTCCAGCGCCCACACTTCCATCTCACCAAAACGCTGACCACCAAATTGTGCTTTACCACCCAGAGGCTGTTGGGTAACCAGACTGTATGAACCGGTTGAACGCGCATGCATTTTGTCGTCCACCAAGTGGTTCAACTTCAGCATGTACATGTAACCTACAGTCACAGGACGAGTGAACTGATCACCAGTACGACCATCATAAAGAATTGACTGACCGGTATCTGACAAACCAGCTAAACGTAACAACGCTTTGATTTCATGCTCTTTGGCACCATCAAATACTGGTGTTGCCATAGGCACACCATCAATCAGGTTTGTTGCCAAATCGATAATTTCTTTATCGGTGAACGACGCCAGATCTTCTTTCGCTGCAACATCACCGGTTTTGTTGTAGATGTCTTCGAGGAAAGAGCGGATGTCAGCATTTGCTTTTTGCTCTTGCAACATTTTGTTGATCTTAACGCCCAGACCTTTAGCGGCCATACCCAAGTGCATTTCCAACACCTGACCCACGTTCATACGTGAAGGTACGCCGAGCGGGTTGAGAACGATATCAACAGTTTCGCCATTTTCATCGTAAGGCATATCTTCGATCGGCATAATTACCGAGATAACACCCTTGTTACCGTGACGACCGGCCATCTTGTCGCCCGGCTGAATACGACGCTTGATCGCCAGGTAAACCTTAACAATTTTGAGTACGCCTGGAGCGAGATCATCACCAGTAGACAGCTTGCGCTTCTTATCTTCAAAGCGCTCGTCGAGAATCTTGCGACGCTCAGCCAACTGCTCTTCCGCGCGGTCAATCTGCTCATTCAGCACTTCTTCTGACATGCGCAGCTTGAACCATTGGTCTTTTTCCAAGCCATCAAGAGTTTCGTGAGTCATGGCTTCGCCTTTCTTCACATTTTTTCCTGATGCGACAACTTGACCAACCAATGCAGAACGCAAACGTTCGAAGGTTGCCGTCTCAACGATACGGTACTCTTCGTTCAAGTCTTTACGAACTTCGTCGAGCTGGGATTTTTCGATTTCCAGGCTACGCTGGTCTTTTTCCAGACCATCGCGAGTGAAAACCTGAACGTCAATTACAGTACCTTTGGTGCTTGAAGGCACACGCAGGGAAGTATCTTTAACGTCAGACGCTTTTTCACCGAAGATCGCACGCAACAGTTTTTCTTCTGGTGTTAACTGGGTTTCACCTTTTGGCGTCACCTTACCGACCAGAATGTCTCCGCCGCCCACTTCTGCACCAATATAAACGATACCGGATTCGTCGAGTTTACTCAGTGCGCTTTCACCGACGTTCGGAATATCTGCAGTGATTTCTTCGCTGCCCAACTTGGTATCACGTGCGATACAAGTCAATTCCTGAATGTGAATAGTAGTGAAGCGATCTTCTTGAACGACACGCTCTGATACCAGAATCGAGTCTTCGAAGTTGTAACCATTCCACGGCATAAAGGCGATGCGCATGTTTTGGCCAAGCGCCAATTCACCCATGTCGACTGAAGGACCATCGGCCAAGATATCGCCACGGGATACAGAGTCACCCATACTTACGATTGGGCGCTGGTTAATACAGGTATTTTGGTTGGAGCGGGTATATTTGATCAGGTTGTAGATATCTACACCGGCATCGCCTGCTTCAACTTCATCGTGATGCACTTTTACCACGATACGGCCAGCGTCAACGCTATCGATGATACCGCCGCGCTTTGCAACCACACACACACCTGAGTCGGAAGCAACATTGCGTTCCATACCCGTACCTACCAGCGGCTTTTGTGAGCGCAGGGTTGGTACAGCTTGACGCTGCATGTTTGAACCCATCAACGCACGGTTGGCGTCATCGTGTTCAAGGAAGGGAATCAAAGATGCCGCAACCGATACTACCTGACGCGCTGACACATCCATATATTGAACGTCAGCCGGCCCTTTCAAGGTAAATTCATTAAGGTGACGTACGGACACCAAGTCCTCAGTCAAATTGCCACCCGCATCCAAAGTCGCCGATGCCTGTGCAATCACATAATCAGATTCATTGATCGCAGAGAGGAAATCAATTTCATTGGTCACTTTGCCATTGATCACTTTGCGATACGGGCTCTCAAGGAAACCGTAGTTGTTAGTGCGGGCATAAGTAGCCAAAGAGTTGATCAAACCAATGTTTGGACCTTCAGGCGTTTCAATTGGACATACGCGACCGTAGTGCGTCGGATGTACATCACGAACCTCAAAGCCTGCACGCTCACGGGTCAAACCACCAGGGCCAAGCGCAGAGACACGACGCTTGTGCGTAATCTCTGACAGCGGGTTGTTTTGATCCATAAACTGAGACAGCTGCGAAGAACCGAAGAACTCTTTTACTGCTGCAGCAACCGGTTTGGCGTTGATCAAATCCTGCGGCATCAAGCCTTCGCTTTCCGCCATAGACAAACGTTCTTTAACTGCACGCTCAACACGCACCAAACCAACACGGAATTGGTTTTCGGCCATCTCACCGACAGAGCGAACACGACGGTTACCCAAGTGATCGATATCATCCACAACGCCTTTACCGTTACGGATGGAGATCAAGGTCTTCATCACATCAACGATGTCATCATTAGAAATGGTGCCTTCACCAGTTTCAGCTTCGCGACCAAGACGACGATTGAACTTCATGCGACCTACAGCAGAAAGATCGTAACGCTCTTGTGAGAAGAATAAATTCTGGAACAAGGCTTCAGCAGACTCTTTGGTTGGCGGCTCGCCAGGACGCATCATGCGATAAATTTCAACCAATGATTCCAGCGCCGTACGAGTTGGATCAACACGTAGGGTTTCAGAAATAAATGCACCACAATCCAATTCGTTGGTGTACAGGGTTTCAACATCCGTTGCACCTGCAGCTACCAACTTGGAAAGAACATCGGCAGTAATTTCGGTGTTGCATTCATACAACAGCTCACCACTGCGGGTGTCGATAATATCTTTAGCCAGTGCACGGCCCAACAGGTATTCAGATGGAACATCCATCTGATCAACACCGGCTTTTTCTAATTGACGAATGTGACGCGCGGTAATACGGCGTCCCTCTTCAACAATGATATTGCCTTTGTCATCTTTAATATCAAAAGTCGCTACATCACCGCGCAGGCGCGATGGAACTACGGCGTAACTAAACTGGCCGTCCTTACCCAAAATAAAGGTACTGGTTTCAAAGAACATCGCCAGCATTTCTTGCGAGCTAAAGCCCAATGCACGCAGCAAAATAGTAGCTGGCAACTTACGACGACGGTCAATACGAACGTACAGCAGATCTTTTGGATCGAATTCAAAATCCAACCATGAACCACGGTAAGGAATGATACGAGCGGAATAAAGCAATTTGCCCGATGAATGGGTCTTGCCCTTGTCGTGATCGAAGAACACGCCAGGAGAACGGTGCAACTGGGAAACAATTACGCGCTCGGTACCGTTAATAACAAAGGTACCATTGTCAGTCATGAGCGGAATTTCACCCATGTAAACTTCTTGTTCTTTAATATCTTTAATCGCTTTATTGGATGACTCGCGATCATAAATAATCAAACGCACTTTCACGCGCAGAGGGACGGCATAAGTAACGCCGCGCAGAATACACTCGTTTACATCAAACGCTGCTTTGCCGAGGTTATAGCTCACGTATTCGAGCGCGGCATTACCTGAGTAGCTAACGATTGGAAAAACGGAACGGAATGCAGCATGCAGCCCCATATCATCACGCTTACTGGGCGCAGTATCTGCCTGAGTAAACTTTCTGTAGGAATCTAACTGAATCGCCAAAAGATAAGGTACATCCATTACGTGCGGCAGTTTGCCAAAATCCTTGCGGATACGTTTTTTCTCAGTATATGAGTAAGCCATCTGTATTCCCCAGCTTGTTCGCGGATCGGGCTTGATCGCAGCCATGAAAACGCATGTGCGTTTCTTTGTAAAAACTTAAACTCGACTACCTTGCGATTACCTTTAATGGCAATCAATGGCGCACCTGGTGCTTACCATTTTTCAGTACAAATACAGCTGCAAAGCAGGACTCTTCTGAAAACAGAAAAAGGCTGGCAAGCAAACGCTCACCAGCCTAGTGTCCAAACTGTAAATGGACCGCGACACAGGCGTAGAATTATTTAACTTCTACTACTGCGCCAGCTTCTTCCAACTTAGCTTTTGCTGCAGCAGCATCAGCTTTGGAAACAGCTTCTTTAATTGCTTTAGGTGCAGCTTCTACCAAGTCTTTAGCTTCTTTCAAGCCAAGACCAGTCAGTTCGCGAACAGCCTTAATAACGTTAACTTTCTTGTCACCAAACGATGAAAGAATTACGTCAAATTCGGTTTGCTCTTCTACTGCAGCAGCTGGGCCAGCAGCAACAGCAACAGTTGCAGTTGCAGCGCTAACACCAAACTTTTCTTCCATTGCAGAGATCAACTCAACAACGTCTTTAACAGACATTTCTGCGATGGCATTGATCAAATCGTCTTTAGTCAGAGACATATCTCAATTCCTAATTAATGGAGCATTTTGCTCGTTAAATCTAAAGTAAGCGTTAATCAGTAGATTAAGCGGCTTGCTGTTCTTTTTGATCGCGAACGGCCGCAATAGTGCGAACCAGTTTGCCGGCTGAAGCTTCTTTCATCACGCTCATCAGACGAGAAATAGCTTCGTCGTAAGTTGGCAGAGTGGCCAACATTGCGATGTTCACTAACTCACCTTCAAAGGCAGCAGCTTTCAACTCAAATTTGTCATTCTCTTTTGCAAAATCCTGAAGGATGCGCGCACCAGCACCAGGATGAACAGTAGAAAATGCAATCAAAGTTGGACCTACGAATTTGTCTGACAGACATTCGTAAGCTGTACCTTGCACAGCGCGACGGGCCAATGTGTTACGGACGACTCTTATCCAGACGCCTGCTTCACGGGCCTGCTTACGCAGAGCGGTCATCTTGCCAACAGTTACACCGCGAGAATCGGCGATAACTGCAGACAGAGCGCTCTTTGCAGCGTCTTGGACTTCAGCGACAATCGCTTTTTTGCCTTCAAGACCTAATGCCACGGGATTACTCCTGCATTGATAAATTTTTTCTGTTTATAAAAACAAAAACGGATTTATCGTTAACTACAACCTCAATTAAATTATCGAGGTCACTATTCGGTGAAGTCATTCGCCAGCATTTTGCAACAGTAGAACTGCAACATCAGCCAACCGAATTGGGTCTCACCATCTGCGTAGGCGACTCACATTAAGTCTCAGCAATTTACTCGCGCAAACAACCTCGACACCTACGGTCTTTGACGGCTCGCTCAATAGAGCGAACCCCAAAGTTCTTTGTGCATCAGCGAATTAAATCGCGAGTGACGCTTGATCGATTACCAAGCCGGGACCCATGGTAGAACTCAAGGAAATTTTCTTGATGTAAATACCTTTCGATGTAGCTGGTTTAGATTTTTTCAGATCGCCAATCAATGCTTCCAAGTTTTCTTTGATAGCAATAGCTTCAAATGAAATCTTGCCCAAGCCACCATGAACAATACCGCCCTTCTCAGCGCGATAACGAATTTGGCCAGCTTTAGCATTTTTAACAGCAGTGACAACATCAGGAGTTACAGTGCCAGTTTTCGGGTTTGGCATCAGGCCGCGAGGACCGAGCACTTGACCCAATTGACCCACAACACGCATAGCGTCAGGGCTGGCAATAACTACATCAAAGTCCATCTTGCCCGCTTTGATTTCTGCAGCCAATTCATCCATACCAACGAACTCAGCACCAGCAGCTTTTGCAGCCTCAGCATTAGCACCTTGGGTGAATACAGCAACACGCACTGACTTACCATTACCGTGAGGCAGGGTAGTAGCACCGCGAACTGATTGGTCAGATTTGCGTGGATCAATTCCGAGGTTGACGGAAACATCAACAGTCTCAGCGAATTTTACATTGGAGAGATCTTTCAACAGCGCAACAGCCTCTTCAATAGAGTATTGCTTGGTTGAGTCAACCTTCTCATTAATTGCACGTTGACGCTTGGTAATTTTAGCCATCTTATACGCCCTCCACTTCCAGACCCATTGAACGTGCAGAACCCGCGATAGTACGCACAGCAGCGTCCATATCAGCGGCAGTCAGATCCGCCATTTTGGTAGTTGCAATAGTTTCCAACTGAGCGCGGGTCACCTTGCCAACTTTATTGGTGTTAGGTCGACCACTACCACTGGTAATACCAGCAGCCTTCTTCAGCAAGAAAGATGCAGGTGGGGTCTTCATTACAAAGGTAAAGCTACGGTCGCTGTATACACTGATAATTACAGGTACAGGTGAACCAACTTCCATGCCTTGAGTTTGCGCATTGAAAGCTTTACAGAATTCCATAATGTTAACGCCGTGCTGACCCAATGCTGGACCAACCGGTGGACTTGGGTTAGCTTTGCCAGCTGCAACTTGCAACTTAACGTAAGCGGTTACTTTTTTTGCCATGATATTGCTCCCCTATGGGTGTTAGCGCCTCAACCAAACCTTTGGCAAAGTCTGGCGTCTTAGGCTCCCCGCCTTGGCGTAGACCAAGGACACGAAAACCCCTCTTCGCACTGCGAAGAAGGGCATTTAAAACTTGCTTACCGCTTAGGTTTTTTCGACCTGAGTGAACTCCAACTCCACTGGAGTCGAACGACCAAAAATCAACACCGCCACACGCAGCTTGTTTTTATCGTAATTAACTTCTTCAACAACACCATTAAAGTCATTGAAGGGACCATCAACAACACGCACCATTTCACCCGGCTCAAAAATGGTTTTGGGCTTTGGCTTTTCAATTGAGTCATCAACACGACGCAAAATTGCATCTGCTTCTTTTTCAGTAATGGGCGCAGGCTGATCGGCCTTACCACCGATAAAGCCCATAACTCTTGGGGTATCCTTTACCAAATGCCATGTATCATCATTCAACTCCATTTGTACCAACACATAGCCAGGAAAAAATTTGCGCTCACTTTTGCGCTTTTGCCCGCCACGCATTTCAATTACTTCTTCAGTGGGAACCAAAATCTCACCAAAAACATCTTCCATACCGTAGAGCGCAACACGATCACGCAGAGACGCCGCTACTTTTTTTTCGTAGCCAGAATAGGCATGCACTACGTACCAACGCTTAGCCATACTCATCTACCCTATGATATTGGAAGCAATAAAACCAAAGAGAGTGTCTAGCAACCAAAGAATGATTGCAGCAACAACAACAACAACCAACACAATCAGCGTCGTTTGATTTGTTTCATGTCGAGTTGGCCAGACCACTTTGCGCAACTCTACCAATGCACCGCGTACCACATCAGCAAGCGCAACGCCCTTAGCTGTTTGCAAAGCAACAACCACAGCAACTGCCGCCAACACCAACAAACCCAATGCACGATATAAAATAGATTCGGCAGAGAAATGAGAGTTTCCGACAACACCTACAGCAACTATAGCCACAACTAAAAGCCATTTAATAGCATCCAGTCGGTAAACTTTTTCTTCAGTATTAGCAGTCATTATCGCGAGAAACCTTCATGAAATTTGGCAGGCCAGGAGGGACTCGAACCCCCAACACCCGGTTTTGGAGACCGGTGCTCTACCAATTGAACTACTGGCCTAACATAACTGAAGCAGATGTGAAGCGGCAGAATTCACTGCCGCACACAGATTAATTACAGAAGGATTTTGGCTACAACGCCAGCACCAACAGTACGACCACCTTCACGGATAGCGAAGCGCAAGCCTTCTTCCATCGCGATTGGGTGAATCAAGGTAACAACC